>Ga0169931_10005872_pt1 | contig 18653 bp, 12 predicted proteins | sample Kivu_15m_20L_FD_129675 | JGI IMG/M metagenome (GOLD analysis project Ga0169931, IMG submission 129675) | Freshwater microbial communities from Lake Kivu, Western Province, Rwanda to study Microbial Dark Matter (Phase II) - Kivu_15m_20L... | ecosystem: Environmental > Aquatic > Freshwater > Lake... | reverse complement strand
GCGCAGGGCGACCTGCGCCTTGCCGGAGTCGAGCAGGGTCTCGACGAGCCCGAGGCGTGCTTCGACCTGTTCCTTGTTCGCGGCGAGGGCCGCGCGGAAGGCTCGCTCGGCCTGCGGCCAGTCTCCGGCGAGCAGGCATACGGTGCCTAGTCGCGTCTGGCCGGTGAAGCTGCTCGCGCCAGGCATGCACTCCGCCGCGAAGCGCCGACCGGCGAGCGAGACGCACTCCGTGAGCGCCGCGTGGGCGGCCTGCAGGTGCGCGGAGAAGTGCTCGACATCCGCGGCTGCGAGCGCGAGCTGCTCGTGCGCCCAGCCCGCGAGCAGGCCGAGGTTGGGATGCGGGTCGCTCCACTCGCGCGCCGCGTCGAGCACTTCGAGCGCTCGCGCGGGGTTCTTCGCGCGCACGTGCAGGAAGGCGAGGAGCGTCGCAGGCAGGACCACGTCGAGCGCGGGTCGACCGTGCGCGGCGAGGCGCGCCAGTGCGCTCCACGCAGCTTCCGCCTCGCGGATCGCGTCGGAGACATGGCCGCAGCGCTCGTGTTCGCGCGCGAGATACGCGCGGACGGTGGGGTTCTCCGGTTCGGCCTGCGCGCGTCGCTCGAGGAGCCGCAGGTTGCGTTCGTTCTTCGCGCGCGCTTCGCGCAGCGACGGGACAGCTCCGTAGTGCACGATGGCGGCGTCGATCTGCACGATGCGGCGGTGCTTCAGAGCCCACGACGTGACCTGCTCGTGGACCATGCCTTCCCACGCGAGGTCGCTGGTGAAGCGCAAGAGGCGCGGGAGCAGCACGGGCTCGCCGCGGCGTGCGCGTCCCGCGAGCACGTCTTCGTGGCTCGCGTCGAGCGAGCTGGCGTCGTGCAAGGGCAGCAAGCCGCAGTCGAAGTCGTCGCGCTCGAGCGCGCGCCGCAGCACTTTCTTCGCGCCCGGACCGAGACGCTCGTCGGCGTCGAGCACGAGCACGAAGCCGCCTTGCACGTGGGGGAGTGCCGCGTTGCGCGCGGCCGCGAAGTCGTCGTTCCAGCGGTGCTCGACGATCCGCGCGCCACGCTCGCGCGCGATCTCGACGGTGCGGTCCGTGCTGCCCGTGTCGACGAGCACGATCTCGTCCGCGATTCCGCGCACCGAGTCGAGGCAGCCCGCGAGCAGCGCTTCCTCGTTGCGCGCGATGATGCACAGCGTGAGCCGCTTCATGGGCTCAAGTCCTCGCCGTTGCGCTGAAAAGCGCCGTGGGCAGCGCGGATTCGGGCAGCTCGCCGCCGTCGAGCGGCACATGCAAGCGCGCACGCTCGACGCCGCCGAGCAGCGCGGGCTCGATCGCCCTGTAGTCGCCGTAGGGGACGTCCGCGCGTCCGGCCCACTTGTGCGCGAAGCGCGACCAGTTGCGCGCGAGCAGCTCGTCGTGGCGCGCGCTCTTCGCGGCGTTTTCGTAGTGCTCGTGGAGCACGAACACATCGAGCGCCACGCGGTTGCGGAAGCCCGCGAGCGCCGCGCGCAGCGTGAAGTCGTCATCTTCGAAGCCCCACGGCGAGAAGGCTCCGTCAAAGCCGCCGATCGCATCGAGGAGCTCGCGACGGAAGAGCAGGCAGAACGACGTCAGGATGTTCTGCTGCCGGGCGCGGCGGTGGTTTGCTTCGCCCCACTTCTCGGCGTGCAGAGCGAGCGAAGCAGCGTCGGTCGCGCCCTCGAAGGGCACCTGCTGGCCGTGCGCCGCGCGGTTCGAGACGGGTCCAATGCAGCCCGACTTCGCGTCCGCCTGCGCGTGCGTCAGCAGGCGATGCAGCCAGCCGGGACTGACCATGGCGTCGTTGTCCATCACGACGATCCAGCGTCCGCGCGCGAGCGCGAGGCCCTGGTTGCGCGCGAGCGGCGCGCCACGGTTGTCCGCATTGCGCACGAGGCGCACATCCGGCTGCTCCGCGAGCCACTCGGCGCTGCCGTCGCTCGAGCCGTTGTCGACGAACACGAGCTCGGTCGGGTGGCGCGGGTCGGCGGCTGCCCGCAGGGCTGCGACGCAGCGCTGGGTGCGCGCGAGCGCGTTGTAGGAGACGGCGATGATCGAGACGAGCTCGCCCGTCACGGGTCCGCGATCGAGCACTCCGAACGGGTCGTGCCCTTCGCGCTCCAGCAGGAGGCCGCGCCAGTAGCACAGCGTGCCCATCTGGCGCACGAGCTGGCTCACCTGCCGCAGCAACTCCTGCGGCAGCGCGCGGCCCCAGTGCTCCTTGTCGAGCGCGGCGAGCTTGGACTGCACCTTGTGGAAGGTCGCGTGGTAGGCCTCGACGTTCTGCTGCACGGAGGCGAAGAAGCCCTCCCCGAGCTGGCTGTTGTCGCGCATGTGCAGCAGCGTCGGATCGCGGTGCTTGGCGTGCATGCGCGCCATGTTCACGCCGAGGCGCACCATGCGTCGGAAGTAGCCTGCCGCCTCGAGCACGTGGTCGTGCTCGCACACGAGCGTGCCGTCGTGCAGCACGCGCCAGCCCTGTTGCTCGAGTCGATAGCCGAGCTCGACGTCCTCGACGATCGCCTCGCGGAAGTTCGTGCTGTCGAACGGGTTGTCGCGCAGGACCTGCGTCGGAAGTCCGAGGTTGCAGGTCCAGAAGAAACTCCAGCCGAGGTGCTGGCCGCTCTTGAGGCGGGGAAAGTCGAACAGCAGGTCGGAGCTCGCGAGCACCTGCACGAACGGGCTCTTCGAGGCCTCGGCCGTGAAGCGGAACGTGCCGAGCACCGCGACCTTCGGGCCGACGCTGCGGGAGCGAGCGAGGTGGCGCTCGAGCAGGTCGTTCGCAGGAACGGCATCGTCGTTCAGGATCACGGTCCAATTCGCGCGGCAGTGGGCCACGCCCGCGTTGCGCGCCGCTCCCGGTCCGGCATTTGGCTGGCGCAGGAGGGTGAGGTGGAACGGGTACTGCGCCGCATCGAGCGCGATGGGCTCGACCGACCCGTCATCGACCACGACCACTTCGAAGCGCGCCGGATCGAGCGTCTGGTCGCACAGCCGCGCGAGCAGTCGGGCGATGGTCGCCGTGCGGCCGTAGGTGGGGATCAGGACCGAGAGATCGGGCTGCGGCATGGATGCGGTGCTCCTCGTCGCAACCCTTCGACCTCGCCCGAGGCGATCTGGACGGCCCCGCGGGAGTGGCTCCGGGGCTTCCCAGATCCGAAACGAAACAGTGAAATCAGCCCTGCGTGAGCAACTGGTTCCTAGGCTTGCCGCTCGAGCTTGGGCACGGGCTCGAGCTGCCCGCGCCGCCGCCGGGCGCGCGGCTGCTGCACGCCGCGGACCTGCACGTGACGCTCGCGTTCCTCGGGCCCGTGGGAGCAGTGCGCGCTCGCCGCGCGGCCGGCGTGTTCGAGGACCTGCTGCGCAGCCGTCTACGCGAGCCCATCGAGGTGACTTTCGAGCGAGCGCTGCCGCTCGGTCCATCGCAGCGCTTCTCGGTGGTCGCCGCGACTCTTGGCGCGGGCCGTGCGACCTGCGAAGCGCTGCTCGCGGAGCTGCGCAACGCGCCCTGTGACGCGATCGGCGTCGCGCGCGATCCGCGGCCGCCGTTGCCGCATGTGACTCTGGCGCGCGTGGATCGGCGGGCGGGTCTCCGCGAGCGCGAGCATGTGCTCGCGTGGGCCGCGAAGCTCGACCTCTCGAAGGTCCGCGCGCGGCTCGCTTCCGCAGCGCTGTTCACGCGCGCGAGCGCTGTCGCCGGGGGCGAGCTCTCGGCCGGTCCGCGACCGCGCTACACCCGCGTCCTCGAGTGGGACTTGCACGGACGGGACCTGCACGGACGGGGCCTGCGCCGAGAGGACCAGCGCTAACGGGACCAGCGCGCACGGCCCGCGAGCGAGGAGAGCGGCTCCAGCGGGAGATGGCTCCCCGGGTAGGGCTCGAACCTACAACAACCCGGTTAACAGCCGGGTGCTCTACCATTGAGCTACCGGGGAACGCGAAGGGCGGAAAGAGTAGCAGCGCCGGGCCCAAGGTCAAGCGCTGCGGTGGGCAGGTGTCGGCCGGTGCGGGTGCGGGGCTTGAGCGGGCCTCAGGGAAGCATCCCGGCGAGGTCCGCGGGCGAGAGCCGCGCGGCGGCGCGGGGCAGGGCGCGGAGGTCGAAGCCCGGCAGCAAGTCCGCCGGGGTGGGGCGCGGGCCGCGCTCGAGGCCGGCGGAGCGGGCGACCCAGGCCAGCACGGTGCGGGGGTCGACGCCGCGCTCGCGCAGCTGCGAGAGACCGATGTCGCCGCGGCGCTTGGAGAGCCGCGCGCCGTGCTCGTCGGTGACGAGCGGCAAGTGCCAGTAGCGCGGCGTGGGGAGGCCGAGGGCGCGCTGCAGCAGGACCTGACGCGCGGCGCTCGGGAGCAGGTCGTCGCCGCGCACCACGTCGGTCACGCCGTCTAGCGCGTCGTCGACCACCACGGCGAGCTGGTAGGCGATCGCGCCGTCGCGGCGTCGCACGAGGAAGTCGCCGACCTCCGCAGCGACGTCGAAGGTGCACTCGCCGCGCAGCTCGTCGCGCACGGCGAGCGGACCGGGCTCGACCGCGAGCCGCAGCCCGCTCTCGCGGCCGGTGCTCGCTCGCGCCGCGTCGGGGCTGGCGAAGCGGCCGCGGCACGTGCCGGGGTAGCGCTGCTCGCCATCGTCGGCATGGGGCGCCGAGAGCGCTGCGATCTCGGCGCGCGTGCAGGTGCAGGCGTAGGCGCGCGCGTTCGAGAGCAGCTCCCTGCAGGCGCGATCGTAGGGCTCGAGCGAGTGCGACTGCACGCGCGGCTCGCCGTCCCAGTCGAGCCCGAGCCACGCGATGTCGCGCACGCAGGCGTCGACGAGCTGCGGCTTGCAGCGCTCGCGGTCGAGGTCCTCGACGCGCAGCACCACACGGCCGCCGCGCGAGCGCGCGTGCAGCCACGCGAGCGCGAACGAGCGCGCGTGGCCCAGATGCAGGAGCCCCGTCGGGCTCGGCGCAAGCCGGGTCACGACGGGGCTCGTTCGATCGCTCGCCTGCGGCCCCATGGGAGCGCGCAGGGTAGCAGCCGCGACTAGTAGCGGTAGTGGCCCGGCTTGAACGGGCCGTTCTTGTCGACGCCGATGTACTTGGCCTGATCGGGCGAGAGCTCGGTGAGCTTCGCGCCGAGGTTGGCGAGGTGCAGGCGCGCGACCTTCTCGTCGAGGTGCTTGGGCAGCGTGTAGACCGCGCGGTCGTACTTCTTCGAGTTCTGGAAGAGCTCGATCTGCGCGAGCACTTGGTTCGAAAAGCTGTTCGACATCACGAAGCTCGGGTGGCCCGTGGCGCAGCCCAGATTCAGCAGGCGGCCTTCCGCGAGGATGATCACGCCGTGGCCGTCGCCGAACACCCAGCGGTCGACCTGCGGCTTGATGTTGACGCGCTTCACGCCCTTGGTGCGCGCGAGGCCCATCATGTCGATCTCGTTGTCGAAGTGACCGATGTTGCCGACGATGGCGTTGTTCTTCATCTTCGCCATGTGCTCGACGGTGATGACGTTCTTGTTGCCCGTCGCCGTGATGAAGATGTCGGCCTGCGAGATCACGTCCTCGACGCGCGCGACTTGGAAGCCGTCCATGCAGGCCTGCAGGGCGCAGATCGGGTCGATCTCGGTGACGACGACGCGCGCCGCCTGGCTGGCGAGGGACTTCGCCGAGCCCTTGCCGACGTCGCCGTAGCCGCACACGACCGCGAGTTTGCCCGAGAGCATCACGTCGGTGGCGCGCATGATGCCGTCGACGAGGCTGTGGCGGCAGCCGTAGAGGTTGTCGAACTTCGACTTGGTGACCGAGTCGTTGACGTTGAAGGCCGGGAAGAGCAGCTCGCCCTTCTTCTGCATGTCGTACAGGCGGTGCACGCCGGTGGTCGTCTCTTCGCTGACGCCCTTGACCTGCTTGCCGATCTCGGTCCAGCGGCTCGGGAACGAGGCGACCGAGCGCTTGAGGCACTTCAGGAGCTCGGCCCAGTCCTCTTGGTCGTCCTTCTTCGGAGCCGGGACCTTGCCGTCCTTCTCGTACTGCGTGCCGAGGTGCACCATCATCGTGGCGTCGCCGCCGTCGTCGAGCAGCATGTTCGGGCCCTTGCCGTCCGGCCAGAGCAGTGCCTGCTCGGTGCACCACCAGTACTCCTCGAGCGTCTCGCCCTTCCAGGCGAACACGGGCACGCCCTTGGGGCGCGCGACGCTGCCCTTGGGGCCGACGGCGACGGCCGCGGCCGCGTGGTCCTGCGTGGAGAAGATGTTGCACGAGCACCAGCGGACCTGCGCGCCGAGGTCGACGAGCGTCTCGATCAGCACGGCGGTCTGGATGGTCATGTGCAGCGAGCCCGAGATGCGCGCTCCGGCGAGCGGCTTCTTGCCGGCGTACTCTTGGCGCAGCGCCATCAGGCCGGGCATCTCGACTTGCGCGAGCTCGATTTCCTTGCGCCCGAAGTCGGCGAGCGCGAGGTCCTTGACCTTGAAGTCCTGTGCGGTGGCGGTGGTGGCAGCCATGGTGGGAGCGATGTCCTCGAGGGGTTGGTGCGGAAGTCAGTTCGAACGGGAATCCCCGGGCGCGCAGGCGCGCACGAGGTAGAGCGGGAGGGCCGGTTGGGCCTGGGCCTCGGCTCCGCGGCGGCGCGGAGTGTAGTGGTCGTCGACGGGCTCGACCGCGATCTCCTGAAAGCCCGCGCGGCGCAGCGCAGTGACGATCGACGCGGGCTCGAGGCCGAGGTGCAGGTCGCCGAGCTCCTCGCGCATCCAGTCCTCGGAGTGCGGCTCGAGTTCAAGCACCACGAGCGGCGCGCGCGGCTTGAGCACGCGGCGCATCTCGCGCAGCGCGGGCGCGAGCTCGGGCAGGTGGTGCAGCACCATGCCGGCCACCACGCCGTCGACTTCGCCCGCGGCGAGCGGCAGGGCGTCGAGCTCCCCGCGGCGCAGCTCGACCTGCGCGTCGGGGCACTCCTTGGCGAGGCGCTTGCGGGCCTGCGCGAGCATGGCGCGGGAGCGATCGACGCAAATCACCTTGGAGACGAGGCCCGCGAGGCCGCGCGCGAGGTAGCCCGTACCGCAGCCCAAGTCCGCGATCGCGAGGCCGCGCGGCAGGAGGCAGGCCGCGGCGCGCTGGCGCGCCTGACCGGTCTGGAAGTCGACGCCGATCTTGTCCCAGTCGGCCGCGAGGTGCTCGAACAGCTCCGCGGAGCCGCGCTCGCGCTCGCCGAGCACGCGCTCGAGGCGCAGCAGATCGCGGCGGTGCTCGGGACTCTCGTCGAGACGGCTCTTGAGCGCCGCCCAGACGCTGCGCACGGGCTCGCCACCGAAGTCGGGCGCCACGCGCACGAAGATGCTCGTGCCCGCGCGCCGCTCCGACACGAGGCCCGCCTCGCGCAGCAGGCGCAGGTGGTTGGAGACGCGCGACTGCGACATGCCGAGCGCGCGCGAGAGTTCGCCGACGGCGAGCTCGCTGCCGTCGCACAGGGCGAGCATGCGCAGCCGAGTGGGGTCGGCGAGCGTCTTCAGCAGTCCGGTCAGGTCCGCGGCGGCGAGCACAGAAGAACACTACTTCATGACCTTGTGATATTCAATCCGGCGGCGCGCGAACGCCGGAACGGACGCCGCCCCGCCGCGCACCCCCGTGAGGGGCATGCGCGGCGAGGCGGCGGGAGCGAAGCGGGCAGAGCGGCGAAATCGGCCGCGCGGCGGGCTCAGCCGAGGCTGGCCATGGCCACCGAGAGGATCTCGACCTCCTGAGTGCCACCGGGCAGTTCGATCGTGGCGGCCTGCCCGGCGGTCTTGCCGAGCATGCCGCGCGCGAGCGGAGCCTTGTAGCTGATGGTCGAGTCGTCCTTGGCGTCCCAGGGCCCGAGGATCGTGACCGTGTGGGTGCTGCCGGCGCGCACGTCGCGGTACGTGACGGTCGTGCCGGGGCACACGGTGTTGTCGGGGATGTTGGCGTTCTCGAGCAGCGCCGCCATGCGCAGCTCCTTGTCCATATCGGAGGCCGCGCTGGTGAGCTGGCGCTGTTCCTCAATGGCCTGTTCCCACTCGGCGTTCTCCGAGAGGTCGCCGTAGGAGGCCGCCTTGGCGATCGCCTCGGCGTTGGCGGGGATCTTCTTTTCCTTGAGCTCGTTGAGCTCGGCCTCGCGCTTCTGCAGGCCCGCGCGCGTGGTCCAGATCTTCTCTTCCATCCAGAACGGCAGCTGCTCCGAGCGGAACACGTCGCCGCCCATGTCGAGCACGATGTCGGTGACGACGCTGTCGATGCGGTCGTCGACGCCGCGCTGCAGCATGGCGCGCACCGAGCGCAGGGCCGGAATGTCCGCGCCCTCCAGCATGGTGCCGACCAGAGTGGGCTCGCCGCCGAGCAGCAGCTCCGTGAGCTTCTGCTGGGCGCGCGCCATGACCGAGTCACCGACGCGCTCTTCCTGCAGGTAGACCGAGAGTTCGATCAGCGCCATGGCGCGCTGCACCGAGGTGGGGAACTCACCCTTCAGCTTGCCCGTCTCGGCGAGGCGCGCGAGCTCGGTGAGCACGAACGGCGACAGGCGCGGGCGCGCGAGCAGGCGCACGTACCACGCGGCGAGCTCCTTGTTCTTCTTCTGCTTGCGCAGCTCGTCGATGAGCGGCTTGGCCATGCCCGGAGCGGCGTGGGCGAGGTGCGCGAGGGCCTCCTCGACCCAGCGCTCGCCGTAGACCTCGGCGAGCAGCGACACCGAGCGCTCCTGCTCGCGCGAGCCCGGCATCTTCTGCAGGAAGGCCCACAGCGCGGGCGGCACGCGCGGATCGGCGGGCGCCGCCTTGTCCGCGGCGGCCTTGAGGCGCTCGAACAGCGGCGCGGGCGTCGCGGCCGGGGTGCCGTCGGCCTTGGGATGCTCGCGCAGCATCATCCAAGCCGCGAGGCGCTGGTCGAGCGGTGCGGGCACCTTCTCGTCGTTGGCGAGCTCCTCGATGGTCTGCAGCGCGGCGTTGCGGATCTCCGGCGCGAGCTTCTCGCCGCCGATCAAGTCGCGCACGCGCGAGAGCGCGTCCTTCAGGGTGCGCGCCTGCTTGAGCTGGCGGCGCATGGCCTCGATCGGGTCCATGGCGCGGCGCAGGAGCTCGACCTCGCACTTCGCGACGTTGCCCGAGACGCGGTACATCGTGTCGTTCTCGGCCGCGAGGCGCGTCTTCTTCCACCAGTTCGACCACTTGGTGCCGTCGACGCCGATCTGGGCCAGCGCGTTGCGGATGGTCATGTTGCTGGCCTTGCCGCCGTAGCGCAGCAGCACGGCCTTCAGGATCTCGAGCGGCTGCTCCTTGAGGCGCTTCTCGAGGCCCTGCGGATCGAGCAGGCGCTGGGCGCGCAGGTCGGTCGCCGGCAGACGCTCGAAGATCTCGACCGCCGTGCGCAGCGGGAAGCGGTCCTTCTTGCCGGACGCGAAGTGGACGGTGATCTCCATCGTCGCGTTGGAGACTTCCTTGACCTCGCCGACGCCCCAGCCCGAGGCGTGGAACACGACCACGCCCGGCTTGTAGGAGCGCATGTCGTCGAAGTAGATCCACGCCTTGCGCAGGTCGAGCGCCTCGCGCTTCAGGCCCGCCATGTCGCGGAACGCGGCCCACCACGGCTCCGAGCCGAAGGCGGCCTCGGTGTACTTGAGCAGCGGCTCGCCGAGCTCGCCCGGGGGCCCGCCGGCGCGCAGGGTGGCGCCCACGATCGCGGCGGCGTCCGCTGCGCGACCGCCCTCGGCGAGGGACTCGGCGTGGATGCGCAGGGTCGGCAGGCAGCGCGAGATGCGGCGCTTGGAGCCGATCACCTCGATCGCGGCGCACAGTTCCTCGATCGGGCCCTTGGAGGCGATCAGAGCGGTCCAGGCGTCATCGAACGCTTGCCAGTTCTCTTCGGTCGCGAGGATCGCGAGGCTCATGGGCGGGCTCCTGCAGGAAGGTGCTGTCGTGGGCGGGAGGGCGTGCGGCGCAGCCGCCAGAACGTTCTGGACGAGTTCGCCGCCGACGATGGCGCCCTCGCCGCGCCGGAGGCGGGGACGAGGGCGTCACGTGGGGCGGGAGCATAGGAAAGCGCGGGGCGCTTTGCACGGGGCAAGCGGCGGGCTCTCGCCGATCCCTCGGCGCTCAGTCGAGGGCGAGGAGCGCGCCCTTCAGGTAGCGCGAGCGAGCGAAGTCGGGCCGCTGCGGGTGGTCCGGGCCCGCGCCCATGGCGCCGAGCAGCCGCAGGTCGCGGCCCGCGCGCCGGGCGGCCTGGAACAGCATCCCGACGAACTGGCTTTCCTGCAGCAGGCCTGAGCACGAGAAGCTCGCCACCAGCGCGCCGGGGCGGGCCACTTGGAAGGCGAGCGCGTTGAGGTCGAGGTACTTCTGGAGTCCGGAGTCGAAGGCCGTGCGCGAGCCGATCAGCTTGTGGGGGTCGACGATCACGAGGCCCGGGCGCCCGGTGTCGCCGGTCAGGGTGCGCAGGTAGGGGAAGGCGTCGGAGTGGATGAAGTCGACCGCGAGCCGGTTGAGCCGGGCGGCGTCTTTGGCGCGCGCGAGCACCACCTCGTCGATGTCGACGCCGCGCACGGTGCGCGCGCCGTGGCGTGCGGCCTGCAGCGCGAAACCGCCGGCATTGCAGCAGATGTCGAGCACGTCGCGGCCGGCCGCGAGCTTCGCCATGGCGAGGCGATTCTCGCGCTGGTCGCAGAACCAGCCGGTCTTGTGGCCCGCGCCGGGGCGCACTTCGTAGCGCAGCCCGTGCTCCTCGATCACGGTCTCGTCGCTCGCCTCGAGCGCGGAGTCGAGCTCGCGCCGCGGGTAGCTCTCAGCGTCGACGGCGCCCGGCGGGATGCGGTGCACAACGCGGCAGCCCGGGTAGAGCTGCTCGAGCGCCCACTGCACGTCCTCGCGCAACATCCAGAAGCCGAGCGCGTGGTGCTCGCACACGAGGATGTCGTTCATGCGGTCGACGATCAGGCCCGGCAGGTCGTCGCCCTCGGCGTGGACCACGCGGTAGACGTTGGTGACGTCCGGCAGCTTGAGCACGCGGCGGCGCAGGGTGTCGGCGTCCTTGAGGCGGCGCAGCAGGAACTCGCGCGGGCGGTCGAGGTCGGTCTTGCGGCCGCGGGAGAGCCAGCGCAGGCGGATGTCCGAGGCGGCGTTGAACAGCGCGTGGCCGAGGAAGCGGCCGCTCTCGTCCTCGACTTCCACGAGCGAGCCGTCGTCGATCGGCTCCTGCGGCAGGGCCACATGGCGTCCGTAGACCCACGGCCCGCTCGAGAGCTCGTCCGTCGCCAGCCGCACGATTCCGCGCCGGCCCTTGTCCGCACCCTTGGCATTCATGGGCGAAGAGCCTACGGAGCGCTTACGGTGCGGTCGAGCCGCAGCCCTTCCCCGCGGCCCGCGCAGTTGCGAACATCGCGCCGATGCTGACCGCCCTGCTCCTCCTCGATCTGGTCGCCCTCGTCGGCGGCAAGGTGCACACGCTCGTCCCCGGCGCCGCTCCGCTCGAGGCCACGATCCTCGTCGACGGCGATCGCATCCGCGTCGTCGGCGCCGACGTGGCGATCCCGGCGGACGCGCGGCAGGTCGACGCGCGCGGGCTGCACGTCGTCCCGGGACTGATCGACGGCTTTGGCTACCACGATCCCGAGCACGACGCGCTGTACGTCGCGGCGGGCGTCACCACGCTGCGCGACCACGGCAACGAGCTCGGCCGCATCTTCGGCTCGCGCGACCGCGCCGAGCGCGACCGCGTGCAGGGGCCGCTGCTCTCGATCGCGGGCGGCGTGCTCGACGGCAAGCCTCCGGCGACGGCGGCGGCGGTGGTGGTGACGAACGCGGTCGAGGCCCAAGAGGCCGTCCATCACCTGTGGGAGGAGAAGATCGATTTCGTCGCGATTCACGGCGGAATCGGCGAGGAAGCGTGGCGCGGCGCGTGCGCGATGGCGGCCGAGAAGGGGCTCGCCGTGTGGGGGCCGCTGCGGCCCAAGCAGGCGCTCGCCGACGCGCTCGCCGGCGGCCAGAAGGGCTTCGTGTTCCTCGACGCGCTGCTGCCCGCGGGGCGCACGTGGTCGGAGGTCGAGCTCGCGGAGCTCGAGCCGGGGCTGCGCGCGCTGCAGGCGAGCGGTGCGGCGCTCGTGCCGGCGCTGCGCGGCTACGCGCGCCTTGTCGACGACGAGGGCGAGAGTGCGCCCGAGCTCGCGCAGGTCGGACCGCAGTACGAATCGGTGTGGCTCGCGGACCTGCTCGGTCGGCGCAGCTCGTGGAGCGCGGAGATGCGCGCCGCGGCCAACGTCGCGATCGGCAAGCAGCGCTCCGCGTTGCTGCTCGCGCAGCGCACGGGCGTGCGGCTCGTGCCGGGCAGCGGTGCTCCGCATCCGTGGCTCGCGCCGGGCTCCGGGCTCGTGCGCGAGCTGCTCGAGTGGCAGGCGGCGGGCATTCCCGCCGCGACGTGCCTCGACGCGGTCACGCGCGGCGCCGCGGCGACGCTGGGCTTGGGCGATCGCGGCTCGATCGAGCCCGGGAAGCTCGCGGACCTCGTGCTCGTGCGCGGCGATCCCTCCGCGGACATCGGCGCGCTCGCTCAAGTCGATGCGGTCCTGCTGCGGGGCGCGCTGCTCTCGCGCGCGGACCTCGACCTGCGTCTGCAGGCCCTCGCGGCCGCGAACGCCAAGCGCAAGGCCGAGGCCAGCGCGCCGATCGCCGTCGAGTCGCCCAAGGTGCCCGAGGGCGAGCTCCTGCTCACCTGTCGCTACGAGACGGTCGCGGCCACGGGGCGCGTGGCGGCGGAGCGCATCGCGGTCGTGCGCGAGCTCGACGGCGTGATCACGCTGTGCGGCCGACGCCGCATCCTGCCGACCGGCGGCGGCAGCGGCACGGAAGTGGAAGCGCGCCAGCGCATCGCGAAGGGCGCGCTCGACAGCTTCGAGGTCAAGGTGCGCAACACGGGGCACGAGCTCGTCGTGCGCGCCCAAAAGGTCGCCGGACAGTGGCGCGTCGAGCGGCGTCTCGATGGCGCATTCATCGACATCCAAAACGCGCGCGAGTCCATTGGCGCGATCGACTGCGACAGCGCCACGACCTATCTCGCGATCGCCGCGACGCGCGGCCCCGGTCCCTTCCCGGTGGTGCGCTTCGACGAGGGGCTGCAGCTCGAGGTCGTGCGCTGGGAACTCGCGCTCGACGAAGACGGCGACCATGCGCTCAAGACCCCGACGGGCCTGAAGTTCGCGGGTTTCATGGAGAACGGCGCGGCGAAGGCGATCTTCGAGCAGGTCGGGCAAGCGCAGGTGCAGACCACGCTGCAGGAGTTCGATCTGCACGGATCGACTGGACTGCCGCTGCCGGCGGACAAGCTCGAGAAGATGAAGCGCGCGGCACAGGCTGCACCGAAGGATGGAAGCAAGTAGCGCGCCCCAGCCGGGCCTGCGCTCGGAGGTGAATCGCGACGTGCCGCTCGCGCGGCCGGGCGAGTTCGCGCCTTTGGCGGTGGGGCCGCTGCGCGTGTGGCCGCCGGTGGTGCTCGCACCGATGGCGGGCGTGACCAACTATCCGTTCCGCACGCTGTGTCGGCGCTTTGGCGCAGGCTTGTACGTGAGCGAGATGATCACGGCGCGCGGTTACTTGAACGGCAACCGGCGCACGGTGCTGCTCGCGAGCTCGCGCGAGGACGAGTCGCCGCGCTCGGTGCAGGTGTACTCGTCGGATCCCAAGGATGCGGGGGAGATGGTCGCGCGGCTCGTCGACGACGGTGTGCACCACGTCGACATCAACTTCGGCTGCCCCGTGCGCAAGGTGACGAGCCACGGCGGCGGCGCGGCGATCCCGGTCAAGCCGCGGCTCGTGGCCGCGCTCGCGCGGTCGATGGTGGCGAACGCGCGCGGCGTGCCGGTGACGATCAAGATGCGCAAAGGCGTCGACGACACGTTGCTCACCTATCGCGAGGCGGGGCGCGTGGCGCAGGAGGAAGGCGTCGCGGCGGTCGGCTTGCACGCGCGCACGGCGGCGCAGCACTACTCCGGCGAGGCGGACTGGAGCGCGATCGGCGACTTGAAGTCGAGGCTCTCGATCCCGGTGCTCGGCAACGGCGACATCTGGGAGAGCTTCGATGCGCTGCGCATGATGCGCGAGACCGGCTGCGATGGCGTGATCGTCGGTCGAGGCTGCCTCGGGCGTCCGTGGCTGTTTCGCGAGCTGGTGCAGGCCTTTGACGGCCGCGAGCCCGAGCGGGCGCCGAACCTGGGCGAAGTGCGCGAGATCCTGCTCGAGCATGCGCAGGCGCTGGTTGAGTTCTTCGGCGAAGTGACGGCCATGCAGCAGGTGCGCAAGTGGTGCGCTTGGTACACGAAGGGCTTTCGCAACTCGAGCTACCTGCGCGAGCGGCTGCAGCGCGTCTCGAGCTTGGCCGAGCTCGAGGCGGGCTTCGAGGGCATCGACGCCGCGGAGTCGTTCCCGCCGAGCGCGCTGCGCGCCCACCGCGGCAAGAGCGGTCGCAGCCAGAAGGTCTCGCTGCCGCTCGGCTACCTCGACGACCTCGAGGACGCGACGCCGCCGTGCGAGCTGTTCGACGCGGCCGAGGCCGAGGCGCTCGAGGGCGGCTAGTCCTTCTTCGGCTGCGGCGGCGCCGGGCGTTCCTTGCGCTCGAAGGCGCCGCGCTGCTCGAGCAGTCGCACGAGCAGTGCTCGCACGGCGCGCGCGTCGGCCGCGAGCGTCGCTTGGCGGCCCTGCGCGGCTGCGAGCAGCTTGGGATCGCCGCTCATGCGCGTGGAGCACTCGACGAGAAACTCGCTCCAGCGCTCCGGCTCGGGCAGGCGCTTGGCGACCTCGGAGGGCGTCGACGCGCACGACTCCCACAAGCCGTGGAAGCGCTCGATCGAGGTCGGGTACGAGCCCGGGAGCTTCGGGGCGCTCTCGAGGAACGTGGCCGCGATCGCGCTGCGCAGGCCGCGGTGGCGCTGAGCCGAGCGGAACAGCATGCCGACCTTGGCGTAGAGCTCATTGTGCTCACGGTCCGGCACGGGCGCGATCCAGCGGTCGCGGATTCCCAGCAGCGTGTGCACGACACCGAGGATGTCGACGTCGGGCATCTCGATCTCTTCGCCCGAGGCCCACGCGTCGTAGAGCGTGATGCCCGGATAGACGTTGCCGGAGCGATCGGTGTAGGCGTGGTCGAAGGCGTCGAGGGCCGCGCGCTGCGAGCCGTCGTCGAGCGCGCGCTCGACGAGCGCGAGCGCGAGGTCGTGGCCGGGCGCGAAGCCGGCGAGCGCGTTGTCGAACACGCGCTGCGCGTCGGGCGCGACTGCGCTGCGCACGATTTCGCCCTGTCCCCAGTCGTAGCGGTAGCTCGCGGAGAGCGGCGACTGCGGCACGCGGCGCAGGATGCGCTCGCGCGTCTTGCGGGCGCTGGCTGCGTCGGGCGCGAGCCGCTTGCGTGCGATCGGCTGGCCGGGCGCATGCTCCATGGGATCGAAGTACGGTGTCTCGCGCTCGAGCGGCAGCAGCCCGGGATCGCGCTCGTCGAGCGTGCGCGCGTAGCGCACGAGCCGCAGCTGGAACGTGTCGAGCCACTCGAGCTCGGCGCTGAGCTCCTCGATGCAGTCGGCCTGCTCCGCGGGCGTGAGAACTCCGAACGCGCGGCGCGCGTCGGCGTCGCTGCGCTCGAGCTGCGCCTCGCCTTGCTGGGAGGACGGGAGCGCGGACGCGGGCAGGGACGCGGGAACGAGCGCGAAGACCAGAGCGGCGAGCATGCGAACCATTGTGGCGCCCGCGGTGGCCGGGAAAAGAGGTAGGGCGGCCTTCGAAGCATCGAAGGCCGCCCCAAGGAACACCAAACCACAAACGAAGCGAGTGTCGTCGCCTTCCGTCCCGCCCCTCCCGCGCAGGCGCTCGCGACGACCCGTCCCATGGGTTACCGCCGTTCGCGCCCACAGGGCGGGCCAGACTGCTCGGACAAGGGAAAGCTAGCCCCGGCTACGCGCGCAGGTCGGGAGGGGCCTCTGGAAACTGCCGCTTCCGCGGCGCTGGCTCAGGGTTCGTCGGAAGGAGTTTCCGCAGCCGCGCCGGCGCCATCGCGGCGGCCCCCGCGACGGCGGCCGCGCCGACGCTTGCGCTTGCGCTCGACGTCGAGCGCCTCGGCCGGCGCTGCCTGCGCTTCGGCCGCGCGCTCGAGCCATGCCTCGTACACGTCCCAGCCCTGTCCCCATGCGCTGCAGCGCAGGCGGAAGAGCTCGAGCGCCTCGGGGAAGTCTTGGTCGCGCGCGAAGAGCAACGGACTGAAGCGCTTGGTCGGCGTCTGGGTGAAGCTGCGCTGCAGGGCGATCGCCCGCGCGGCCTTGTAGCCATCGCGCTTGGCGAGCCGGTACTCGACGGCGAAGGGATCGATGCGCTCGCCGGCGAGCTCGAGCAGCTCGCGTCCGCCGATCTCGCCTGCGTGCGTGCGCGGGTCGATCGCGGCGTCGCGTTCGATCATGCGCAGGAAGAGCGCCGCGACGCAGGTGGCGGTCGCGGGCACGTGCTTCTCGTGCACGTAGGAATCGAGCGCTTCGAGCAGACGCCACACGGAGTCCGCGCGGTCGTGCGTCTGCGGGTCGGAGCTGTCGTGGGAGCCGACGTGCTCGTCGAGCTCCGGCAGGATCACGCCGAGCACGCCGCACTTGCGCATCATGCGCAGCGCCCCGAGCGCCGTGCCCGAGCGCAGCAGCCGCAGGATCTCCTCCATGACGCGCGGCTTCGCCGAGCGCGCGAGGTCGCCCGCGTGCTCGGCCATCGCGTCCCAGGTCTCCTCGTCGATGCGGAATCCAAGCCGCGTCGCGAACTTGACCGCGCGCAGGATGCGCACCGGGTCCTCGGCCATGCGCACGTAGGGATCGCCGATCGTGCGCAGCACGCCGGCCTCGAGGTCTTCGAGCCCGCCGACGTAGTCGAGGATCTCGCGCCGATAGGGATCGAGGAACAGCGCGTTGATCGTGAAGTCGCGCCGCTGCGCGTCCTCCTGAGCGGTGCCCCAGTTGTTGTCCTCGACGATCAGGAGGTCTTCGCCCTCGCCCTCGCCGCGCGCGGGCGCGCGCCGGAAGGTGGCGGTCTCGATCACCTGCTCGCCGTAGCGCACGTGCACGAGCTTGAAGCGGCGGCCGATGATGCGGCCGTTGAAGAACAGGCTCTTCACACCGCGCGGGGTGGCCGAGGTCGCGACGTCGTAGTCCTTCGGCCGTCGACCGAGCAGGAGGTCGCGCACGCAGCCGCCGACGAGGTAGGCCTCGTTGCCCTCGCGCTGCAGCCGACTCACCACGCGCAGCGCGTTCTGGTCGAAGGCGCTGTGGGGGATGTCGGTGGGGATGATGCGGGGGCTGTGAGGCGCGCGTGCGCGCTCTTCCGCGGGATCGGGCATGGCGAGGAGGGGTTCCGGGTCGGTTTTCGGGCCGCACACTCTACTGCGCGGCGCGTCGAAGCGCGCCCGGCCTCGGTGCTGCGCTGTTGCCTCGCGCCGCCTCCGCCCCTAACCTAGCTCCCCTCGCGCAGGCCAGTAGCTCCTAACGGTTAGAGCGACTGATTCCAAATCAGTAGGTTCGGGGTTCGAATCCCTGCTGGCCTGCCATCCTGCCTTGCACCCAGCCCATGAGCCTCTTCGAAGACGGGAAGCGACCTGCGGGCGGGGGCGAGGGAGCGGCGGGCGCTCCGGGCGACGGCGCCGAGGGGCCCGCGGGTAAGTCCGAGAGCGCGGGCGAGACGCCCGACGGCAGCGCGGCGCGCCGTGACGACGATCCCGATGACGTCGCGGCCCACGCGAACACGCCGGTGCCGAGCCTCGACGAGCTGCGCGCGGCGCTCGAGTGGGCCTTCGCGGGCGAGGAGATCGAGGGGGCGGTGCTCGAGCGCTTCGCCGAGCACGCGCGCCTCGTGCTCGCCGGCAACCAGCGCCTCAACCTGACGGCGATCGTCGAGCCGCGCGAGGTCGCGGCCAAGCACTACCTCGACTCGTGGCGCACGACGCGGCTCCTGCCGCTCGGCGGCCGCTCGCTGCTCGACCTCGGCACAGGCGGCGGCTTTCCGGGACTGCCGATCGCGCTCGCGGAGCCGCAGGCGCGCGTGGTGCTGCTCGACTCGCGCACCAAGCGCGTCGAGTTCGTGAAGGAAACGATCCAAGCTCTCGGCGTGCGCAACGCGAGCGCGGTCGCGGAGCGCGCGGAGGACCACCTCGCGCGCAACAAGTACGACATCGTGCTCGTGCGCGCCGTGAGCTCCGTGCGCGAGAACGTGCGGCTCCTGCGCAAGGTGCGGCACTCGCACAAGGATCTCGTAATGCTGAAGGGCCCGTCGTGGTCGCGCGAGGCGCGCGCGGCGGAGCGCGAGGCCGAGCGCCTCGGCTTCCGGCTCGACACCGTGTGGGAGCACAAGCTGCCCGGAGAGATGGGGGATCGCGCGTTCCTCGTCTACCGCGCCCCCGGCGGTCAGGGGCTCTAGGAAATGGCGATGCCGACGTGGCTCCTGTGGACCTTGGGTGGTCTCGCGCTGCTCGCCGTTGCGGTAGTCGTGGCGGCGATCCTCGCCTACCCGCGCGACAACTCGTTCTGACGCGCGCTCGCAGGCGCGGTCCGTCCTAGCGGCCGAGGTCGATGTCGAGCCAGCGCAGCAGCTGGGCGGCGAGGAAGCCGAACCCGAGCACGACGGCGATCATCAGCGCGCTCCACTTGGCGTAGGCCGCCAGCGACGTGTCCTGCGG
>Ga0169931_10005871_pt1 | contig 18653 bp, 11 predicted proteins | sample Kivu_15m_20L_FD_129675 | JGI IMG/M metagenome (GOLD analysis project Ga0169931, IMG submission 129675) | Freshwater microbial communities from Lake Kivu, Western Province, Rwanda to study Microbial Dark Matter (Phase II) - Kivu_15m_20L... | ecosystem: Environmental > Aquatic > Freshwater > Lake... | reverse complement strand
GCCTCGAACAAGCGAAGGATAGGGCAGAGCGAGGAGATTGCAAAGTCCGAATTGCATGCCCTTGCCGGGGTAATTGACATCACGGAGCGCGGAGCGGGCAATTGCACGACTGCGGTGCAGGTTTTCGCAGCTTCGCACAGCTACGGGACGGCCACACTCGCTCGCGTCATGGCATCCCCCGTCCAACCCGACCCGGCATCGGGCCCGCCTCCGGAACAGGCGCAGCAACGCACGACGCCGCACGCGGGCGTGCTGCGCCGCGGCCAGGGGCGCAGCGCAACAACGGGGCGGCTACAGGCCACAGTCGCGCTGCAGGCAGCACTCGCCCGCGCACTCGGCTCGGCGACAGCCCTGGACCTTGTCGTTGCAGAGATCAGCTCACCGGCTGGAACAGCGGGTGGCTTCAGGCCGGTCGACGCGCACCACATCCTGCGCTTGATCATCGACCACCTGACCCCCCGGCTGGAGGTCGGCGAATTCCTTTACCCGATCGGAGCGCGGCGCCTCGCGCTGCTGCGCACCGTGGACCTCGAGAGCACGGAACAGCGCTGCCAGCGCCTGCTGGTGGAGGTCCGCAGGCCGCTGACACCCTTCGCGGGGCGCCGCGTTGTCCCGGCCGCCGTCTTCGGCATCGTCCGCGTGGAAGCAGCGATGGCTGCCACGACGGCACTCCGGCTGGCGCAGGCAGCGCTCGACGCGGCGCACCTGGAAGGTCCGGGCGGAATCATCCGCCATCGACCAGTAGTCGAAGACTACCTGAGCCTGCGCCGGGATCTGCTGAAAGCGCTGCCGACTGCGCTCTCGGGCGGTCAGATCGATCTCGTCCTGGAACCGGTCATCTGCCTGCGCACGGGCGCCGTGACCAGCGCACGCGCCCAACCCCGCTGGCTCCACGCCCAGCTCGGGCCAGTGGGTGCGCACGAACTCCAGGCCGTGGCGCGCGACTCAGGGCAGCTGCGCGAACTCGAACAACGGATCGTGGCGCTCGCGCTGCAGGACCTACGAACCGGTGCAGGGACGGGTTCCATGCTACCGATGACCCTGGCGTTGTCGGCTCACGCCCTGTCCGAGACCTATTTCGCGGAACGCCTGCGGGATGCCTGCGCACAGGCGGGCGTCCGCACCGATCTGCTGCGCATCGAGCTCGACCAGCAGGGCCCCTGGCCCGACCCGGAGCTCTTGCGAGAGCGCCTGCACGAACTCGACACAACTGGCATCGAACTCGTGATCGGGGACATCAATCGCTGGCGCCTGCCCCTGAACCACCTGCTCGGTTTGCGCCTGGCCGCGGTCGAGTGCGGCATGCGCTGGGTACGCGATCAGATGCACGAACCTCGCGCACGCGCGGCCCTCGGCGCTCTGGTCCGCGTGGGTCACACGCTGGGCGGTCAGGTGGGGGCCATCGAGGCCGACACCGCGCAGGACCTTGACCATCTTCGCGCTCTGCGCTTCGACCACGCTCGTGGCGCTGCCTGCGGGCCAGCACTGCCTCTGATGGACTTTCTCGCCCGGGCCCGGGCACACAACTCGAGAACGGTCCGGATCGATCCTCGCTCGATATGAATTCAGCGGGTCATCCCGAGCACTCTCCCGGAGTGCGCATAGAAGGCAGCAGCGTCGGATGACCCGGCATCACACGTCACGGCAGGGGCAGCCTATGGTCAGGCGGCCGCCCCCGCTCGCCGGCTGAGCACCGCCAACAGAACCGCCAGACCGGCGAGCAACAGCAGACTCGTTGCGTAGCCCCCGAGGGAGAAGGTCGCAACCCCTGGAGCATTGGCGGTTGTGTCACGCAGCACATAGGCCGCCGGGATGATGGCCGTGCCGAGCGCATTAGCCGCAGACTGCACGGTACCGACCGTACCCGCCAGCGCGCCTGCGTCCTCGGCCGACGCGCTGGCCGTGACAAGTGCGAGCAAGGGAGCCATCAGCAACCCGATACCCAGACCAGTGAGCGCCAGCGAAAGACCCATCCATGCAAGACCGGCACCGCTCTGGGCAACCACGACGCTCGCCAGATGTCCACAGAACAACAGCCAGGCTCCATGGGGCAGGGACCGATGGCCCACCCGCCGGGCGATGGCGGGACTGGCCATCGTGGCGAGCATGAAGGCGGCGCCGTAAACCGCGAAGAGTTGTCCGGCCACATCGGCCCCCAGCCCCAGCTCTTGCTGCGTGCGCACACTGAAAAGCCAGTAGAACGACATCAAGCCGAGGTAGAAGACGAACACGCACGCCAATGCAAGTTGGACCGGGCGCTGCCCCAGAAGGCGCAAGGGGAGCGTGGGATACCCCCCTGCCAGCGCCAGCCGGCGCTGCTGGCGCACGAAGGCCAGCCCCAGTGCCAGCGCAAAGGTCAGCCCGACTGCGAGCCCATGCCAAGAAGCGCGGCCAAGGCCCACCGTGAGGCTCCAGATCAGGCAGAGCAGCGAACCGCAGCCGATCACCATGCCCGTCCAGTCCACCGGGGGCGTCTCAGCAGCGCTGCGCTCGTCGATGCAGGACCGTGCCAACAGCGACGCGAGCGCGAGGACCGGCAGCACGACGAGGAAGCAGGCGCGCCACCCCCATCCGGCCAGGTCGAGGCCGATGATCCACCCAGCCAGGAGTTGGCCCGACACGCCTGCAAGGGCCTGGCTCAGAGCATAGGCAGCGAAGACGCGGCCGCGCCGCTCTCCGCCGAAGCGCAGTGCCAGGATGGCCACGATCTGCGGCTGCAGCATCGCGCCGGCCACGCCCTGAATCGCCCGTGCCGCGATCATGGAAGCGGTCGACGATGCAGCAAAGGCACCGAGCGAAGCCAGGCCGAAAAGCAACAGCCCGATCTGGAACACGCGCCTGCTGCCATAGGTGTCACCCAGTCGGCCGGCAGTCACCAGAGCAGCAGCATAGGCTGTGGCATAGGCTGCGACCATGAGCTGCAGTTCCGCATTGGTGCTTCCCAGGCTGCGCTGGATCGACGGAAGCGAGACGAGCGCAAAGAAAAAGTCCAACGCGATGACGAAGGCGCCAGCCAGCAGACCAAGCAGCGCCCCGCGTTCTCGCCAAGCCGTAGCCCGGGCCCTCGTCAAGACGAACGCTTCGCCGGGCGCGTCGGGCGCGGGCCCAGACACCGACCTGCGCGTGGTCGGGGACGCCGACTTGGAGCGACCAGGCTTCACGCTGTCACGGTGACCGTGCAGGAACGGAGGTGGCTGCGAGTCACCTTGCAGCCCAAACCGCTTCCCAGCATGCCCTGCAGACCCATCGAAGGACGCCTCAGCGCGAAGAGGCTACCCACGGGCCTGAACGCTCGGCGGCAGCCACAGCGGGCCGCTCGCGCTGTGCCGGCACCGCCTCGGTTCCCCCGCTTGCCACGCGACCAGCCAACCAGCCCTCGCGCGTGACACGATGCTCGATCACGTCCACCGCACGCCCGTCCTCGTGATGACGGATCACATTGCCGGAAAAAACCAGCCCGCAGCTGAGGAGCACGCGGATGGCACCCTGATTCTGAGGCAGCGTGGCGCCGAGAAGGGTGTGGACCTCGGGCATCGAGAAGGCCACTTCCATGCAGGCCTGCGTGAGTTCCTTGCCGAAGCTCGAACGCCAATAGTCCGGATGCATCCACAGCCCCATTTCTGTGATGTCGGGATCAAGTCCGTAGGGCAGGAAGCGGAACACGGCGACCCAGGCTCCAGTTTCCTTCAGGCAGGCCGATATCGCTGACATGCGACCCCGGTTCTGCGCCAGACAGATGGCCTCCATGCGCTGGACTGCCTGCTCGGGCGTGTCCGGACGCGGCCACACGAGCAGGCGGTTGAACTCAGGGTTTCTCGTGGCGTCGAAGAGGGCCCAACCGTCTGCTGGAGAGGCCTCACGCAGCGCAAGCCGGGACGTTTGCAGGCCGCTGAGTCTGGTCGTCAGTTCGAAGAAATCACGCATCGAGGATCCCGGTGAACGCCGATCGGGCCCGCACGAAGGCGCTCGCACGCCTCTAGAGCCCACCAGATGGAAATGTAACGGATACCCTGAACGGTCACCGCACGGCCACACTTTCCATGCTGCTCCCTGAAGACCCTCTGCTCGGCGCAGCGGCGAGCCGCGGCGATCTGAACGCCATCTTCGACGCGATCGACGAGGCCATCGTCCAGATCGACGCCGACTGGCGCGTCGTCTACACCAACGACGTCTACCTCCGCTTCGCACGCATGAACCGTTCCGAGGTCGTCGGTCGAACTCCCTTCGAGTTCGCTCCGGGCTTCAAGAAAACGATCTTCTACGAGCCGGTGCTTCGCTGCCAACAGCAGCGCAAGGAAACACGGCAGATCAGCTACTCGCCATTCCTCGCGATCTGGGTGCGGGTGCGCGTGGTCCCTTACCTCAAGGGCAGTGTACTGATGATCAGTCGCGCCTCGGAGGACTCGGTCAAGGATCACCTGCGTGCCGAGCGAGCGCAGAAAGACGACCTGACCGGGCTGGGCAACCGACTGGCGCTGGAGGATCGTTGCGACCTGCTCCTGCGGCGACACGCACCATTCACACTGGCGCTGATCGGCCTGAACGAACTCAAGCCTGTGCGCGATGCGCATGGCTATGCGTCGGCGGACATGGTGATCATGCAGATGGCCTCGCGTCTGAGCAGCGAGATGCAGGAGGGCGAAACGCTGGCCCGCATCAGCACAGACGAATTTGCGGTGTGCCTGTTCTGCGAGCAAGGCGGGATCGTGCGTCGCGTCGAAGGCCTGCTGGAGATCGTGCGGCGACCGATCGATCTTCCGACAGCGCGAGTGGTGGTACGCGCAGCTGCTGGCTGGGTGGACGACGCCCGCCAGACGCGTGACTTCGAGACCCTGCTCAAACGATGCAGCCTCGCACTGGCGGCCGCACGAATCCGCGCGGCACAGCGCCGTGACGAGAGCCCGGCGACATGCGCCTATCGGGCCGAGCTCGAGCTCGAGTCCCAGGTGCGCAGCGCCTTACAGGAAGACCTGCGTTCGACGCTTGACGGGCAGCAGTACCTGATGCACCTCCAGCCGAAGATCTCGCTCTCGTCAGGCCGCGTGGTCGGGGCCGAGGCCCTGCTTCGCTGGGCGCATCCGCGCCGTGGCTTGCTGACACCCGGCCACTTCCTTTCTGCGGCGCAAGAGATCGGCGCTATGCCCGCACTCGACCGGTGGGCGCTCCAGGCGGCGGCACAGATGGCACGGTCACTCCACGCCATCGGCCGGGCACTGCCGGTGTCGGTGAACCTGGGGGTGGGCGCGCTGGGGGACCGAACCCTGCCTGAACGGTGTCGCCTCGTGCTCGAGACCCTGGGCGTCGCCCACAGCCTGCTGGAAATCGAGGTCCCCGAAGGTGCACTGGTCGAGGACCTCGACACCAGCACCGCCATCCTCCAGGAACTGCACGCAATGGGCATCCGCCTGAGCATCGACGACTTCGGCACCGGCTACTCCTCCTTCGCCTACCTCGCGCGTTTTCCGGTGCAGACGCTGAAGATCGACCGCTCGCTCGTGACCGAGGTCGAATCGAGCAAGCCGCACCGCAAGATCGTCCAGGGCATCGTCAAGCTCGCACACCACCTGGGCATGGAGGTGGTCGCCGAGGGGGTGGAGACCGCCGGCCAGGCCGAGGTGCTCAAGCGCATGCAGTGCGACGCCATCCAGGGCTACGTCTTCGCCCGACCCATGCCGCTGGAGGAGTTCACACGCTTCGTCGACGCGCACCCGGGCACGGCCCTGCCCGACCCGCGCAGCATCTAGCCCGGCCTTCAGGACACGGCGCCGCGCCCGTAGGCGCCGGTCAGCAGCCGCCCGGCGTTGAAGCGCTCGAGCGCATACGGAGCGAGCGCCACCTCGGTGGGCAGGCCCAGCGCCGCCTGCGCCAGCAGGCGCCCCACGGCCGGCGAGAGCTTGAAGCCGTGGCCCGAGAAGCCGTAGCCCACGACCAAGCCGGGCACGCCCGGCAGCGGGCCGAGGACCGGGTTCCAGTCGGGGGTGACGTCGTAGACGCCGGTCCAGGAGGAGGCCAGCCCCGCCTCGGCCCAGGCCGGGAAGCGCTCGGAAACTTGCGCGCCGATGTCGACGATGAAATCCATGTCCACGGCGCCCTGACGGTCGTCGGGCCCGGCCAGGGTCTCACCGGGCAGGCCCTCGCTGACGAGCATCTGGCGCGCGCCGTAGCTGCGCGCGTACAGCATGCCGGGCGAGCCCAGGTCCTTGAACACCGGCATCGCCGGCGTGTACGCCGCGCCGGGCGCCTCGAGCGCGAGCACGCGGTGGCGCTCGGCCGTCACCGGGCTGGCGATGCCGGTCCAGGCCTCGATCTCGCGCGCCCAGATGTTCTGCGTGCTGACGACGACCCCGGCGTCCAGCGGGCCCTGCGAGGTCTCCACTCCGACGACGCGCCCGCCTTCGCGGCGCAGGGCCCGCACCTCCACACCTTCGAGCAGACGCACGCCCCGCCGCCGCGCCGCGCGCGCGAACGCGGTGGCCACGAGGTAGGCGTCGGCGTGGCCGGCCTCGGGCTCGTGGCCGATGAGCTCGGCCTCGTCGAAACGGGCGATCGGCAGCAGCCGCGCCGCCTGCGCCGCCGAGACGATCTCGACCGGGATGCCGAAGGCCGCCTGCTGCGCCAGGGCGGCCTGCAGCGCGGCGCGCTTGGGGCCCGGCGGCGCCGCGATCAGGTAGCCGCAACGCACCAGGCCGGCGCTGGCCTGCGGGTCGTCCACATAGGCCGCGAAGTCCTCGAACACGGCCCAGGAGCGGCGCGCGAGCTCGACGTTCTCCGCCACCGAGTAGTGCGTGCGCAGGATGCCGCTGGACTGGGCCGTCGTGCCCGCGCCGACCTGGCGGCGCTCGAGCACCGTGACGCGCCCGGCGCCGAGCTGCGCCAGGTGGAAGGCCACCGAGCAACCGACCACGCCGGCGCCGATGACGAGGACGTCGCAGGCTTTCATCGGCGCGGATTGTGGCGCGCCGCCCGCCCGGCGCCCCGGGGAAGTCTCGATGCCCGCGCGCCGCGAAAACGCCTATCGTCGGGGTTTTGTCCCATCCGAAGGAGTGTTCGAGATGAAACTGTCCTGGAAACATGCCGTCGCCGGCCTGGCGCTCGTCGCCGCCGCCACCACCGCCGTCGCGCAGCAGCGCGTGTTCTTCGGCATCGCCACCGGCGGCACCGGCGGCACCTACTACCCGCTGGGCGGCATGCTCGCGCAGCTCATCTCGAACAAGGCCACGGTCGACGGCCGCAAGTTCGCCGCCACGGCCGAGGCCGCCGGCGCCTCGGTGGCCAATGCCCGGCTGTTGGGCAACAAGGAGATCGAGTCGGCCTTCGTCGCCGCGGACATCCTGGACCAGGCCTACAACGGCAAGGCCCAGTTCGCCAACGCGCCGATCCGCAACCTGCGCGCGCTGGGCGCCCTGTACCCGGAGACGGTGCAACTGGTCGTGCGCGCCAACGCCAACATCAACAGCGTCAAGGACCTCAAGGGCAAGAGCATCTCCTCGGGCGCGCCGGGCTCGGGGCAGTACCAGCTCGTCACCGACCTGCTGCGCGTCAACGGCCTGAGTCGCAGCGACGTCAAGGAGGACAGTTCCTCCTTCAGCCAGGCGATGGACAAGATCAAGGACGGCAACCTCGACGCCACGCTGATCACCGCCGGCATCCCGGTGGCGGCGATCACCGACGCGGCGCAGAGCCACCCCATCCGCGTGCTGCCGCTGGCCGGGGCCGAGGTGGCCGCGCTGCTGAAGGAGCAGCCCTACTACACCCAGGTCAACCTGCCGGCCAACACCTACCGCGGTCAGGCCGCCGCCGTGCCCACCATCGCCGTGATGGCGGTGTGGACGGCGCACGACGGCGTGCCCGAGAACGTGGCCTACGAGGTGACCAAGGCGCTGTACGAGAACACCGCCATCATGGGCCAGGTGCACGTCCAGGGCCGCAACATCACGCTCCCCACGGCCACCGCGGTGGGCAGCGTGCCGCTGCACCCGGGCGCGCTGCGCTACTTCCGGGAGAAGGGCATCGTCAAGTGAGGTGGGGCCTCGCGACGGCCGGCGCAGCCCTCGGGCTCGCGCAGGCCGCCGCGGGCACCGCCGCGCAGGCCTGCGCGCTGCAGCTGCTGGAACACCGCAGCGGGCGCGAACTGCTGCGGCTGCCGCATCCGGCCGGCGCGGCAGCGCCGGCGCCCGAGCTGCGCCTGGCCTTCGAGCACTCGGTGCTGGGCACCACGGTGATCGACCGCTACCGCTTCACGCCGCGGCCGGTGCTGGTGGAAGAAGAGTTCGAGGGCGAGGGCTACGGCCTGCCCGCGGCGGCCGGCCCGGGCGAGCGGCTCGAGCGCCTCGGCCCGGCCGGCGCCCGCCAGCGCCTGGTGCTGCAGCGGCCGGTCGACCCGCTGGTCGTGCGCGCGCTGCCCGCCCAGGGCATGCGCCTGCTGCTGCCCGGCGGCGCGCTGCCGCTGGCCGCGCTCGGCGCGGCCGCGGTGGAGATCCGCGCTGAAGGCTGCCCGGCCGCCGCGCCCTGAGGCGCTGAAGACACCGAGACAACCCCCCGATGAGCACCGCCCCCGCGCCCGACCGTCGCCAGCAGGACCAGGACGAGATCGACCGCCTGATCGAGCAGTTCGACCCGGAGTCCAACTTCCGCCGTCTGGTCGGCCTGTCGGCCGGCTTCGTCACCGTGGTCGCGGTGGCGCTGTCGGGCTGGCACTACTACACCGCCGGCTTCGGCCTGCACAACGAGGTCGCGCACCGCGCCATCCACCTGTGCGTGGTGCTGGGGCTGTGCTTCCTCGTCTTCCCGCGCCAGCGGCGCCTGCCCGGCCCGTGGGAGTGGATCGTCTCGCTGGCGATGGCGTCCTTCCACGTGCTGCTGGGCTGGGGCCTGATGCAGTCCTCGGCCGGCGCCGAGCTGCCGCCGGCGGCCAAGGCCGCGTTCTACGCGGTCATCGTCTCCATCGCCGCGCTGTCGCTGCCCTTCAAGGTCTACGACGGCAGCCACCGCCACGTTGCCTGGCGCGACTGGGTCTTCGCCGCGCTCGCCTCGGGCTGCTCGCTGTACCTGGTGGTCTTCTTCGACGGCATCTTCATCCAGCGCCCGGGGCAGCACACGCCGCTGGACCTGATGTTCGGCGTGATCGCCATCGCGATGGTGCTCGAGGCCGCGCGCCGCACCATGGGCATCTTCCTGCCGCTGCTGGCCATGGCCACGGTGCTGTACGGCATCTTCGGGCCCTACCTGCCGGGCGATCTGGCGCACCGCGGCTACAGCGTGCCGCGGGTCGTCGCGCACCTCTACAAGGGCACCGAGGGCATCTACGGCATCCCGGTGGGCGTGGTGGCGACCTTCGTCTTCCACTTCGTGCTCTTCGGCATCATGGCCCAGCTCACCGGGCTGGGGCAGTTGTTCGTCAACCTCGCCACCATCGCCGCGGGGCGCTTCTCGGGCGGGCCGGCCAAGGTCAGCGTCGTCTCCTCGGGCCTGTTCGGCATGATCTCGGGCTCGGCCATCGCCAACACGGTGACCACCGGCGTGATGACGATCCCGCTGATGAAGAAGGTGGGCTTCAGCCCGCGCTTCGCCGGCGGCGTGGAGGCCAGCGCCTCCTGCGGCGGACAGGTCACGCCGCCCATCATGGGCGCGGCGGCCTTCATCATGGCCGAGACGCTGGGCATCCCCTACAGCCAGCTCATCCTGGTGGCCATCGTGCCGGCGGCCCTGCACTACTTCGCCATCCTCTACATGGTGCACCTGGAAGCGCGGCGACTGCGCCTGGCCGGCATGGACCCGGCCGAGATCCCGACGTTGGGTCTGGTGCTCAAGAGCTCCTGGCACCTGTTCATCCCGCTGGTGGTGATGGTCACGCTGCTGCTGCTGCAGTACACGCCCTTCATGGCCGCCTTCTGGGGCATCACGCTGACGATCGCCTGCTCGTGGATCCCGCGCCTGCTGGGGCCGCTGGGGCGCCACATGACCGGCCTGCCGGTGACGCCGCGCGCGCTGGTCCAGGGCTTCGAGATGGGGGCGAAGTCAGCGCTGGGCATCGGCGCGGCCTGCGCCTGCGTGGGCTTCGTGCTCGGCATCACCACGCTCACCGGCATGGGCTTCAAGTTCTCGGCCTTCGTGATCGACCTGTCGGGCGTGGCGGCGCAGTGGGTCGACGGCTTCGACGTGTTCGGGTGGTTCGAGCTGAAGCAGGTCACCATCCTCTTCGGCCTGCTGTTCACGGCCCTGGCCTGCATCATCATGGGCTCGGGTGTGCCGACCACGCCCACCTACATCATCCTGGCCTCCATCGTCGCGCCGGCGCTGGCGCAGCTGGGCGTGCCGCAGCTCGCCACACACTTCTTCGTCTTCTACTACGGCGTGCTCGCCGACGTGACGCCGCCGGTGGCGCTGGCCGCCTTCGCGGCCGCCGGCATCGCGCGCAGCGAGCCCATGCGCACCGGCATGACGGCCTTCCGGCTGTCGATGGGCAAGGCCCTCGTGCCCTTCGCCTTCGTCTACGCGCCGGTGCTGCTGCTGCTGGACTTCAACCTCGTGAGCTTCGCCTTTGCGCTGGGCGGGGCGGTGATCGCGATCCTGGGCCTCGGGGCCGCCTACACCGGCCACTGCGGACGCCCGATCCGCACGCCGGCCTTCGTGCTGCTGAACCTGCTGTCGCTGAGCCTGATCTTCGGCAACCCGACGGTCACCCTCGTGGGTGGGGCCGCGGTGCTGGCGATCCTGGCCTGGCACGCGCGGCCGGGGGGACGGGAGGCGGATGGCGGCAGCGCCATCGGCCCAGGCTGAGGCCCGCATTCAGCCGCACCGGCAAGGCTCAGGCCGTCGACCGCGCGGATCGGGGAAACTCCGACGTGTCCCGACCGACCCGGCGCGGCCATCGCCGCGTCCGACCCAGAACTGCACGCCCGCGACATGAACACCACGCCCGCCACCTCCCCGCTGGCCGCCCTGGCCGACCCCACGCTGCTGAAGACCGACGCCCTCGTCGGCGGCGAGTGGATCGGGGGCGAAGGCCGCTTTGCCGTCACCGACCCCGCCACCGGTGCCCACCTGGCCGACGTCGCCAACCTCGGGGCGGCGCAGGCACAGCAGGCCGTGGCCGCGGCGGACCGGGCCTGGCCGGCCTGGCGCGCCAAGCCTGCGAAGGAGCGCGCGGCCGTCCTGATGAAGTGGTTCGCGCTGCTGCACCAGCACGCCGACGACCTGGCGCGCATCATGACCGCCGAGCAGGGCAAGCCCCTGGCCGAGGCGCGCGGCGAGGTCGTCTACGGCGCGAGCTTCCTCGAATGGTTCGCCGAAGAAGCCAAGCGCGTCTACGGCGAGACCATCCCGACCACCGACCCGACCAAGCGCTACCTGGTGCTCAAGCAGCCGATCGGCGTGTGCGCGGCCATCACGCCGTGGGACTTCCCGATCGCGATGATCACGCGCAAGGTGGCGCCGGCGCTGGCCGCCGGCTGCCCGGTCATCATCAAGCCGGCCGAGCAGACGCCGCTGTCGGCACTGGCCTGCGCCGAACTCGCCCAGCGCGCCGGCATGCCCGCCGGGGTGTTGAACGTGCTCAGCGCCGACGCGGCGAACTCGATTGCCATCGGTCAGGCGCTGTGCGCCAGCGACACCGTGCGCCACCTGTCCTTCACCGGCTCCACCGAGGTCGGGCGCATCCTGGCCGCGCAGTGCGCGCCGACGGTCAAGAAGATCAGCCTGGAGCTCGGCGGCAACGCGCCCTTCATCGTCTTCGACGACGCCGACCTCGACAGCGCCGTCGAGGGCGCGATGGTCAGCAAGTACCGCAACGCCGGCCAGACCTGCGTCTGCGCCAACCGCCTGTACGTGCAGGACGGCGTGTACGACGCCTTCGTGAGCAAGCTCGCGGCCAAGGCGGCGGCGATGCGCGTGGGCCCGGGCTTCGAGCCGGGCGTGAACATCGGCCCGCTGATCGACGCCCAGGCCATGGCCAAGGTCGAGGCCCACGTGGCCGACGCGCTGGCGCAGGGCGCGCGCGTGGTCGTCGGCGGGCAGCGCGCGGGCGAGCGCTTCTACGCGCCCACGGTGCTGGCCGATGTCACCGCCGGCATGCGCTGCGCGCGCGAGGAGACCTTCGGCCCCGTGGCCCCGGTGTTCCGCTTCCACACCGAGGCCGAGGCCGTCGCGGCGGCCAACGCCACCGAGTTCGGCCTCGCGAGCTACTTCTACAGCCGCGACATCGGCCGCATCTTCCGCGTCGCCGAGGCGCTGGAGTACGGCATGGTCGGCATCAACACCGGCCTCATCTCCACCGCCGAGGTGCCCTTCGGCGGCGTCAAGCAGTCGGGCCTGGGGCGCGAGGGCTCGCGCCACGGCATCGAGGACTACGTCGAGATGAAGTACCTGGCGCTGGGGGACCTGCACCGCTAGGCCCGGACCGCCCATGCCTGCACCCGGCCTGAGCCCCGACGAAGCGGCGCGCCGCCTGCAGGCGGAGGGCCCGAACGAGCTGCCGCGCCCGCCACGGCGCACGCTCTGGCGCATCGCGCTGGAGGCGGCGCGCGACCCGATGTCGCAGTTGCTCGTGGCCGGGGTCGTGGTCTACCTGCTGCTGGGCGACACGCGCGAGGCGCTGGTGCTGCTGGCCTTCGTCGCGGTGACGATAGGCATCTCGGTCGTGCAGCAGGGGCGCACCGAGCGCGTGTTGCAAAGCCTGCGTGAGCTGGCAAGCCCGCGCGCGCTGGTGCTGCGCGGCGGGGAACGCGTGCGCATCGCCGGGCGCGAGGTGGTGCGCGGCGACCTGATGCTGCTGGGCGAGGGCGACCGCGTGCCCGCCGACGGCCACCTCGCCGAGGCCGCCGACCTGCAGCTCGACGAATCACTGCTGACCGGCGAGTCGGTGCCGGTGGCCCGGGCGCCGGGCGACCCGGTGCACGCCGGCACGCTGGTGGTGCGCGGGCAGGGCCTGGCCGAGGTCACGGCCACGGGCGCGCGCAGCCAGATGGGGCGCATCGGCCAGGCGCTGGGCAGCATCGTCACGCCGCCGACGCCGCTGACGCTGGAGACGCGGCGTCTGGTGCGCGTGGCCGCCGTCGCCGGCGCCGGCATCAGCGTGGTCTTCCTGCTCGCCTTCGGCCTGACGCGCGGTGACTGGCTGGGCGCGCTGCTGGCCGGCATCACGCTGGCGATGTCGATGCTGCCCGAGGAGTTCCCGCTCGTGCTGACGGTCTTCATGGCCATGGGGGCGTGGCGGCTGTCGCACGCGCGCGTGCTCTCGCGCCGGCCGGCCACCATCGAAGCCCTGGGCGCAGCCACCGTGCTGTGCACCGACAAGACGGGCACGCTCACGCACAACCGCATGGCGGTGGCCGAGTTGGCCGTCCCGGGGGACGGCGCGCTCGCGGTCTGGCGCGCCGACGCCGGCCCGGCGGGGCTGCCGGAGGCCTTCCACGCGCTGCTGGACGCCGCCGTGCTGGCCAGCGCGGCCGAGCCGCACGACCCGATGGAGCGCGCCTTCCACACCCTGGGCCGGGCCGAGCTCGACACCGCCCACGGCCACGAGGGCTGGGCCCTGGTGCACGCCTTCGGCCTGCGGCCGGAGTTGCTGGCGGTCTCCCAGGTCTGGGCCGTGCCGGGCGAGGACCTGCACACCGTGGCGGCCAAGGGTGCGCCCGAGGCGATTGCCGCGCTGTGCCGGCTGGACGGAGCCCGCCACGCCGCGTGGGCCGCCGCCGCGCACGAGATGGCCGGGCGCGGGCTGCGCGTGCTCGCGGTTGCGCGCGCCGCGCACCGCCGCGGCGACCCGGCCGCGGCCGACGGCGGCTGGCCCGCCAGCCCGCACGGCTTCGACTTCGAGCCGCTCGGCCTGGTTGGCCTGGCCGATCCGCTGCGCGCCGAGGTGCCGGCGGCGGTGCGCGAGTGCCGCGCCGCGGGCGTGCGCGTGGCCATGGTCACCGGTGACCACCCGGCCACGGCGCTGGCGATCGCGCGCCAGGCCGGCATCGACGCCGCGGGCGGCGTGCTGACCGGCGCCGAGATCGAGGCCCTGGACGACGCCGCGCTGCGCGCGCGCGCGGCCGGCACCTCGGTCTTCGCGCGTGTGATGCCAGCGCAGAAGCTGCGCCTGGTGCAGGCCTTCCGCGCCGCGGGCGAGGTGGTGGCGATGACGGGCGACGGCGTCAACGACGCCCCGGCGCTGAAGGCCGCGCACATCGGCATCGCGATGGGACAGCGTGGGACCGACGTCGCGCGCGAGGCCTCGTCGCTGGTGCTGCTGCAGGACGACTTCGGCGCCATCGTGCAGGGCCTGCGCCTGGGCCGGCGCATCCTGGACAACGTGCGCAAGGCCATGGTCTTCATCCTCGCCGTGCACGTGCCCATCGCCGGGCTGGCGCTGCTGCCGCTGCTGCTGGGCACGCCGCCGATGTTCACGCCCATCCACATCGCCTTCCTCGAGCTGCTGATCGACCCGGTGTGCTCGATCGTCTTCGAGTCCGAGCCCGACGAGGACGACGTGATGGCGCGCCCGCCGCGCGACCCGGCGGCGCCGGTGCTCTCCGGCGGGTTGCTCGGGCTGGGGCTGCTGCAGGGCGGCGCGGCGCTGGCCGCCACGGCGGCGCTGTACCTCGCCGGCCTGCGCCTGGGCTGGGGGCCGGATCTCGTGCGCGCAGCCGTCTTCAGTGCGCTCGTGGCCTGCCTGGTGGCGCTGATCCTGGCCAACCGCTCCTTCAGCGCGCCGTGGTGGGCGTCGATGCGGCGCCCCAACCGCGCGCTCTGGGGCGTGCTCGCCGCCACGGCCGCGATGCTGGCCGCCGCGCTGGGCCTGCCCGCGCTGCGCGAGCTCTTCCGCTTCGCCCTGCCCGACGCCACCGCGCTGGCCGCCGCCTTCGGCCTGGGCGCGCTGCTGCTGCTGGCGCTGGAGTGGATCGAGCGGCGGCGGGCGCTGGGGGAGGTCTCGGGCGTGCGCGCGGCCGGTCCGCCTCCCGTGCCCCGGCCCTGACTCACCCGCCCATCAGGGCGCGCAGCGTCTGCAGCGTGTCAGCCTCGTGCAGCGGCTTGTCGTCGCGGATGCGCAGCATGCGCGGAAAGCGCACCGCGATGCCGCTCTTGTGGCGCGGGCTCGCGTTCAGGCCCTCGAAGCCGAGCTCGAAGACGAGCGAGGGGCGCACGCTGCGCACGGGGCCGAACTTCTCCAGCGTGGTGGCGCGGATCACGCGGTCCACGCGCGCGAACTCGGCGTCGCTCAGGCCCGAGTAGGCCTTGGCGAAGGCCACGAGCTGCAGCGCCTCGGGCCGCGCCGGCTCGCGCCGCTCGATCGCGTCGACGACGGCCTGGGCCTCGGCGGCGTCGGCAGGGGCGCGGTTCCAGACCGCGAAGGTGTAGTCGGTGTAGACGCTGGCGCGGCGCCCGTGCCCGGCCTGGGCGTAGATCAGCACCGCATCGACGCTGTAGGGGTCGACCTTCCACTTCCACCACAGGCCCTCGGCCTTGGTGCGGCCGCTGCCGTAGCGCGCCTGGCGGTGCTTGAGCATCAGGCCCTCGACGGCGCGCGCGCGCGCTGTGTCGCGCAGCGCGGCCAGGCCGGCCCAGCCCTCGGCGCCGACCTCGGGCGAGACCTCGAGCCCGGCCTGTCCAACGCGCCCGGCGAGCGCGAGCAGGCGCTCGCGCCGCTGCGCCTGGGGCAGCGCGCGCAGGTCGGCGCCGTCCTCCTCCAGCAGGTCGTAGGCGACGAAGCGCACCGGCGCCTCGGCCAGCACCTTGCGCGTCAGCGTCTTGCGGCCGATGCGCTGCTGCAGCAGGTGGAAGGACGCGGGTGCGGCCGCGCCCTCGGGCCAGACCAGCACCTCGCCGTCGAGCACGCAGCCCTCGGGCAGCGCCGCGGCGCGCGCCACGATCTCGGGGAAGCGCTCGGTCACCAGCTCCTCGCCGCGCGACCAGATCCAGGTGCCGCCGGCGCGGCGCACGAGCTGGGCGCGGATGCCGTCGTACTTCCACTCCGCGAGCCAGTCTCCCACCGGGCCCAGCGCCGACTCCAGGCCCTGCACACCCACCTGCAGCGGGTGGGCGAGGAAGAAGGGATAGGGGTGCCCCGGGTCGGCCTGGGGCGCGGCGTCGAGCGCGACCAGGCGCGCGTAGCGCTCGGCACTCGGCACGGCCTTGGCATCCGTCCAGCCCATCATGCGCTGCGCCACGGTCTTGGCGTCCAGGCCCGTGGCCTCGGCCAGCGCGCGCTGCACCAGCAGCCGGCTCACGCCGACCCGGAAGCCGCCGCCGATGAGCTTGACGAGCAGGAAGCGCCCGGGGGCGTCGAGCTCGTCGAAGGCTGCGCGCAGGCGCTCGGCCTGCTCCGCCGGAGGCAGGCCCTTCAGCGGCACCAGACGCTGCTCGACCCAGTGCGCCAGGCCCTCGGCGGAGACACTCGGTGCCGCCGGCAGCATGTGCGCGATGGTCTCGGCCAGGTCGCCCACGGCCTGATAGCACTCCTCGAACAGCCAGTCGTCGACGCCGGCCGCGGCGCAGGCGGTGGCGCGCAGCAGCGCCGTGGGCACCACCTGGCGCGGCTTGCCCCCGGCGAGGAAGTACACGGCCCAGGCGGCGTCGGCCGCCGGCGCAGCGCGGAAGTAGGCCGCCAGCGCCGCCACCTTGGCGGCGGTGGAGGTGCTGGCATCCAGGGCCTCGAACAGGACGGCGAAGTCGCGCACCGGCGCATGATCCCAGATCCCGGGTTCCAGGCACGGCCGCTCAGCCGCCCGCCGCGGGCTCGCGCAGCATGCGCGGCGTCACGAGCGTGACGCCGCGCTCGGTGACGTGGAAGCCGCGCGCCAGGTCGGCGGCGCGGTCCACGCCGGCGTGGAAGCCGTCGGGCAGGCGGCAGCGCTTGTCGACGATGGCACGCGCCAGACGCACCCCGCGCCCGATGCTGACATCGGGCAGCACGAGCGAGTCCTCGACCACGCTGCCCTCCTCCACCCGCACCTTGCAGAACAGCATCGAGCGCCGTACCAGGGCGCCGCTGACGATGCAGCCGCTGGCCACGAGCGAATCGACCGCAAAGCCGCGCCGGCCCCCGGGCTCGTCGAAGACGAACTTTGCCGGCGGCAACTGCGGGATCTGGCTCAGGATGGGCCAGCCGTCGTCGTAGAGGTTGAGCTCGGGCAGCACGCGCGTGAGGTCCATGTTGGCCTCCCAGTAGGCGTCCACGGTGCCGACGTCGCGCCAGTAGGGCTCGCCGTCCACGGTGCTGACGCTGCTGCGGGCGAAGCGGTGCGCGTGCACGCGGCGGCGGCCGATGACGCGCGGGATCAGGTCGCGCCCGAAGTCGTGCGTGGACTCGGGCGCCGCGGCGTCGCGCGCGAGCTGCTCGTACAGGAAGCCGGCCTCGAAGACGTAGACGCCCATGCTGGCCAGCGCGTGCATCGGCCGCGCCGGCAGGCCCACCGGGTGGCGCGGCTTCTCGTCGAAGGCGACGACGCGGTCGGCCTCGTCCACCGCCATGACCCCGAACTCGCCCGCCTGCGCCAGCGGCACCTCGACGCAGGCCACCGTGAGCTCGGCGCCACGCTCCACGTGCTCGGCCAGCAGCAGGGAGTAGTCCATCTTGTAGATATGGTCGCCGCCGAGCACGAGCACGTGCTCGGGCACGGCCTCGCGTACCAGGCCCAGGTTCTGCCAGACCGCGTCGGCCGTGCCGCGGTACCAGCCCTCGCCGCGCTGCTGCTGGGCCGGGGCGATGTCGATGAACTCGCCCAGCGAGTGCGACAGGAAGCCCCAGCCGCGCTCGATGTGGCAGATCAGGCTCTGCGCCTTGTACTGCGTCAGCACGCCGATGCGCCGGATGCCGGAGTTGACGCAATTGCTGAGCGCGAAGTCGATGATCTTCAACTGGCCGGCGAAGGGCACCGCCGGCTTGGCGCGGCCGTCGGTGAGCTGCTGCAGCCGGCTGCCGCGGCCGCCGGCCAGGACGACGGCGTAGGTGCGTTGGGTCAGGTGGTTGCGGGGCAGCGGCATCGGGCGGGTGGACGGCTGACCCCGAGGCTAGGCGGCTTCGCGGCCGAGGCATTGCCGCCGCGCAAGGCGGACTCGCCGCAGACGGCGAAACGGCAGGCTCATCGGCTACCGTCCGCCTTCAGTCGACACCTTGTCATCCGGCCGAGGCATCATCCCGCTTCCGCACCCACTCCGGATCCCCCCGGGCGCAAGGGCCCGGCCCTGGCATCCCCCCGGACCCTCGCATGAGCATCCGCCACCTCGACCACTTCTTCGACCCCGCCTCGATCGCCGTCATCGGCGCCTCCGCGCGCCCCGGCAGCGTGGGCGCCACGGTCTGGCGCAACGTGCGCGAGGGACGCTTCCTCGGCCCGCGCTGGGCTGTGAACCCGCGCCACGCCACGCTGGACGGCGAGCCCTGCCACCCCGACGTCCGCAGCCTGCCCGTGGCGCCCGAGCTGGCCGTGATCTGCACGCCGCCAGCCACCGTGCCGGCCCTGGTGGCCGAGCTCGGCGCGCGCGGCACCCGGGCCGCAGTCGTGCTGAGCGCCGGCTTCGACGCGGCGACGAAGGCGGCGATGCTGAATGCGGCGCGGCCGCACCTGCTGCGCATCCTCGGGCCCAACTGCCTGGGGCTGCTGGTGCCGCACCTGGGGCTGAACGCGAGCTTCGCCCACACCGGGGCCGAGCCCGGCAGCCTGGCCTTC
>Ga0169931_10005870_pt1 | contig 18654 bp, 12 predicted proteins | sample Kivu_15m_20L_FD_129675 | JGI IMG/M metagenome (GOLD analysis project Ga0169931, IMG submission 129675) | Freshwater microbial communities from Lake Kivu, Western Province, Rwanda to study Microbial Dark Matter (Phase II) - Kivu_15m_20L... | ecosystem: Environmental > Aquatic > Freshwater > Lake... | reverse complement strand
CGCCTTCTTCGTCTTCAGCGCCTTCTTCGTCTTCAGCGCCTTCTTCGTCTTCTGCATCGTGGTCGTCCATGTCATGGTCGCCATCGTTGTCAGTGTCAACGTCGTTCATCAAACGATCAAACTCAGCTTTGAGTTCATCGATTGCGCTTTCAAGATCCATGATATCGGACTTGGTAGCAGGAGCATCGCTGTCCCCGCCCATGTCGTCCATGTTGTCTAAATCGCCTAGATCATCGGCAGGTTCACCGCTCATGTCGTCGCCGGGCATGTCAAGCTCGTCTTCAGCTTCATGCATGCCTTCTTCGTCGCCGGTGACTTCAGCTGCAAGATCTTCCACTTGGTTGTCGCTGACAGCTGGATTCTCGTCCATCAATGATTCATAGATTTCACGGCTGCGCTCTACCACGATTTGGTGGAATAGAGCACGAGCCTTGGCTTCGTCATCATTGATGATGTGTTCTATAAGTTGTTCATACTTGTTCATATAAAGAACTCCTAAAGTAATATGACTATGTTTAGTTATTTAAGATAATGGCGTAGATTCTGCCAATTAAGTGCGTTTTTTTCTAGATTCTAGGATTTTTACAGGCTAGCAGGTGCTCCTGCTCCGGCAGCGCCGGGTTCCATCGGAGGTTTGTACTGTTTGCTCACACGTTTGAGCTGTTGTTCATGCTCCAATTTGCGCACGTCGTTCATCATGCGCAGCCGGTTGATCTGCGCTAGAGTCAGTCGGGTTTTGCGTGTGTCGTCTATTTTCAACACCGAATGATCCTGCTGGACATCTTCGCGTCCAGGTATAGGTTTGTCAAAAAATTCGTATACCAGCATGTGCTTATTTATTCAGATGGTGTTCAAATTGGAGTTGGAATAGCTGCTGCTGGAGCTGTGGGAGTCATGCCCGGAACCGGTGCTCCCATGCCCGGTTCAGCTGGCATTCCACTTTCTGCGCCAGGTTCTTCAGGCATTTCAGCTGACTCTAGATCGCCTTGTATGCCGCCCGGAGTAACACCCACGCTGCGAAGACCAGCTGGTTCTGCAGGTGCTGTTTCTGTGTCTCCTTGTTCTTCGGCCCACATCTTTTCGTTTTCTGTCATTTCTTGTTCAGTCAATCCAAGATATCGTGTCATCAAGAAACGCTTGGATAGGTAAGGAACTTGCTCCAACTGGGTAAAGGTGTTGATCCTGGCCATGTCCACATCTGCCTGTCTGTACTGAGCGAAATTCTGCGGAGGATTGAATCTGAGATCAAACAACTGACCATCAATGCTGATGCCGCGCCACTTCATGTACAGCTTGAATTCTTTGTCTAGGTAGTCTGCTATGGTTTTTTGCAGTCGCAGGCAGTATTGGTTAAAGCGCCATTCTTGGATCAAGGCAGTGCCTACTTTACCGTCAGTAAAGCTGCCTTGTGCACCATCATCAAGCCCGGTAGGCAGATAGCTAGAGGGTATGCGCAGACCGCGGAACAGCTTGTTGGTAAAGAAGTGTAGATCAGTTATTTCTCCGAGATTCTGCCCGCCTGCCAGTGTTTCTACTGAAGACCCGCGCCCATCTGCCGTTACAGGGAAAAAGAAATCCTCGTTCTGGCTCAAAGGATTGTAAGTAGCATCCATCATGTTGGTTCCGCCACCGGTTTGTGTGGGTATGCGACGCTGATGCACTTCGTTTTTGATTCGATCTACAAATGCCATGGCCATGTGGCTGGGCATGTTGCCCACGTCAATCTTGAAGATACGCCGCTCAGGCGCACGCTGCACGCGATAGATGATGATAGCGTCTTCTAACAGCTCTTTCTGCTTGAAAACCTTGAAAACGTTCTCTAATACACTGTTTCCAAACGGCCAATACACATCCAGACCTTCTGTTAAACTGATGTGTAAAACGTGTTCTGCGTTTACAGCTGACTCGTTCTGTGCCTGGCTAAAGCGGCTTCCACCGCTGTAGGGCACCTGAGGTTGTATGTAACTGCCGCTGGGCCCACCCACTTGTGGATGATTTATATAGGTGTCAGTAGCAGCTACCGCGGTCACTGTGAGATTTTGTAAGTTTGGATTGAGATCTTTCAGTATGTACTGCTCGGGTTTTTTACCTTCTGCTTCGTTTACTATGATCTTGGTGATCTTGCTCATTTCAACCCAGTGCAATTTGAACGTTTCTGGATCGCGCACAAACACCTGGTCACCGTACTTGATCACGCTGCGGAACATCTTGAATATGCGCAGGTTCAGCTGATTGAGACTGGTCCACTGTTGCAACTGTTCCTTAATGATTTTTACTTCGTTTTCTGTTGGTTGCTCTCTGAAGTCCAGACTAAATGCAGTACCGTTTTCTTCGTTGTCTTGTGTGCTGAACTCTGAGATGATGTCCAGGGCTGCGTTGACCTCTGAATCCATGTCCATCTGTTCGTATTGATTGTAACGCTGTACCCTGTTGGGATGACCGATATACACTTCGGGCAAATTGCTTTGCCAATTGCGATAACCAGCTGGCATGAGCGATTCAGTAGATGATCCAAACGTGAACGGGCTGACCGATCCTCCTAGATTCTGGGGAATGTTGCTGCTCTTAAAATATTTTTTCCAAGACATTGTATGATCCGTGTGGTGTATTTATATCACTGGAACGCACGGTTCATACTTCGTAGGTATCGACCGGATTCTGTAGTTTGTCTCACGTTCAGTTTCATTGCTGTGGCCACTTCTCTGCTGAGCTCCACATGTTCTGCTTGTATCTTGGTCAGCTTGCCGATGGCATAGACCACTGGATCATATTTTCCCACTTCCTGGAAATCTGTTTCACCAAACACCCGGCCTTTTTTGGTAGCAGGATCATACAAGCCTGACACGCTGGGGCTGGTTCTCGCTGCCGGTGTAGGGCCACCTTGTGCCGAGCGCAGGGCAGCTGACATCATGTCTCTCAGCTGGCTTTGCCCAGCCGCGGAAAAAGAAATCCAGTTACCATCGTTCTGTGCCAAACCAACTACCAAAGCACCCCCTCGCACAGTCATCCCCGACGGAAGATTCGCTGCTACTTGTACTGGCACAGCCGCAGCAGGTGCAGGTGCGTTAGCTGGTGCTTGTGGTCCTTTTACTTTTCCTTTCAGCCAGTCCCATCCGCTGCTGGTCCAGTCACTGACCTGGCTGCCAAATCCTTTGAGGCTGCCCCATATGCCTTCCAGTCCTTTACCTAGATCATCCCACACACCCTTGAATGTCCAGCTCTTCCACCATTTGCTCAAGCTCTCGCCCAGTTTGCGAGGCCAGTCGCCTAGTAGAGAAACTATAGCGCCACCAATACCACCAATCAATGTGCCCAGTGCTGCACCAATTGGAATGCTCAGTCCTGCTGTTGCCGGTGCAAATATAGCGCCTATAAATGTTCCCAGCTTGGCACCTGCCACAGCACCAACTGTGGCCATGCCTAGCGTGGTAGCACCTTGGGTGACAGCTCCTGTTTGTGCTATGTCTGCTTGATCTTTAGTAATCTTGCCTTCTTTTTGTAACTGTTGTATATCAAAAACTTCTTTACCAGTCATGCCCACTTGCAACGCGGCGCCTGCTACCCCTAACACTCTAGTAGTGGTGCCTGCTATTTTGGTAGTTTTTGCTAGTCTAGCCAGTTCTTTTTCCGCTGCTGCTGCTTTGGCCAATTGCGCTTGCGTGGGCCCGGCCTCCATAACAAAAGGTTTACCTGTCTTGGGATCAATGATTGACGAAGTGCGAGGACCCGACGGTTGTGCTGTGGCTTTGGCTTCGGCACCTGTCTTGGTAGTTACTGTACCTGGCTTGGGACCTGTTTCTGTTCGGCCAAAGGTTCCTTTCAGTCTATCATATACAAACTTACCTACCATAGCCAGAACGCCTGCAGCTATGAGTGCTTCATAAATTTGTTTGAACATGCTCGGCATCTGTCCGGCAGCTAGTATAGCTTCGGGTCCGCCTTTGATCATCTCGTTGGCTTTGGCCAATGCATCTTTGATCAGCTGACCAATCAGCGGTATACGATCGATGATCTCACCTTGGAAATTTGCTACCAGAGTTTTGCCAGCGTTTTCGATATCAGTCAACGTCTGCGTCATGGTTGGCTTTTCGCCTGGCGCAGGGCCTTTGTCTGCTTCATCTCTTTGTTTACGTATTCCTTTTTTTATTGCTTCGACTTCGCCTGCAAATCCCTGATATTCAATAGCAATCTTGCTGAGCTCACTCAATATGCCTGCGTACTTGCTGTTTCCTGCTGCTGCCAGAGTAACTAGAGTGTCATTGTTTAATATACCATCATTTAGTGTCTTTGAATATTTCTTGTTGATGTCTATCAACATATCAGGAGTCATGCGATTGCTTTTAAGACCGCCAGCCAGTTCTTGGATGTAGTTCAAAAATCCTGGCACTGTTTGTGATGCGAATCTTCCTACATCATTCCTCACATTACCAAATCTTGCGAACTCCACTGCACTCTGTCTGACCATGGGAGGTAATTTATCAAACGCTTGCTTGAGTTCAGGATTTTTCAGTTGGGCGATAAATGCTTGATAAGCCAGTTCAGCTTCAGCTTCCTTGCCTCGATCTTTAAGCTCTTTCACGCTCTTGCCAGTGAGCGAGCTCAATAAAGCTAGAGTTTCTGCATACTGTAATGACTTGGCCATTACTTCTGTGTCTTTGAGCACACGACCAGGATTGTTGGCTCGCATGTCTGCCATGGTGCTGGCTACTATGCCGCCAAAGTCTTCCAACCCAATACCAATGGCCAGCAGGCCTCTTTCGAGTTTTTGCTCTCGCACTACTTTGGCTATGCGGCCCATCATGAGAGTGGCTTCTCCCACTCCCAGTCTGCTGCGGGCCAGCTCTTCTGTATTCTGGGCGGCCATGCGTGACAGTTCGTCAAATGTCACTACCAGCCTGCCACCACGTCCTCGCAAGGCCTGATTCATGGCGTCTGCACCACCGGCCACTATCACCCCAGCTTTGGTAAGATCCTTGTAGGCCTTTAGCACCTGCTCGCCACCAGTCATCAGGATCTGGTTGTAGGCTTTCTGAGCCATGGTCCTGAGTGTTGACGCAGATTGAGTTACCATGCCTCCCAGTGCTACACCAGCACCTGCCAGCTTGGCTCCCATGCCCGGCAGCATCATGATAGAAGCACCTGCCATCTGCATGGCGGTACCCATCTGCTGAGCATGCACATTGGCAATGTCCAGTTCCATGGCCATCTGAGCATTGGCTATGGCAAAGCCGCTGCCGCCGGCCTGTATGGTGCTCATCACATTGGTGATGCCTTGGATGGTGGCTGTCTGTACCGCTGTGAAATAATTGATTAAGAAGCCGCCCCACTTGACCAGGCTGCCGGCAAACATGTCACCGGCTCGCGTCTGACGTTGGGTGCTTTCTAAATCTTTGCGTCGTGCTTCAACTTCTTTCAGCTGTTCATCTGTCAGCAGCTTGGTACCACGACGATGGTCTCGAATAGCACGTTCCAGCCTGTACAGCTCTTCGCCAGCTTCTTGGCTGGCCATACGATGCTCAAACTGTGCGCGGCTGGTCAGTCTCAGTCCAGCATTCAAACGTTTGAACGTTTCAGATGCTTCTCGACTGCTCTTGATCAGATCATTGACCCGTTCGCCATAAGTTTTGTTATCCGGGCGGTTGCTGCTGATACCGGCTGATGGATTGCCTCCACCTTCAGCCTGGCGCTCCAACAGTTCTATCAGTCGTTCTAATTTAGGATCATTCATGTGGGTTCAGCCCGGGTATAAATAAACTACGCACTATTCCATTATTTATGAGGATCAAAATATGAGCACAGAACCAAATCAAAAACCAGCAGCTGGCAAGACCAACCCGCTGAGCAAGTTTTTCCGCACGCCGGCCATCTATTTCAGTCTGCCCAGCAACGGAGAATTTTGGGAACCAGGTGCCTTGGACATGCCGGACAACAACGAGCTGGCGGTGTATCCCATGACCAATCGAGACGAAATCATGATACGCACACCAGATGCTCTGCTCAACGGCACCGGTGTAACCGAAGTGATACAGAGCTGTGTGCCCAGCATCAAAGACGCTTGGAAGATGCCCAGCTGCGACGTAGACGCAGTGCTGGTGGCCATGCGTATCGCCAGTTACGGACACAGCATGGATTTTTCCAGCAAATGCCCACACTGCAACGCAGAACACGACTATGCTATGGATCTACGGCACATGCTCAGCAGCATACGGGCTCCAGATTACGGCCAAGTGTTGGATTTAGAAGTCATGCGCATCAAATTCCGCCCACAGAAGTACTGGGAAGTAAACTATGCGAACAAGACCACTTTTGAGATCCGCAAGCTGCAACAGGCTTTAGAAACTCTGCCGGACACTGAAGAAAACGAAGAAACCATACACCTGGTAACCGAACAGCTTATGCGAGTGAACCGTATCAATCAAAGCATCATGGCGGCCAGCACAGACTACATAGAGATAGTGGAATCAGGAGAACGTGTGTCAGATCAATCGTTTATCGAAGATTTCTACGCCAGCGTGGATCGCAAAACCTATGATAAAATACAAGCAACCATGGGCGAAATACAAAAGCAAGGAGCAGTCAAACCCGTGTCTGTCAGCTGCCAGAGCTGCACCAAACCTATAGAAATAACCATACTGTTCGACTACGCAAATTTTTTCGCAGTAGGCTCTTGACCTTAGACGATGATGAAATCGGCCTGCTGTTGGAAGACTATGACAAACAGGCAAGAGCCATAAAAGACGAAATGCTGAGATTTGTATGGTGGATGCGTGGCGGACTCAACTATGATGATGCCCTGTATCTCGCACACAGTGAAAACGAAATAATCAGGCAGATCATTAAAGAAAACATGGAAACTACCAAGACTACTGGTATGCCATTCTTTTGAGATCGCTGCGCGATCTATTGATTCGCTGGCGCTCATCAATGTTTTCCTCGCTCCAGCGGCCTAAGTTTCATCCAGATTTAATGGTCAGTCTTTGCCCTGTGCGGGCAAAGTCAGCTTCATCCGAGTTCAGATAGCCAGCTGGTATTAGAGCATTACAGAGGCGGTTGTCCGGTACCTCGAGCTCCGTCTTTATACAACGGCGGTTTGCACACCACATACCAGCGCGATATGCAAACGTGCGACATCACTGTCGCGTCTTTTTAGCCTTATTGATCCTGTTCAAACAACCAAACAGCGGCATTTGCTGTCTTCATCCTTTCGGGCAGTGGTTGAGTGCTCTTGACGGCGAGAGACTTCCTTCCCTGTGACCCGTGGTCCAGGTATCCGGGCGCATGATGTTGGCCTGCGCTAGCTTGTACCGTTTATCTGCAGAGCTGTTTTACTGCGTCTGCATTCAATTCCCAAAATGTATCGTAATCCATGATGAACCAGTGTCCGTGCTTTGGGGAGCCATAATTGAAATGCCGTGTGAAAATAAGTGGAGTAGAATTGGGCTGCGCCTGTACTGCCACAAACATTCCTTTGCGATTGAATTTCATAAAAATGATATTGAAGTCACCCTCGTCAGCGACGTCCATACACTGGTCAATCCAATCATCCAGTTGTTTGCATGAGCCTTGAAATAGTTGATGAAAAGGAAAATCTTTGTAACTCTTGCATTCGGCATTGAAACGCGGAAAGCTCTGCCCAGGGATGATGTCCCCTTTGAAGCTGCGGATCTGTCCTTCGTGCAAGATTTCTTTGCGGTCTGCATTCGACCCACCAATATAAGCGCCAGAATGCGGAACGCGGATAAAGCGTTCGCCGTAGGTAACAGTAAGGTGGTCAGCCACCCTGCGCTCCCACGCATTTCCTTTGGCTTTTTGTGGTGATGTCATATGCAAAGTTTAGTTATCCAGGTGTGTGCCATGATGTAAAATTATACGTCTTTGTTAATCAAATGCTGTTTCTTCTACAAATTGTTGTTCAAATTGTGTTTTTTCCCTACTGGTGCCGCAGTTGTGCTTGCAGACTGCAGGCGGGTCATGCGGCCAAGATCTAATGATGCTATCAGGATCATCTACCATCTGTTGCAAGCTATCAGTCCAACGGAAAACTTCTCCACCAAAAAAACAGCAAGGCAGGATCCGCCCTGTGGCAGCCACATACATGCTCTGCTCTTTTTGAGCATGGCACTGTATGGGTCCGGAATTGTCTGGGGTGTGGAATCCAGGAGGCGGGTTCAACCAAGAAATAGGTACTTCTTGATGCCTGGCACTGATCTTGGATCGAAATCTAACAAACCCCATGCGACCAGCATGTGCTTTACAGTTTTCAAGCTCGTGTTTGTTGTGATCAAAAATCAGCATGTCCCAATGAGCACGGCCGCCGGCGTCGATAAAAACTTCTGCGTTCAGCATGACCTTGTGCCACATGACTCCCCGGCGATAGATGTCATTGGTCCGAGCCATGCCGTCTATGCTGAACACGCAGTAGTCTCGAGGCCGGCTGAGCAAGGAACCCATGCTTTTCCAAAAGGCGGCGTTGCGCAGTCCTCCATTGGTATTCATGCCCAAAGTGATGTTGGGATTGACTGATCTAAACCACTGGAATATTTCCAGGCACTCTGCGGCAGCAGCAGGATCACCAAAGGTACCGCAAGCAAACATCTTGTCCAACTGACGCACAAAATCTTCGCTGAACAAGGACTTTATATTGTCCAAGGACAGGTCGTGATCCTGTGTGTAGCCCCGGTCGGGTATCATGCGATCGCACTGCGGACAGGCAGCTTGGCAGCGAGTGGTCAGCTCGAGATGCAACACACGGATATCATGCTGTGGTATCAATGTCGGTACCATATGAGGTAAATCCATTCTCTTTGGTTACTGTGAGCACGTTGTTCACACGACTGCTTAGTTCATCCTTGTGGCTTACCAACCACACGCTTTTGTTCCTATCGCGAGACATTTTTTTCAATATGGCCAAAGCACTGTCTACCCCCGATGAATCCATGCCCGAATCAACCACCTCGTCGATGAACAAGAGATTTATAGGTTGATACAGGCTTTCGTACACATCGCGAAAGGCCCAGCTGAGGCTGAGTATTAATCGATTGCGTTCGCCTCGGCTGAGATTGTCGAAGTCTAACTCGCGTCCCAGCTCGGTGATGTCCACAGTGAGATCGTTTTGGAAGATCACTGTGTGCGGCAGGCCAATTTTGTCTAGATAGTAACTGAGCCGTTGATTGAGATAGGAAAGGTTCTGATCGATGATGCGTTTGCGCACAAATGAATCCTTGCTGGTCAGTAGCTTGTGCAGGAAGTCCTGATGTTCCAAGAGATTGGTCAGACGATTCATTTCGTCATAGTCGATTTCAGCCAGGGCCTGTTTTTCCATCTCTCCAATTTGATCCACATAAGGATCATCTTCATCTTCTTTGGCACCAATCTGGCTTAGTATAGTGCCCAGGCTGGCTCGGTGCTCAAACGCATCTGCTTCACGTTCATAGAAAGTAACAGGTTTTTCGCCTAGCTCACCCAACTGGGCCAAGGCCTGGGTGTGTTCGAGATACTGTGTGTTAGTGGCAAGTGCTTGCAAGGCAGCCTCCTGCAAGGCTTTTTTCTTGTCAGACAGCACCTGCTCGTGCTTGGCATCGTGGAACTCTTGTCCACAAGCATGACAGGTGTGTTTTTCTAAACTTTCAATCTCTGATTTCAGCTGCTCAATCAGCTTTTGTTCTCTGCGTTCGTCAGTTCGGCAACGATCGATCCAACTGTTGAGTTCAGAGATTTTCTTAGACTTGACATCGTGTTCAGCTCGTGCAGTGTGTGCCAGGAGTTCGGCTTCGATGTCAATCTTATCCAGCTCGGCATAGGCCACTGCCAGTTTCTCGAGATCTTCTTGCTTCTTATCCTGCCAGAGCCGTTGTCTACGTCGCAGGCTTACGATCTGGTCTTCCATGCGTTTGTTGGCATCCTGCACTGCCTTGATGCGGAATTCTTCTCGGGTGATGCCATCCCGGGTCGCTTTCATCTGTTCTTTGAGAACTTCTGCCTTTTCGCTCAGCTGGGTCACACCCAGCAACTGCTCAATCATCACACGCTGTTCAGCTGCTTTGAGACTGAGGAAAGGTTCGGTATAGGTGTTCAAGGCCACGATGTGCTTGAACATGTCGTGGCTCATGCCCAGCAGTTGTTCGATAGCGCCTTGTGTCTCACGACTGTCACCTTGCGCTTCGTCCTTGATCTCTTGTTCTATGTCGCCCACAAAGAATTTCAAGGTGTTAGGCTTGCGACCGCGCTCGATCTTGTATGCTATGCCTTCTTTTTCAAACTCAATGGTAACCAGCATGACTTTGCCATTGGTCTTGTTAATGAGATTTTCTTTGCGGATACGAGTGAGAGCTTCCCCATACAAAGCATAGCTGAGAGCATTGATGATGGTGGTCTTGCCGGTACCGTTTCTAGCGCCGGTATCGTCCCCGCCTAGATCCAGATTTTGCCCTAGGACCAAGGTGAGATCATTGCGATCAAATTTGATAGCTTGCGTGGCATTGCCCACGCTCATGAAATTCTTGACCGTAAGGTCTCGTATGGTAAAACTCATCAACAGTTCCTATAGATTTCCAGCAAGAGCTTGGGATCATAATGCTCACTGGAGATAGCATTGATTTGATTTTGCACGATAGTGTCAATGCTTTCAAATTTAATTTCTCCTTGTGTGCCATCAACTATTTCAATTTCTTTCTTGGCCAGCAAACTGAGCTCACGTAGTTTGTATGTTTCAACAAAGGTTTCTTTGATAAAGTTAGCTTCTTCATAGGATAGATCAATGTCTACATTGATCCTGGCATGCATCTTGGGTTTGAAAATCTTTTCTGGCTCGGCAGCAACACTGCTGAGACTCAGCACACGATAGGTGGGCTGATCGGGCCAAGCATGATACTCAGGTTCCTGCCCCCATTCTAGGATCATCATGCCGCGCTCTTCGTCACCGTCGTCGGCATAGTTGTGTGGGAAACAGTTGCCGATATAGGTGATGTTGTTCTGGGTTTGTCGTTTATGAAAGTGTCCGGTAAACACATGTTCAAATCTCACAAAGTCTTCTCTGCGAGCTTCTCCCACATCTGGCATCTGCACCATGGCATTCATGAGATATCCCGGCAGTTCAAAGTGCCCAAAACAGTACTTGCCTTTTTTCTTTAACAATTTCTTGTGATCGTCACCCACGAGCCATGGCGCGATAACTACATCGCCTTCGGCAAACCAGTCGTTGCAGATCTGCACATTAGGCAAGTGCCGTGCCCACTCTACGCTTTGGATGTCGCGCTTGTCACGATAGTAGAGATCGTGGTTGCCGGGAATGAAAAACACACGATCAAAATTGTTGTTCATGTGCTCCAGGGCCTGGAGACTGTAGTTCAAGGTAAGGATGTTCAGCGCAGCCCTGTTGTTGTGCCAGTCGCCGAGAAAAAAGCAGGTTTCGCAACCCTCCTCCCGGGCTTTAGCAGTGGCCCATTTGACAAACGCCAAGCAGTCCTCGTTGTGCGTGATGCTGTTTGATTTCAAGCCAAAATGGATGTCAGTCCACACGGCTGCCTTCTTGAATAGGTTAGACATAGTATGAGATTATAAACTCTCTGTTTGAGCAAAACAAGTGTTTAGACAATCTATTCTTCGTGGCCGCCTGTGGGGCTGTTGGCCATTTGTCTAGTATAGCTGGGGTTAAGGTTGTTCATCTGCAAGATATCATCACGTAGATTTTGATTGCGTTTTTCGATGTTTAGCACACGAGTGAAACTATTGGTGATAGCAGCGGTGTAGTAGGCAAATGGATTCTGGCTCTTGCTTTCGTCGAACTGCAGACCGATCTGGCTGAGCTGTAGCAGGGCCTGGCTGCGCATTTCATCATTGTAAGTGTATCCTCGCCAGTTGGATCGGGTGGCATAGCGCTCACACAGTTTCATGAACATGTGAGCCAGCTTGTTGGTCATAGCACCGTGATCTCTGCTGTAGCATCCGGTCTGTGGATCGCCCTTCCAGTGACTGATACCTACCACGATAAGTTGCATGTTTTCTTCAGCGTCACGCTGTATTATCACATGTTGGAACGGAGGAAAATTCACTTTCACATACTTGGTAGGCCGGACTATTTCCTCCTCGTCGTCGTATTCGGTTTCGATCAAATCGTCATCGCTGACTGTTTCTGTTTTGCTTTTTTTCTTGCTGGCCTTGATCACTTCTTGCATGGGCACATGTTCCCAAGTCATCATACGGAAAACAAGGTCTTGTTCTGGTATCTTGGTATGCTTGATCAAATGATCTTCTAGCTTGCTCTTGACACCCTCTGTTTGAAAAGTTTCGAGCGCCAGTTTGCCCAGTCGCTCGGCACGATTTTTCTTGGCCTGTGTGATGTCTTTTTTGGTTATCTTGTGGCCCTCTGGCAATATCATGTCATAGTCAGAATATGCGGGGTCTGCAAACCAACAGTAGGAGTTTTTGCTTTTGTGGATCTCCTTTAATATATCTTTGTTGTTGAGATAGTTGTGTTTCATTCGTGATTATCCTTATAAAACTACCAGAAATTGTAGCAGATAAATATCTAAAATACAAGAGGTAAGCATGACAACTAATAGAAATCCAGCTGGGATAAATCCCGGGGGCGGCCAGACCCGAAACCCGGCTCCTGCTCCTGCACCCAAACAGGTTTTCACAGATCTAGCTGATAAGACATCTAACAACAAGTTCGCTTTCAGCAGTGCTGCGGGTCGCAGTACCACTGCATCGTCGGTAAAAGAGCAAGATTGGCGGGTGCGCATAACACTGCCCCCGGAAAGCAAGTTCGCATTTGCCGCAAAAAACACCAGTGGATTCATGAGATATCTTAAAGAAGAAACCAACAACATAAACGGTGTGGTGTTTCCTTACACGCCTTCGATAACAGTCACGCACAATGCAAGATACAGCGAACAGGCACTGACACACAGCAACTACAAGAATTACTTCTATGACGGAAGCGACGTTTCGGCTATCAGTATCTCTGGTGTATTTACCTGTCAAAATGGCAGGGAAGCACTTTATCTCATGTCAGCCATACAGTTTTTGCGTGCCTGCACCAAGATGTACTTTGGAGATACCGGCGGAGGATCAGCTCCGGCTGGTACACCACCCACGCTGGTCAGGCTGAGCGGTTATGGCAAGCACTATCTCCCCAGTGTCACCTGCGTGATAACCAGCGTGAGCCATGTCATGCCCGAAGATGTAGATTACGTACAATACATCTACGACAATGAAAAAGGCTGGATGCCCACGCAGAGCACGCTTACTGTGGCATTGCAGCCGGTGGTCAGCAGACGTCGACAAGCACAGAGCATTACCTTAGATCAATATGTAGACGGAAAACTCACTCGCAGCAGCAACGACTTTGGAGGAGTGATCTAAGTGGCCACATATCAGAGAAACAGTCCTTACTTTGGAACTCCTAACTTTGGCACCTTCCTAGATCTCTTGGTCAAAAGAGAATTTCCGTTTCGTGCCGACGATGCCATATATGTGATACAACAGCAATATCAGTATAGGCCGGATCTGTTGGCCTATGATATCTACAACAATGCTGGGCTTTGGTGGGTGTTTGCCACTCGAAACCCCAATGTGTTGTTAGATCCCATCGGGGATTTTGTTCCCGGTGTCAGCATAAGGATACCCAAACAAAGCGATCTAGTAACCGCGTTAGGACTCTAACACATGTCAAACGAATTATCACGACAACAGGTCCTGGCGCAGCAACGAGACCTTGAGCGGGCTACAACGGCTCGCAGAGCTGCTCAGACATCTGCTGCACAGGTAGTGATAGATCGGCGCTATGAAAATCAGGATTTCAAACCTACAGTAGCGTCGGTAACCGAGAAAGACGGCCAGGTGGTGGTGCGAGATGTGCTAGGCAATCCCTATACTGTGGTCCAAGAAGACCTTGATATCTATAAGCAGGTCAGAGACACTGGTATCGCGATATTTGAACAAGACCGTGCAGAAGTTGATGCTATTAGACAGTACTGGAGACCACAAGATCCCATCGAGGCCATAGCACAAGACGGGTTGTATAACCGGCTGATTCAGTATGACAACCTAAGAGACATACAGGTTAACGAACCGCGGGCTTATGAACAGTTTCGCGCCTATGTCAACGAGTATGAGTCACCCACATCCACTATACGTGATCCTGCTGCACCGCCGAGAGTGTACGATCGTCCCTTAGACGACTTGATACAAAGCCGATCTCAGGCAGCGTCTAGAACAGCAGCGGCCAATACCAACGATTCCAGCGCCAATCTAGCCGGGACCAACGTATCTGATCCTGCTGCTCAGGCATCGTTGGTAAACTCACCTGGTGCCATATCCACACAGGAAATAGAAAGGCTCAAAAGTCGGACAATTGAAAATAACACCATACGTCAACAGCAGGCAGCCAACGTAAACGCACAACAGTCTGCTACGGTGCAGAACAGTGCAGGTGTCACGCTGGATGATGAAGTACGGAGGAGAATCGACGAAGAATTCCAGCAGTTCGGTTTTTCCCGGACTTTGCTCAGTCTCAGCGCCGAGGATCGAATACTGGCATTATCTCCTAACCAGGATGCTGCCCTACGCAGGAGCGCCGTACGCAGCAATCCATTAGATGAGTACACCAGCTATACCTATGCCTTGACCATGTTTATATTGGATAAAGATCAGACTAACCTCTTGGTGCAGAATGTAGAACAGTTTGTGCCCAATCGGGTGTTGATTACCACTGGCGGACGTAGCACAAAAACATTTGTGGAACAAGATAGACTTGATAGAGAACCTGGCTGGGAAGACAATTTTTATTTCGATAATTTCAAATTGACACAGCTGATAGCACCCAACAACATCAGCAGAACCAGCAACACTCTCGATATAGAGTTCACGTTGATAGAGCCATATGGCCTTAGCCTGTTGGATAGACTGTTGCGCACAGCCGCCCGCTTAAAGCAGAAAACTTATACCAATCTCTGCTATCTCTTGCAGATTGATTTTTACGACGCTGAAAAGGGTCTGTTGATCGATCATCGCAAACGCATTCCGATCTTGCTTAAAGACATGAACATCAAGGTAGGAGTAAAAGGATCCGAGTATATGATTACTGCGGTTCCTTTCCTGCATCAAGGCATGAGAGAAAGCTATTCCAGCACTCCGGCTAACTTTGAAATCAGTGCAGCTACCTTGCGAGATTTTTTCCGCGACGACAATGCTACAGACACTGCAACGATCAATGCCGGCGTGCAGTCTTTGAGAGAAGGCGCCAGGACTGCTCAAGCTGTAGCAGCAGCCGCTGGTACTACTGGTGCAAGGCAAACAGATAACACTGTTGCGCAAGGACAACAGACCGACACTAAAACGTATCAAATCAACAGTTATGTAGCTGCCTTTAATGCCTACCAAAGAAAACTACACGAACTAAACATCCAGGATAAAAATATCAAACCTACCACCATACGAGTAAGATTCCATGACGATATCATAGCTAAAGAAAAAATAACTCAACCCAGCAACGAAGATAGTTCTGTGGCCAAGGGTCCAATGCTGCGCAACTACATACCTGGCACCGACGTTAACCCCAACGATACCAGTAAAAATTGGACTGTATCTGCTGGCACCAGCGTGGTAGAAGTAATCAATCAAGCTATGATGAACAGCGAATACATTCGCAGCCAGGTGTTATTGGCATCGCAAACAGAAAAAAATGATACCACCAGCAAAGAAGGTATAGTAAACTGGTGGAAGGTGTGTCCTAGCATAAAAATCAATGATTTTGACGAAAGCACACAAAGATGGAGTTTTGACATAACTTACTTTGTGCTGCCTTATCGCGTGTACAATACCAGGCACAAACACTTGCCCAAGTCCAAGGTCACTCGCACCCAATGCGTGAAACAGTACAAATTTATCTACACCGGAGAAAACAATGGTGTTATCGATTTCCAGCTGGAATTTGACATGCTGTATCAACAGATAGCAGTAGGCTTGGCTGAATTCAATGTCAATGATCCTCGTCGTGCTCCACAAGGTTCACCACAAACTGCTGAGCAAAGTAATAGAGACAGCAACACAAGAAAAGTAGAAAATCTCGGCGTGGCACCAGTACACACGCACAATATCACACAAAACAACCCTGAGCTGATAGGTAAAGGTCTTGAAAGAGATCCTGTCGCTGCCGCGTTGGCAGCTATAACTGACAGCATATACACACAGGCCGATGGCGACATGCTAACCCTCAACCTCAAGATAGTAGGAGATCCTGAATGGATCAAGCAGGATGATATCTATTTTGCCCCCAGTAAATTTTACGACGAACAGAGAAAAAATGCCAGTTCGGATGGTTTGACGATGCCCAGTGGCTGGAGTCCAACATCAGATCAACTAGCAGTATCAGCAAACAACAGTTTGATCATGGACGCAGGGCATGTGCTGGTCTGGGTAGAAATGAGAAATCCTGTGGACATAGATGAAGCCACCGGCGGCATGCGCTCACCTGGCACGTACGGTGACCTTAGTGTGTTTACTGGAGTTTATATGGCCATGGATGTAGTAACTGAATTGAATGCAGGTAAGTTTGAACAGACCTTGACGCTAGTACGCTTTCAAGAACAGCCACAAGACAACGAATATAAGAGTATTTTTGAAAGAGAACTCGCGCAAATCGAAAGAGAACGCGAGTTGCTAGGAACTGCCAACACTGAAAGTAGAGATTTTGATGCCGCGGATGTTTCTACCAACAGAAACGATCCGGTGAATGATCGAATCCTGGATGAAACTGTTGAGCAGATTCTTAGAGATTTTGATACCAATAGAGAAAACTTTGATTTAAGACCTCCTTTACAGTATGATGGGCCACCGGTGGATCAACTGCCAATCAGCGTCTAACCAGGAATAGATAATGTCAACAGACAAGCTAGTAGGACGCAAAGTCCCCAAACATTTTGATACCTCGCAAGCAGTAAACGTGGTAGTGAGTCCGGGCACCTATTTGGCAGTGGTAAAAAACGTGAACGACGCTGATCGCACCGGGCGGCTCCGGGTCTGGCTACCTGTGCTAGGTGGTGCGGAAGATGACGATAAAAACTGGATATCGGTCCGCTATGCCAGCCCATTCTTAGGCAGCACGGCCACTCCCACTCGTCGTGATGTGAATGACTGGGACAGCAGTTCACAGACTTATGGTTTCTGGGCAGTGCCTCCCGATGTGGGAAATCAAGTGCTGGTAACTTTTGTCAACGGTGACAAGAACAAAGGGTTTTGGTTCGCCTGCGTGTTTGATCGAGAAGGTCATCAGATGATACCAGGTAATCCTGGAGGATCGCCTAGCGCAGATTTTGAAACCAAGGACATAAACAGTCCCACGATCAAGAGCGTGGTGCGCAAGACCAAAGACGGTAATTTTCCAACCAGCGAATTTAATAGATACGCATCGTATACCGAACCGTTATCGCGCCGGCGCAAACCTTTACATGAATATCTGGCCAGCAGCTACATACAACAAGGTCTAGAATCTGACATCGTGCGTGGTGCTGGCCGTAGCAGCAGCCAGCGAGACATTCCCAGTGCGGTGTTTGGTTGGAGCACACCCGGTAGACCTCTCAATGACACAGGTACCGGACAAGGAAATGCAACAAACAGCAAGGAAATTTACGGCAGGCAGGGCGGACATTCTTTTGTCATGGACGATGGAGATTTCTTTGGACAGCACAAAGGTATGCGCCTGCGCACCAGCGGCGGGCATCAACTGCTTATGGATGATGCCACAGGAACTTTCTACGCAATCAATTCTGCAGGAAGTTGCTGGCTAGAGATGAGCAATACCGGAGAGATGAGCGTGTATGCCGGTGGTGGTATAAATTTCCGCAGTCGCGGCAATTTCAACATACACAGCGATTCTTCGGTGAACATCTTTGGAGAACAAGGTATAAACATATACACTGACGGAACCTTGAAGATAGAAGGTAAAGACGAAGTGGGTATCACCGGCGGTGGTGCGTTGACATTGTTTGGCGACAAGCGGCTGGCGCTGATAAGTCAAAAAGGTGGAATGCAAGTAGATGTATCTGGTCGTGTGAGTGTCAATGCTGATGGAGATATCTTACTTAACACAGCCGACAATAAAGCAGTGGGCATACAAGTAGGTAAATCGCCACCTAAAGCTAGACCTACTAGAGGTATTACCTTATATGATCATGATGATACTCTCTTTGCTGGTACAACGTGGGAACGTCGACCTCGTATCACCAAGAGCGCCGTGCCGGTTTTTCCTACTCATGAACCGTGGAATCGCCAAGGGTATGATGTGTTTACCAGGACCAGTAAAGACGTTACCACAGGTCCGGCTCCTCGGCAAACTTACACTGCAAACAATACCAGGACCGGATCGTTGTTCAATACAACAGTGCCAGATATTGGAACACAGTTGAGCAACGAATTTTTAGCCAAATGGCCTGGTGTGTCTATCGGACTCAGCACCAGCGTGGGATCCGCACAATTACCAAAAACCAATTCATTCACATCACTAAGTGCCCCTCGTGGCGGGAGACCAATTGGCAATCTTGACACTACCAAATTGGCTAGCCTGCAGGCCAGTATAGCGTATCTTGAAACCCGTGGAGATCCCAATCGCACCGGGGACGATTACAAAACTCTCGATCTTGATCGTAGATCCGG
>Ga0169931_10005868_pt1 | contig 18658 bp, 18 predicted proteins | sample Kivu_15m_20L_FD_129675 | JGI IMG/M metagenome (GOLD analysis project Ga0169931, IMG submission 129675) | Freshwater microbial communities from Lake Kivu, Western Province, Rwanda to study Microbial Dark Matter (Phase II) - Kivu_15m_20L... | ecosystem: Environmental > Aquatic > Freshwater > Lake... | reverse complement strand
GTTTTTTTTTTTATTTTGTTTTTTTTTTTTTTTATTTTTTTTTTTTTTTTTTTTTTATTATTAAAAAAAATAAAAACTGAAAAGCCAGATTTTTTTATTATTCATTTAATAACATCATTACCATTAATATTATTTTTATTTTTTAGTTTTAAAAAAACAAAATTAATCCTACGAGTTTCTGGATTTCCTAATTTAAATATTTTTAGAAAATTATTTTGGAAATTATCCAATAAAGTTATTTATAAGATAATTTGCCCAACAACGGAGACACTAAATTATCTTAGTGCAAAAAATTTATTTGATAAAAGCAAGCTAATTTTAATTGAAGATCCCGCAATAAGCATTAATGAAATAAATATTTTAAAAAGGGAAAAAATAGATAATGATATTTTTGAATTTGACAATAGCCTATTAGCAGTTGGAAGATTAACAAAGCAAAAAAATTTTAAATTTCTTATAAGAGCTTTTAAAAAATTAAACTCAATGCATCCTCAGTATAAACTTTTTATATTAGGAGAGGGTGAAGAAAAACAACAATTAATTAATTTAATTGAAGAGTTAAATTTGAATAACAATATTAAGTTATTGGGTTATCAAGATAATGTTTTTAAATATATGTTTAACTCAAAATTTTTTATTTCTGTTTCACTTTATGAAGATCCTGGATTTTCATTATTGGAAGCAGCTGCATGCAATCTTTCAATTATATCTAGCAATGTTCAATCAGGACCAATTGATTTTATATTAAATAATAACGCAGGGTATTTATATGAAAAAAATAATGAAGAAGATTTTTTACTTGCATTTAGCGAAGCTAATATTGATGAAACTGAAAGATTAAAAAAAATATTAAACGCAAAAAAAAGGGTAAAATATTATACAAAATTTAATCATTTTCTAAAGTTAGACAAAGTTCTATTATAAATTTAATTCAGAATTTTTGGTTGCGGGGCTTGGATTTGAACCAAGGACCTTCAGGTTATGAGCCTGACGAGCTACCAGACTGCTCCACCCCGCGATATTAGGAACAATGATATACTATATTTAAATTTAAATGTATATGAGTGATTTTTTGTAAAGATTAAATAAATAATTTTTATATATGCAAAATAAATTATTAATATTTATCCCATCCATTGAGGATGGCGGTGTTGAAAAAAATCTTTTTTTATTAAGCAATTATTTATCAAAAAAAATAAATAGCGTAGAAATATTGAGCTGCAATTATAATTATAAACATTTATTTAATAAAAAGATTAAATTTTCAGGGACTAGAAGTAAATTTTTTTTTAATAAAAGTAGATATATCAAATATTTAGTGTGTCTATTTTTTTTAGCTCTAAATATTATAAGAGACAGAAATGTTACTGTATTTGCTTTTCAGGCAAATATTTATGCAATTTTCATCTCTAAATTATTAGGCATCAAAATTATAACCAGGTCAAATTCTGCACCTCAAGGATGGTCAAATAATTATTTGAAGCAGATTATTTTTTGTTTCCTATTGAGAAGGGCAGATTCTATTATTGTTAATTCTATAGAGTTTAAAAAAGAAATGGACAAAAGATATAAAATAAATTCAAATTTCATTTATAATCCATTTGATAAAGAATTTATTAAAAAAAAATTAAAAAAAAAATTTAATTTTAGTTTTTATAAAAAGGAATATACAAAAATTATCTCGATCGGTCGCTTGACGGATCAAAAAGATCACTTAACTTTGTTAAAAGCTTTTTCTCTAGTAGTTAAAAAGATTAATGCAAAACTATTAATCATAGGAAAAGGTAAGCTAGAATACATTTTGAAAGATTATATTTTAAATAATAATTTATCAAATAATGTGAAATTATTAGGATATACTAACAATCCATATAATTATTTAAAAAATTCTGATATTTTTATTTTATCTTCAAAGTTTGAGGGATTACCAAATGTATTGCTAGAGGCTCAGTTTTTAAAAAAATATATAATATCTAGCGATTGTCCAACCGGGCCAAAAGAAATTTTACTCAATAATAAAGCAGGAGACTTATTTCCTATTGGAGATTATAAAAAATTATCAAAACTTATCCTTAATTATAAATCTCGTAGAAAAAAAATTAAAAAAAAACTTAATTTAGGTTTTAAAAAACTTTACAGATTTGATTTTAAAAATAATTGTTCAAAATATTTAGATGTTATAAAATATTATATATAACTATATTATTTTTATAAAAAGTTTATTAATTTACGTCTAAAAGTATTAAAGTCACATCTTTTAAATTTTTCGTAAAGTAACTCTCCGGAATGAGGTTTTTTATAATTTTTTTCTTTATTAATTTTTTGTAGACAATAATAGCCTTTAAATAAGAGATTAAGAATTATGAACGGATATAAACCTACCCAAATTTTAATTTGAGATTTATAATAAAATAAATAAGAAATGTATTTAACCCTATCTTTAAAAGACGAGTAGATTTTAATAGTTTTTCCGTTCTCCTCTATTGTTTTTTGCACTCGGTAAGGAAGTATAAATTTTTTATAGTTGTTATAGAGTGGAAATTGATAACAAGATAGTATTAATTTTTCCTCTAAGAATAATTTTTTTGTTAAAAGATAACAGGCATCATGATCTTCATTGCCACCCTCCCATGCATGAGTAAAAATAATTTTTTTTCCTCTTATATTTCTTATTATATGTGATAATCTTTTATATGCATTTTTAATTTTTTTGTATAAAAAGCAGGTTTCTATATTATTAAGTCTCCCAAAAAAAATGATATTTTTTTCTTCCACTCCTATTTTTTTTAGTACTTTTAAACTTTCTTCATCACGATCAAATATTTTTGACGCACTTACTTTTTTTTTAATTGACCCTGAAGTCATATAAAAAATTAGAATATTTTTTTTATTTTTAACACACCAATTTATTTTTTCGTAGATACCAAACTCGTCATCTTGATGTGCAAATATAAATATATAGGTTGTTGAATACATATTGTGGTTATTTATAATATAGTAATATCTACCCTATAAAAAATAAGATTTGTATACAGATATTCTTAATCTAAATTTTTTAAATTCTTAATTAAATTGCAGTTATATATTTAACAATATATTAAAATTTTATATTTTTTATTTAAAAATTATGAAAGTTTTAGTTACAGGCGCGGCTGGTTTTGTTGGGTCTCATTTAGTTGAGCAATTAGTTAAGGGTGGATATGATGTTAAAGTTTTGGTGCATTACGATTCAAGCAATAGTTGGGGTTGGATAGATAAATCAGAGTTTCAAAATAATATTGAAGTAGCGGTAGGAGATATAAGAGATTTTGACTCAGTCTATTCTGCAATGAAAGACGTACATACTATTTTTCATTTAGCAGCATTAATAGGAATTCCTTATTCATATTTGTCTCCTCTAGCTTATATAAAGACAAATATTGAGGGAACATATAATGTTTTGCATAGCGCAAAATTACTCAACACAAAAAACATATTAATTACATCTACTAGTGAAACATATGGTAGTGCACAGTATATTCCGATAGATGAAAAACACCCATTAGTTGGTCAATCCCCATATGCAGCCACCAAGATAGGAGCAGACCAATTAGCTATTAGCTATTTTAAGTCTTTTTCTCTTCCTATTAAAATAGTGAGACCATTTAATATTTATGGACCCAGACAGTCAGCTAGAGCAATCATCCCGACAATAATTATACAGTTATTAAATGATATGAGGACCCTTAATCTAGGAAATCTAAATACTATCAGAGATTTTACTTATGTATTAGACACAGTAAATGCTTTTATAGAAATTTCAAAACAAGATAGCTTAAATGGTGAAGTTATAAATGTAGGTTCAGGATTAGAAATTTCAATTAATGAGCTTTGTCAGTTAATATGTAAACTGTTGAATAAAAAGATTGATATTTGTGTAGATAATCAAAGATTAAGACCTAGCAAAAGTGAAGTCGATAGACTTTTATGTGATAATCAAAAAATAAAAAAAAATACAAAGTGGGATTTAAAATTTGATTTAGAAAAGGGGCTCAGGGAGACGATAAATTGGTTTCAATTAAATAAAAATTTTTATAAACATAATATTTTTAATAAATAATTGTTATGAATAACAAGGTAGTAATTTTGGCGGGCGGTAAAGGAAAAAGATTTAGACCCTTTTCTTTTTTTTTGCCAAAACCTCTAATGCCAATTGGAGAAAATCCAATAATTTATTATTTAATTAATATTTTTAAAAAAAATAAATTTAAAAATTTTATTTTTTCACTTGGCTATCAATCTGAACTTATGAAAGCTTACTTGGGAACAGGAAGTAAATTTAATGTAAAAATTAAATATTTAGATGAGAATAAGCCTTTAGGAACTGCTGGACCGTTATCTTTGATTAAAAATTATATCAAAAAGAACGATTTTTTTTTTATAATTAATGGAGATATTTATACGGAAATTAATTTTAATAAAATGATGAAATTTGCCAAAACTGGAAATTATGACTTAGTTGTAGGGTATGTCCGTCATAAACACAAAAGTAGTTTCGGGGAATTAAATATAAATAATAATATAATTAACAAAATCTTTGAAAAGCCTGAGAGATTTATTAATGCTAGTTCAGGAATTTATATAATTAAAAATTCAAAAAATCTAAGCATAGTAAAAAAAAATACTTTTTATACAATGCCTCAATTAATAAATAATTATATAACCAGAGGATTGAAAGTAGGAGCTTTTAGAATTTCAGGATTCTGGATGGGTATAGAAAATATTGATAACATTAAAGAAGTTTCTAAGAGATTGTTAAAAGTTTAATAGATGAAAAATCGTACGTTGGTAGTTATTCCAACTTTAAATGAAGAGGCTTCGATTGTTAAGATTATTACTAATATTCAATCTAATATTACTGGAGCAGACATTCTTGTAGTTGATGGTTATTCTAAAGACTTAACAGTTCAAAAAGCTAAATCTAAAGGTGCAAAAGTCATTCAAGTAGATAAATCTTTTGGAATAGGTCTTGCCATTGAAACTGCCATCTTATTTGCATTTTTATTTAATTATAAATTTTTGGTAAGAATGGATGGAGATGGACAACATCAAATAAATGATGTTAAAAAAATGTTAAAATTTGCTAAATCAAACAAGCAGGATTTAGTTATTGGATCTAGGTTTAATAATTTTTCAGAGTACAAGACTACATTACTAAGAATGTTTGGCATAAAAATCTTTAGTTTTTTAATTAGATTAATTTATAAAATAAATGTCAAAGATTGCACTTCAGGATGTCAAGTATTAAGTTTTAATTTTTTACAAAAAATTATAAAAGATGATAATTTTAAATACTCAGAAGTAGGTTTAATTTGCAAAGGAGCTTTATTGAATATGAAAATTACTGAAATTGGTATAAATATGAAACCAAGAAAATATGGGCAATCTAGTTTTAATTTTTTTAATTCATTTAAATATATGTTTATAAATTTAACAAGTTTAATTTCGTCAATTGCTGAAACTAGAGAAAGAAATTGATTACTTTACATTCTAGAATTGTAATGACTTTAATTGGTATTATTATAATTTTATTAATGTTTTTTTTCATGAGAAAAAAAATTTTAGAAAATTTTTATACTTTAATTTGGATTATAATTGGTTTTATATTTATATTTATAGCTTTATTTCCAGGAATAATAAATTTAATATCTAATATTCTAGGCATTGAATTCTCGCCCTTAGGCGTTTTTGTTATTGCAATTTTTGGCTTGGGTGCAATTATTATACATTTATCATCCGTTATAAGTTCTCATGAAAAAAAAATAAAAGAATTTGAAAAAAAAATTGCTATTTTAGTTTATAAGAAAAAATCGTAATTTTTTTGATAACATTAATAATTAATAGAAATAAAAAAAAGTGAAGATATTAATTTTAGACGTCTATAAAAAAGCTAACTACAGAATATCAAAAGATACCAACGGCGGCTATGGTACAGCTAATAATTTTTCACATAATATTTTCTCGAGTATTTTAAGTTTTTTTTTAAAAAAAATGAGTCATTGGCCACCTTTATTTGCTGCCTACACATTTTCTATTCTCAAAAAAAATGGTCATGATGTAAAATACACAAATCAACTCCCGGAGGATTATAATTCTTTTGATTTATTCATTATTACTTCATCCATTGTTTGTTTTAATGTTGAAATAAAACTAGTAAAATTTCTAAAAGAAAAGAATAAGAACATTTTTGCTATAGGCCCGTTCGCAACAAATATGAGTGATTCTTATGTTGAGGCGGGAGCAAATGTTATTATGGGAGAACCAGAATTTTATTTTTTAAGTAATGCTAATATTGTTAATGATCTAGGTAGAAATAAAATTTTTTTTAATCACTCTTTTTCTTTGGATGATTTGCCTATTCCTAGATGGGATTTAATGTTTGATAAGTTTACCGGTGTGGATAAGTTATTTGGTAATTATAAAAGCATACCAATAATAGCAACAAGAGGCTGTCCCTATTCTTGTCGTAGATATTGCGTATATCCTCTCCAACAAGGTAATAAAATTAGACAAAGAAGTATTGATAATATTATCCAAGAAATCGAATTTTGGAAAAAAGATCATAATGTCGAAATGTTTATTTTTAGAGACCCGGTATTTTCAATAAATAGAAAACACACGGTTGAGTTTTGTGAAAATTTGTTAAAAAAAAAATTAAATATTAAGTTTGCTATCGAAACTCATCTTAAATTATTAGATGACGATTTAATTAAATTATTAGCTAAATCTGGTTTAGTTGCATGTATAGTTGGAATTGAAAGTTCAGAAAAATATGTTTTAAATACTGAAAGCAGATTTACAGTTAGCCAAGATGATCAATTGAAAAGAATAAAAGAATTAGAAAAACAGAAAATCAAGGTTTCTTCAATGTTTATATTGGGTTACCCTTCTGACAATAGGCAAACTATTAAGAATACTATTAATTACGCAAAATATCTTAACACAACTTATGCTCAATTTAATATATGGACACCTTACCCAGGAACACCGGTTTATAATGAATTTAAAGAAAAAATCACAGAGGAGCTCTTTGATAGTTTTGATCAGCATACTTTAGTTTATAAACATGAAAATTTTAAGAAAAATGATTTAAAGATTATATTAGGCGAAGCTTATGTTAATTATTATTTTAGATTTAAATGGTTTTTAAAATTTTTTAAGACGTATATTTTTGCTTAATTCTAAAAAAACTTTTGTCATTACTGGCGCTACATCCGGTTTAGGAAAATCATTAGCTTTAAAATTTTCTAAAATACGAAACTCTAAACTTATTTTAATTGGAAAATAAAAAAAAAAAATAAATAATTTAAAAAAAAATATTTATTTTAATAATAAAAATATTTCTTTTTTTATTTGTGACTTTAGTGAGCATTATCAAATTGTTAAATTATTAAAAAAATTATCAAAAATAAAAAAAATTGATATTTTGATTAATAATGCAGGAGGATTCTATTTAAAAAAAACTTATAATAAAATAGGAGTCGAAAAAAATTTTTATTTAAACTATTTATCAATTTTTTATTTTACTTTAAATTTATTAAAAAAAAGTTTTATTAAAAAAATTATTAATATAACATCAAGATCTCATCGAAATTTTTTGATTAACACTGGTGATTTACAAGCTATTAATAAATTTAGTTTTTGGAAGAGTTATAAAAACGCTAAATTTTTACTGATTCTATTTACTTATTATTTATCAACTAAGTTTAAAAAAACAATTATTTTTTGTATTGATCCAGGCAGAATTAGATCTGACTTTGGAGCTAATGATAATGTATTCATTAAATTTATATTTAAACTATATCTTTTAGTTGTGGGAAAATCTGTTGATTTTGTTTCAGAAAAATTAGTTAAAATTATTTTAAAAAATAATAAAACGGGTCTTTATTTTCAAAATTTTAAATGCTCTAAGAGTCATTTAAAGACTTATAATTTTAATTTACAAAAAAAAGTATGGGGCTTAAGCATGGACTATTTTAAAAATTAAATGCATGATATTGTAATAAAATAAATTATCTGAACCAATGAATAATCTTTTTTGTAAAAAACTGCCTTATTTATTAATTTTTTTTGGTCTTATATATTCTATTATAAATTCTGCGAATGATACTATAAAACATGATCATTATAGATTTTCGATTAATAATAATGAAATCCATTCAATCATTAGAACAGATGTTGCGCAGTATTGGGAGTATGCCCATTCATTCAAGACTGATTTTGAAAAAAAAAAAGATTTTTTTAGATCTGGCGATGAGGTTGTAAATAGTTACCTCTATCCAAGATTTATAGCTTTTTATTTTATTTTAATTAATGAAGAAATAAAAGAACAAAATAATAAATTTAAATTACAAAATTATAAATGGGGAATTCCTTTTTTACAGACAGTAATATTTTACTTACTACTAATCTTGTTATTTAAAAAAATAAAAAAATTTTTTTCTTATAAAGCATCAACTATGATTATTGGTTTTCTAGCATTAGAACCAACTATAATTCAATTTCATTCTTCATATTGGACAGAATCTCTATATTTTTCATTTTTAATATTAATTTTTTATTTTTTAATAGATTTAAAAAAATTTTTTTTTTTAAACTTTTTTTTAGGTCTATTAATAGGACTTAGTTTTTTACAGAGAAGTGTTTCTTTGTATCTTATTTTTCCGATTATAATTTATATAACTGTAATTTTTAAAAAAAAATCAACCTTACCAATAACAGGATGTATTTTAGGATATTTCATAGTCATTATGTTTTTTGGATATTATAATTTTTTAAGATCAGGAAATTTTTACATAGTAAATTGGGATCAGAAAGATGCCCCTTATTATTTATTGGCGCACAAATTAAATGAAGAAACAAATGAGCATAAGTATCTTAAGAGAGAAGAATGGATTAAAAATAATAATATTGATTTAGATAATGAGATCGACAGAAGAAAGCTATCAGAATATCAATATAAATATTTCTTAAAAAGTCTTGATGGTAAAGTATTGTATTTGATTTATTTACATGGATGGAAATCTCTTCAGTCATTAATTTTAGATCCGTTTAATATTAATAACGAATATTATATCGATAAAGAAATCAAGCATTATTGGGAAAGTTTTCGACATCAGCAAAATATTAGAATCTTTTATAGTTTTTTTATTTATTTTTTCTGCCTGATAGGATTATTAAGCATGATTAAAGAAAGTGGCTTTAAAAGAAATTTATCAATTATGATAATATTAATTTCATTATTTTATATAGCGGTTCTGGGTTGGGTAGGTACCCCAAGATATTTAGTCCCAAATTTGTTATTTATGTCTTTGTTTTTTGGAGAGGGTTTAAATAATTTTCTTTATTATATTCGAAATATAAGAAGTAATTTAAAAAAAATCAGTTAAAATTTTTTTTTGATTTAAGATAAGTTTAAAAATTTAATGAAATATTAATTTAGAAAATTAATAATTATAGAGTTCACAAATGTATTTAATATCAATAATTTTACCTTATTACAATAAGACAGAATACATTAAACAGACTTTGTTATCGATCTTCAATCAAACATATAAAAATTTTGAAGTTATAATTATTTATGACCAAAAAGATTTGAAAGATTTTTATTATATAAAAAAAATAATTGCGGATGATAAAAGATTTAAAATCTACAAAAATAAAAAAAATTATGGCGCAAGTTATTCTAGGAACAAAGGTGTTAATTTTAGCAAAGGAAAATACATATGTTTTTTAGACGCAGACGATTTGTGGAATAAGAAGAAATTAGAGAAACAATTAATTTTTATGATAAAAAAAAATGCTTTAATTGGATACACAAGTTATAAAATTATTAATTCTCACAGTAAGGTAATCGGTCTTATGAAAGCTAAATCTGAGCTTAATTATAAAAATCTAATTAAAAGTTGTGATATTGGTCTTTCAACAGTTATGTTTAATTCTAATATAAAATATTCTTTTTTTTTTTCCAATATTAAAACTAAGGAGGATTATATTCTTTGGTTAAAATTATCTAAAAAATATAAATTTTATGGTCTTAATGAATATCTTTCTAGCTGGAGGAGGACAGGCAATTCTTTATCTAGTTCAATTTTTAGAAGATTAATAGATGGATATAAAGTTTATAATAAGTTTGAAAGACAAAATTTTTTCATTTCTTTTTTGCTTTTAATTAATTTATCGGTTAACTATTTATTAAAGAGACTTATGCAAAAAATAAATTTATAAAATGAAAAAAAAAATTGCTTTAATTACAGGAATTACGGGCCAGGATGGTTCGTATCTTGCCGAACTTTTGTTGAAAAAAAATTATGTTATTCACGGTATAAAAAGAAAATCTTCATCATTTAATACGCAAAGAATAGACCATATTTATGTTGATCCGCATTTTAAAACAAATTTTTTTTTGCATTATGCTGATTTAACAGATTCTAATAGTATTTTTAAGATTATTAGCCAAATAAGACCTGATGAAATTTACAATTTAGGAGCTCAGAGCCACGTAGGAGTATCGTTTGAGAATCCTGAATATACTGCGCAAGTCACTGGTCTGGGTGCTTTAAGAATTTTAGAAGCTATTAGATTTTTAAATTTAAAAAAAACAAAATTTTACCAAGCTGGAAGTTCAGAGCTTTTTGGAGAGGTTAATAAAAATAAAATATTTAACGAGAAGTCCGAATTTCACCCAAAATCTCCATATGGGGCGTCAAAATTATTTGCTCATCAAATTACAAAAATTTACAGAAGTTCTTATAAAATATTCGCATGCAATGGAATACTATTTAATCATGAGAGTCCAAGAAGAGGAGAAACATTCGTAACAAGAAAAATTACAAGGTTTTTAACGAGATGGATTTATAATCTAGAAAAAACTTTATATCTAGGAAATATATATGCGGTTAGAGACTGGGGACATGCCAAAGATTACGTTGAAATGCAATGGAAGATAATGCAGCAAAAGAAACCAGATGATTATATTATAGCTACAGGAGCAATTTGTAGTGTTAAAGAATTTTTTACTAAGTGTTGCAATTTTTTAAATATTAAAATTTTTTGGTCTGGAAAATATCTTAAAGAAATTGCTTACACAATTAGAAACAATAAAAAAGTTATCTTAATGAAAGTAGATAAAAATTACTTCAGACCTTTGGAAGTTGATTATTTAAAAGGTGATTCTAAAAAAGCTTTTAAAAAATTAAATTTTAAACCCAAACACAATCTTAACAGCTTGATTAGAGAAATGATAGACAACGATCTAATGTTGGCTAAGCAAGAATCAAAATTAATAGATTAGTTATTTTCAATGAATAAAAATTCGCGAATTTTTATTTCAGGGCATAATGGATTAGTTGGAAGTGCTGTCTATAGAAATTTAAAAAGAAATGGTTATAAAAATTTAATTGTCGTTTCTAAAAATAATTTAGATTTAAAAAATTCAATAAAAGTAAATCTTTTTTTTAAGAAAAATAGAATTGAATATATGATAATGTGTGCTGCAAAAGCTGGAGGAATTGTAGCTAACAAAAATTATCCGGTAGATTTTTTTAATGAGAATATATTAATTCAAAATAGTCTATTGAATGCAGCATTAAAATTTAGATTAAAAAGAACAATTTTTTTAGGAACTTCTTGCATATATCCAACCAAAGCTCCTGTACCAATTAAAGAAGATTATTTATTCTCAGGAAAATTACATAAAACAAACGAAGCTTATGCGGTGGCAAAAATTGCAGGAATTACTTTATGTAAAGCTTTATATGAACAGTATGGTTTAGATTTAGTAGCTTTGATGCCTACAAATATTTATGGAATTAATGATAAATATGATGCTGAAAAAAGCCACGTAATTCCAGGTATGATTTTAAAATTTTTAGAAGCCAAAAAAAATAATAAAAAAGAAATAGTTTTATGGGGCGATGGATCTCCTAAAAGGGAGTTTTTATATTCAGATGATTTAGCAGAAGCAATAAGAATAATTTTAAATACACCAAAAAAAAAATTACTCACTTTGTGTGAAAAAAATTTTCCAATTATAAATATTGGTAGTGGAGATATATACTCAATTAAAGATTTAGCCAATATTATTAAAAATAAAATAAATTATAAAGGAAGTATTTATTATGACAAAAGTTTTCCAAATGGAACTATGCAAAAAAATCTTAATTACAAAAGAATTCTAAAATTAAAATGGAGACCGAAAATTTTTCTTAATCAGGGGCTTGATATAATTTTGCAAGAATTAATATAAAATATTATTTATGAAATCTTTGCTAACTATTGGTTTATCCATCGCATTTCTTGCAACACTTAATTTTTTTTTTACAAAGTATAATTTTTTGCTGGATAAAAAAGTATTGCCACATAAGCTTTTCACATCAAAAGACGCAGTTCCATTAACAGGAGGTTTTTTATTATTTATAAGTTTAATTTTTTTTAATAACGATGCTATTTTTATAGCTTTTTCGTTATTCATATTTACTTTAGGAGTCTTTTCAGATTTAAATATTGTCAAAAATTCAACAATAAAATTTATTATTCAATCTATTGTAGTTTTTTTTTTTTTATATTTTTCAGATCTAAATATTATAATAACAAAAGTTTTTTTTGTAGATTACTTTATTAAAAATAAAATATTTTCACTTTTATTTACAACTTTCTGTTTATTAATTTTAATTAATGGAACTAATTTTATAGATGGAGTAAATACACTAGCATGCGGTTATTATATTTTAGTTATAACAACAATATTATATATAACGGCTAATAATCAATTACATATTAGTGTTGATAATTATTATTATTTATTATTGTGTTTGTTAGTAATTTATATTTTTAATTTATTTTCTAAAAATTACTTAGGAGACTCTGGAAGTTTTTTATTAGCTTTTGTTATCGGTTCGAATTTAGTTGACTTGTGTAATAATAATTTACTCTTATCGAGGTCTATTTCGCCAATATTTGTTGTTTTATTATTGTGGTATCCCGCTTTTGAGAATTTTTTTTCAATAATAAGACGATTAATTTATAAAACTAATTTATCGAAGCCAGACAACTATCATTTTCATCAGTTATTATTTATTTTTATTAAATTGAAATTTCAAAAACGAATAAAAAATAACTATATTAATAATTTAACTGGAAATCTGATTAATTTTTATAATTTAATAATTTTTATTTTAGCCTCTCAAATCTATTTTCATACAAAATACTTAAGTTATTTAGTAGCATTTAATATTTTGATGTACCTTCTATTTTACTTTGTAATAACAAAATCCAATTTAAATAGATAATTTTTTTAAAATCAATTTTTTAGATATTTAATATTTTTTAATAAATAAAAAAGAATTAATAGTCCATCTTTTAGCTCATTGACGTTTTTCTTTCCTGAAATTCTGGATCTTTCATGACTTGGCAAGCTTTTCAATAAAAAATGATTTTTTTTTGCTTTAATGGGAATTTCAACACACAATCTAAAATCTTTAGATTTTAAATTTAGCTTTTTAAAATTTGAAGTTTGACCAATTATATAAGTATATAAAATATCGCTTATTTTTAAATTAAATAATATATTTCCCAAAAATGTAAAAATTTTATTACCGACATATGTAATAATAGTATCATCATCACTACTAGCACCTTTTTCATATCTTGAAGCAAGTAAAAATTTGCCCTTAAGATTGTTTCCTTTTATATTAAATAAAAATTTAGGATCAAATGAGCCATCAGCGTTAAAAATTGCCATTAGTTCAGTTTTTACACTTTTTATTCCCTGAATTATTGCATTTCCATAACCTTTTAAATTTTGCTTTATAACTTTTATTTTATATTCTTTTTTTATTTTCTTTATTTTCTTATTAATTTCATTGACAACAATAATTTTTTTACAATTAATATTTTTTAATTCTTTAAGTACAAAAATTAAATTTTCTTCCTCATTTTTTGCAGGTATAACAAGCGTGAGATTTTTCATTTAAAATTTTATTATTAATTATTTTTAGGACCTAATGATTTTTTTAAGTAAATTCTTATTAACCCAATTAGTGAATCAAAAATTAATTTAGTACTAACAGAGCTTTCTCCTCTAGTTCTATTTTTAAATTTGGTAGGTGTTTCTAATATTTTTAAATTATTTCTGTAAATTTCATATACTATTTCAGACAAAACTATAAAGCCATCACCTATTTTTCCACAATTTTTTGTAATAATTTTAAAAGTATTTTTTGAATAAATTCTAAATCCATTTGTAAAGTCAGTTATTGGGATATTTAATAAAATTTTGGCCAAATAGTTTGAGCATTTAGAAAATATCCTTCTTTTTATGGGCCAATTTATAATTTTACTTTTATTTAAATATCTACTTGAAATAAGTAAATCTATTTTATTTTTTTTAAAAAAAATTAGGTTTTTCTTAATTTCATTAGGGTTATGAGAGAAGTCTGCATCCATCTCTATTATAATATTTGCATTTTTTTTCATTAATAATTTAATTCCATAAATAATCGCAGAACCTCTACCTAATTTTTTTTTTCTGTTAATATAAATTATATTATTAAAATAGGATGCTATGTCTCTTATTTTGCTTCTTTTAGTGTCATCAATAATTACAATATATTTTATTTTTAAAATTTTATTTATTAATTTTATTAAATTAAATACTTGCTTATTTTCATTGTAAGCTGGTATTACTATTCCAATATTCATTTATATATAAAAAATATACATTTAATTATAAATCAATTTATTTACAATTACCTTTATATTAAGTACTTAAATTTATATAACCTTCAATTTACAGAATATTCAATTAATAATGAAAAACTTTTTACAGTTAAAAAAAATTATTAGTAGTCATAAAATATTAGAAGATTTTAAGTCTTATAAACTGCTTGATAATGCTTTTTCGAATGATGATATTCTTGCCGGAACCAAAGTCCTTTTAAGCAGGCAAATAACAATGTCTAAAATTACTGAAAAATTTGAAAAAGAATTTGCTAAATTTGTAGGAGCAAGATTTGCTGTAATGGTAAATTCAGGTTCCTCAGCTAATTTATTGGCTGTAAGCGCCTCTTGTAATCCTTTAAGAAGTACAAAATTTTATCCAGGCGACGAAGCGATAATCCCTGTTTTATGTTGGTCCACATCTTTATGGCCATTAATTCAATTTGGTTTAAAGCCTATTTTTGTTGATATTGATCAGAGCACACTAAATATCAATGTTGAACAGTTAATAAGCAAGATTAATTCTAAAACAAAACTAGTTATGATGGTGCATGTCTTGGGTTATTCCTCGGATATACAAAAAATTAGAAATATATGTAAGAAAAAGAAAATTATATTAATAGAAGATACTTGCGAATCTCTTGGTTCAAAATTTAATAATAAATACTTAGGAACTTTTGGAGATTTTGGAACTTATTCTTTTTATTATTCACATCAAATTACCTGTGGCGAAGGAGGTATGGTAGTTTGTAATTCTTTTAATGATTATAAATTATTATATGCTTTAAGGGCGCATGGATGGGCAAGAGGACCTAATCAATTAAAAAAGAATTCGGAAGTATTAAAAAAGTTAGATAGCAGATTTGTATTTATAAATTCTGGTTTTAATCTAAGGCCAACAGACTTGGCAGCCTCTATTGCCTCTAGCCAGTTAAAAAAATTAGATTATTTTATAAAGATAAGAGATCAAAATAGAAATAAAATAATTAAAAAAATTACCTTATCAAAAAAATGGAAAAATCAATTTATATTTTTAGACAATGTAAAAAACCTAAAACCAAGTTGGTTTGGTTTACCAATCTTACTAAATAAAAAATATCAAAAAATAAAAATAAAATTTACTAAATATTTAGAGAGAGCAGGCATTGAAAATAGACCAATTATTAGTGGTAACTTTTTAAATCAACCTAGTGCAAAATTATATAAATTAAATGATAAAAATGATAAATTTCCTAATGCTGATGAAGTTGAAAGCAGAGGTTTTTTCATTGGATTGCATACAAAGCCAATAAATAAGAGACAGTTAGATTTACTAGAAAAGTATTTATTAAATATTGATAGATTTATGAGAGCAAAACTTAATAGTTATTAACTTAGTATAAGTTTTAATTCTTATTAAGATTTGATAATAAAATTCCAATATTTAACCAAAAAAGAGCAGCTCCAAAACTAGTAAAAAAACTTCCACTCGGTATTAACGGTATAAAATTTGATAAGATAAATAATGCAGAAGAAAGTGATACTATATTATAATTTTTAAAGAATGAGAAAAAAGATTTAAATAAAATATAAATTATAAAATATAAAATTATAACAGTACCAAAAATTCCTAACTCTGACAAAAATTCAAAATAAATCTGGTGAGGATGTGTTGAGCATCTATACTCGGAAAGTTTAAAGCTTTTATCATAATATATTTCTTTACTGCATTCTATTCTAAAATTTTTATTTCCAACACCAAGATAAGGATAATTTTTAAATATTTTCCAAGCTGTTACATAATGAGATCCGTGAAGAGAATTTTTTACATATTCGGAGAAATTATAATCATTACTATTGAGCCTTTGATAATCCCCTAAAAATGTAAATCTTTCTTTTTGTTTTGATATAAAGATCACAAGAAAAAAAAGACTAATAAATAAAATAATATTTTTTTGTATTTTGAAATCTTTAATTAAAATAAAAAATAATATAAAACAAAAAAAGGATTTGATTGAATTAGCTCTCTCTCCAGTTAGAATAATAGCTGACATAGCAACAGTTATCCCAAAAAAAATTAGCAAAACAAAATAACTTTTATTATTAGTTTTATTTTTCAAATTAAATAAAAAATAAGAAAAAATGGATAAAAAGATAGAATATAAAAAATGGCCTATCTTAAGTTCTTTACCAAGAAAACTTGAAATTCTACCAGGATATACTGAGGTATTTCCTAATAAATTTTTTCCATAGATAAACTCTACATATATATCAAAAATAACTACCAGCATAATTGCTAGCCAGCAGAAGAATATAATTTTTTCATTATTTTTATCTTTAAATATTTCTATAATTGCAAATACAAATATTATAAATCTAATAAAAAAAATTGCTCTTGAAATAGATAACATTGGATTAATTGCAGTTATAAAATTAATTATTAGATATAACCAAAATACAATTAAAATTTTAAATTCTATAGTTTTTGTCCATCCCCAATATTTATTTAAATAAGAATAAATCAGAAAATTAATTACTATCAAACCAATTATAATTTCACTAATTAACGTTCCTATTAACAAAGATATGGGTAAAAAAATTAGCAGTATAAAATTAAATTTATTAATATTAAAGAAAGATAAATTTTTTAACATTTATATATTACTATTTTTTATAAGACATATTATTAAAAACGAAAAAAAATAAAAAAAAATTAAAACAAAATTTTTTATAAAATATTTATCAAAGAATTTATTTGCTATATTATGGAATAAAGTAAAAAGAATTATAAAAAATAAAGGATCAAAATATTTTTGGTAAACAATCATATAATTAAAACTTATAAGAAATATCAAAATTAAAATAAAATTATTAAATCTATTATTTATAATATACCAAGTAGAAGTAATTCCAAACAAACATAAAACATAAAATATAAAAATTTGAATATCATTGTGAAAGTATTGTTTGACTATTTGAAATAAAATTCCACCACCATAATTTTTATTAAAATAATTAAATTTAAAAAATAATATTGATGATACTAATGAAATAATTATAATTTTTTTTTTATTTTTTTTTATAAAATTAATAAATTTAATTATATTTGTCTTTGAATTTACAATTAGTGGAATTAAATAAAATAATAGTATTGAAATATTTAAGTAAAAATTATTTATTAAATTATCAGTTAAAAAATTATCAATTTTACTTTTTGTCAAAAGATAATACCAAATGCTTGGAGTTAAAAATAAAAATGAAAATATTATATTGACTAGTATTTTTTTTTTTATCTTATTATTGTTTATAAAAACATAAGAAAAATATATAAAAAAAATTATATAATAAAATCTTGATAAGGCAGAAAGCCCTAAAAAAATTATAGAAATTATAAAGTTAACGTAATTATTATTTCTTTCTTTTATTTGTAAAAAAAAAAATAACGAGATTAAAAAGAATAGCAGAGCAGTATTGTCCGTCGTTGCCCATATTGCTGATGATCTAAAATAGGGAGATATAAATATTAAAGTGGAAAATAATAACGCTTGTTCATTTCTTAATTTTGAAAATATTTTGGTTAAACATTTGTAGAAGAAAAATGGTATCAGAATATTTATGTTTAATATAAGAAATCTTAAAATCTCGACATTATTAATTAATCTGAATAATTCCCCAAGAATTATGTAGTGCAGTGGAAAATGTGGATTATTCGAATTTATTAATATTTTAAATCCACTTAAGAAGTTTATAGAAAATTCTTCAATTATAAAAAATGTAGCATAAAAATCTTTTTTTGCACCCCCAGCAGAATTTTCATCCCAAAAAAAACCTACAATGAGCGAAAGATACATTAAAATAAAAAAAATTTTTGAGTGAGTTATATTAATTTTATTTTTTGAGTATCGCATTTTTTATATATATT
>Ga0169931_10005867_pt1 | contig 18658 bp, 18 predicted proteins | sample Kivu_15m_20L_FD_129675 | JGI IMG/M metagenome (GOLD analysis project Ga0169931, IMG submission 129675) | Freshwater microbial communities from Lake Kivu, Western Province, Rwanda to study Microbial Dark Matter (Phase II) - Kivu_15m_20L... | ecosystem: Environmental > Aquatic > Freshwater > Lake... | reverse complement strand
GGGATGACCACGAACAGCGTGGGCACGCAGGGCCTGCGTCAGGCCCCGGAGTTGCCGATGGACTTGCGCATGTCGGTGTCGGCCTGCACGTTCTGCATGCGGTACATGTCCATCACGCCGATGCGTCCGTCGCGAAGCGCCTGCGCGATCGCCTTGGGCACGTCGGCCTCGGCCAGCACCACCAGGGCCCGGTTCTTCTCGGCCTCGGCCTGGTACTCGGCCTCCAGCGCCACGGCGAGCGCGCGGCGCTGCTCGGCCTGGGCCTGGAACCGCTTGGTGTCGGCCTCGGCCTGCGCGGCCTGCAGCTGGGCGCCGATGTTCTCGCCCACGTCCACGTCGGCGATGTCGATGGAGAGGATCTCGAACGCGGTGCCCGAGTCCAGTCCCTTGGCCAGCACCGTCTTGCTGATGCGGTCGGGGTTCTCCAGCACCTCCTTGTGCGAACTGGCCGAGCCGATGGTGCTGATGATGCCCTCGCCCACGCGGGCGATGATGGTCTCCTCGGTGGCGCCGCCCACCAGCCTGCTGATGGCGGTGCGCACGGTCACGCGCGCCTTGGCCTTGAGCTGGATGCCGTCCTTGGCCACGGCGTCGATGGTGGACTTGCCCGACTGCACGCTGGGACAGTCGATCACCTTGGGGTCCACGCTGGTCTTGACCGCGTCCAGGATGTCGCGCCCGGCCAGGTCGATGCCGGTGGCGCGGTCCCAGCCCAGGTCGATCTTGGCCTTGTCGGCGGCGATCATGGCGCGGATCACCCGGTCGATGCGACCGCCCGCCATGTAGTGGGCCTCGAGCATGTTGGTGGGCACGTCCAGTCCGGCCTTCTTGGCGGTGATGCGGTTGAGCACGATCACCGCGGGCGGCACCTTGCGAAGCCGCATCATGATCAGGTCCAGCAGGCTCACGCGCGCGCCGCTCAGGAACGCCTGGAGCCACAACTGCAGGTACTGGCTGATCATGATCAGCAGGATCAGTCCGATCAGGACGATCACGCCAAGTCCGACGAAGCCCAGGATGGTCAACGCGTCCGCCGCCAGGAGGTGTGGTGCCGTCATGCCATCAGGGTAGCCGAGCCCGTCGGATGCGGTGGTGCCGCGATGGCCCTCAGCCCCGGTCCGCGGAGACCACGCGAAGGCTGCCACCCTCGTGACCCGTGATCCGAACGCGATGTCCCGCGTCCACGAATCCGTCCTCGGCGATCGCCTCGAAGGTGGCGCCAGCCACGTCCACGCGTCCGCCCGGACGCAGCGCGATGCGTGCCACGCCCTCGGTCCCGGCGGGCGGCAGCGCGGCACGCGTGCCCTCGCCCAGTTCCGTCGAGAGCACGGCGCGGCGCGCCAGCGGCGTGGTGCTCCAGAGTCTCAGGCCGTAGCCGATGGCGAAGGGTGCGCCGCCCATCACCAGCGCCAGCGACGCGAAGCCCCAGAGCACGGAGTGCAGGAAGAAGCAGACCACGCCCGCGGCCACGCTGGTGCCGGCTGCGATGGCCAGCATGCCGGCGCTGGGCAGCACCAGTTCCATGGCGATCAGCACCACCGCCAGGCCCACCAGCGCAAAGCCCGCGATCAGCCAGGTGTCGGGCGAAGACGCCGATGCGGCGGCCTGGGCGATCCACATGGCGTGCATCATGCCACACGCTCCACCAGCAGTTCGCCGCCAGCCGAGCCGGTCACGCGCACCCGGGTGCCCCGGTCGAGCCAACCCTCGGCCCGGGCGTCGCGGATGACGCCGGCCACCCTCACCCGGCCGGCGGGCCGCAGGTCCGACACCGCAACGCCCTCGGCCCCAAGGAGTCGGGCCGATGCATCGGCCGCCGAGATTCCTGCCGCCGTGAGTTCCGCCTGCAGGATCATGGCCGAGGCCAGTCCGCCCCGTTCCCGTGCCCTTCCCATCCACCAGAGCATGAAACCCCCCAGCGCGATCGCCGCCGCCAGGGTGATCAGGCCCCGCGCCACCCCGGCACGTGGATCCGGCGAGGGATCGCTGATCACGAACAGTCCCACCGTTCCCGCCGCGAATGCCAGCGCTCCGGCGATGCCCGCCACCAGCGTGCCTGGGAACAGCAGGATCTCCACGGCCAGCAGGGCCAGTCCTGCCAGGATCACCGCCGCCGGCCACCAGTCAGCCAGGCCATAGAGCGCGGGACTGACCACCAGCAGCACGGCCGAAGCGATGCCCACCAGACTGAACACGCCCAGCCCCGGCGCCATCATCTCGCCCACGAAGCAGGCCACCAGCGCCAGGATCAGCAATCCGCGGAACCACCAGCTGGTCAGGACGCGGGCCAGCCCCTCGCTCCATCGTGGCTCGTGCACGGTCACGGCGGTGGCGCCGGTGTGGGCGCGGAAGTCCTCGGCGCTGGCGATCCGGGCCTTGGCAAGGCCCAGGGCCATGGCCTCGTCGGCCCGGAGCGTGAGCAGCTCGTCCGCCGTGTCCAGCCGGGAGACCAACCGCAGGCGATCGCGATCCGCGGCCGCAAGGGGAGCCCGACCCGGAAGCATGCGCTGCGAGGCTTCCAGGTCGGCATCGGTCCCGCCCGTCACATTGGGTCGCCGCAACGCGTCGGTGATCCATGGCAGCAGCGGCGCGCCCGGCGTCAACGTCAGCGTCGGCGCGTCGCCGGCCGGATCCTCTCCGAACACCGCGCGGTACTCCTCGCCGTCCACCACGTAACGCTCGCCGCGGGCCGGATCCTCAAGCAGCCAGAGGGCGATCGGCGCGGAGACGAACGCTCGGCAAAGCCGCTCGTCATGGCCGCGGCGACGGGCGCTGTCGGTCACCTCGGAGAGCAGTGGCGCCTCGATCTTGGCCCGCTCGGTGGCCGGCAGGGCCTGCAGGCCCAGGCCCGGCAACGCCGCGATGGGCGCCGCGTCGCCGAACACCGCGTCGGGCATGACCACGATCTCCCGGCAGGCGAGCGCGGCGATGGTGCCGGCGGAGAAGGCCTGTGGCGCAATCCAGGCGATGGTGTTGGGCGGGTACTCACCCTTGATGCGGCGGCACAGGTCCAGCGTGCTGGTCAGCTCGCCACCGGGCGTGTCGAAGGCCAGCACGATGCAGTCCGCGCCATCCCGCCGTGCACGGGCGACGCGATCGCTGATTCCCTCCACGGTGATGGCGTCCATGGGACCGCGCACAGGCAGGATCGCCACGCTGCGGGCGGCTCGCTCGGGCGGTATCGCCAGCACCTCGGCGGCCGACGCCGGGGTCCATGCCGTCACCATCCATGCCAGGACCGCGGTGATCACCGAGTGAGTGTAGGTGCGGCATCCGCGCGACCCACCCCAAAGCAATAGGGGACCGGCGGTCAGGCCGGTCCCCTGTGTTCGGATGGGAGCGTCGGCTCAGTCCCAGTTGATGGTGTGCGTGGCCGTCACGTTGCTGCCGGTGCCCGAGGTCTGCACCTGGCTCACGACGCACATGAACGCGTCCGTGGCGGACACCTGGTCATCGGCCCGGAACATGTTCTCCAGGCCCAGTCCGGTGGCCGCGGCGCCCGATCCGCAGCTCAGGTCGCCTGCCGGCGGCGCGAGACCACCGGGAACGCAGACCATGCCCTGCGGATAGAAGGTGCGCTCGAACTGGATGTGGTTGTCGTTGAAGCAGATGTTGCCCTCCCAGGAGTTCTTGCCGCCGTGGATCTCCAGCGTTCGACTCTGGGTGTAGGCCGGACCGTTGTCGATGCCGTTCTCCACGCCGCGGTTGCCCAGCACGCAGAAGGCGCTGTCCGAGGAGTTCTTCCAGTGGTTGTCGCGGCGATTGGCGCGGCGAGCGTTCGCCTGCCGAGGCGCCAGCGGCATGCAGCCATAGCTGGTGTTGGCCTTCTGCTGAAGGTTGGTGGTGAAGTTCACGTGCTGCGAGGGTGTGTTGCCACCCGGATTGGAGCGGTCACCGTCCCAGTAGGTGTCGGCCGCCGGGTTGTACTGGTTGTAGTCGTAGTTGCTGCAGACGGCCACGAAACCGCTGGCCTCGCTGGGGCTGATCAGCAGCTGCGGCGAGAACAGGTTCTGGGCCACGCACGCCGAGTACAGGCTGGCGTGGTCGTTCTTGGCCTCGTCCTCGTTGCCTCGGCCCGCCAGGGTGCCGATGCGGTTGATCTCGCCCGGCAGCGGGAAGCGTCCCTGCTGGTTGTCCAGGCTCTTGGCGATCCAGGCGCCGTGCACCTGCTTGATCTGCGTGCCGTCCTTGGTCTCTCGGGCCTTGGCACGGGCGTTGTTCAGGGCGGGCAGCAGGATGCCCAGCAGCAGCGAGATGATGGCCATCACCACCAGCAGTTCGATGAGGGTGAATCCCTTGGTGTGTCGCATGGTGTTCTCCAGATTGGGTGTACGGGTGTGCATGGTCGCCTGTGTGCCGGGGATCAGGGGGTTCCGTCCGTCTTCAGGTCGAAGATCGGATCCTGGATGGTCACGGAAGAGATGGGACGGGAGAACACGCCGAGCCAGGTGTCGCCCGAGGACCGGGGCAGCACGGTCTGGCCGTTGGGGCCGCCGCGCTGCAGGCAGTTGTTGCCGTTGAACACCGCATCCGCGTCGAAGATGTCGTCGCGGGTGGCGTCGTTGCCGCCGCACTCGTAGACCACGCCATCGGGCCGGAAGGTGGTCACCAGGTCCACGTGGTTGTCGGCAAAGCAGATGTTGCCGTTCCACTGCTGCTTGGGGCCGATCAGGCCGGTGGCGTAACTCAGGTTCATGTACTGCTGGTCGGAGCGGCGGGCCGGATTCAGGCCGCGGGTGCCCAGCAGGGGCTTGGTGGCGTCGCTGGTGTTGCGCCACTGCACTTCCTTGCGGAGACCCCAGAGGCCTAGGTTGGCGTACGACACGTTGGAGTAACCGGGCTGCGTGGTGGTGGTGTTGGGCTCCTGGGGCACCTTGGCTCCAAGTTGATTGGGCGTGATCTGGGCCACGGCCACGTTGTCGCCAAAGTTGAAGTCCCAGAACACGTCGGCCGCCACGTTGTAGGCATTGAAGTTGTAGGGCCGCGTGCCGCCCTGGCCCATCTGCACCACCACGGGGTTGGTCTCGGTGGGGCCGATGCACAGGTCCGGGTTGTAGGAGTTGCGGGCGATCATGGCCGAGTGCAGGGAGCGGGTGTGGTTCATGCCCACCGCCTCGGGCCCGGCGCCAGCCTCCTGGATGGTGGCGGTGCCGCTGCGGACGCCCATTCGGTCGATCAGTCCCGGTGTGGGCAGGCGACCACCCTTGTCGTTGTTGGCCTCGACCAGCATGGCCTGATGGATCTGCTTGATCTGGGCACGATCCTTCACTTCCTTGGCGTTCTGCTGGGCCTTGGAGAGGGCCGGCAGCAGCAGGCCGATCAGGAGGGCGATGATGGCGATGACCACCAGAAGCTCGATGAGGGTGAATCCGCGATTGTTTCGCATGGGTCGACTCGTGCGGGAAGGCTGTCCCGAGGCAGGTGCGGCTGGGCGAGGCCGCGGGGTGGGTTTGACCGCGGACAGCGACCACGAATGGGTCGCTGGCTGGGTCGTCAAGGACTCGCTCGCCGGGCGAGGCCGTGCACGATGCGGCGAAAGTGGCCGACGACGGCCACGTGACGCCAGGATCAGGCATGCGGGATGGGGAGCCTTTCGGGTGGCCGCCAATCCGACACCGCTCGCCTGGCGGAGGTCCGCCTGGGCGTGCGTGGGGGGAATGTCGGTCGGGTCCACGAATCAGGGGCCGGGGATCCGGCCAATCAGGGCAGGGTGCTGTCGAGCAGCAAAATCAGAATGGACACGACCCAAGTGATTGCGACAAAAACTAACCGAAGCGCAACATCCGTCAAGCCCAAACTTCGCGATGGGCTGAAGGAGCGTTTCGCTGGCAATCCCCCGCAGGTTCCGGCAAGATGCCCGGATGAGCGATACCCCCACCTCACGCCTGAAGGCTCTCGGACTTTCCCTTCCGCCCGCCCCCAAGCCCGTGGCGGCCTACGTGCCGTTCGTGCGGCATGAGGGGCTGGTCTTCGTCAGCGGGCAGCTGCCCATGCGGGATGGGGCCATGCTGGCCAAGGGTGCGGTCCCCACTCAGGTGACGGTGGAGGTGGCCGCCGACGCCGCACGGCAGGCGGCCCTGAACGCGTTGGCGGTGCTGGCCGATGCGGCCGGAGGTCTGGACAACGTTCGACGCATCATTCGTGTGGGGGTGTTCGTGTGCAGCGACGTGGGATTCAACGAGCAGCCGAAGGTGGCCAACGGTGCCAGCGAACTGTTCCAGCAGGTCCTGGGCGAGGCCGGTCGCCACGCGCGTGCCGCGGTGGGCAACGTCGCCCTGCCTCTGGGTGCCTGCGTGGAGGTGGAAGTGCTCGCCGCGGTGGCCTGAGCCGCGCCGCCTTGAGTCAGCGCATCAGCAGCCACACGTTGACCAGCGCGCTGGCCACCAGCAGGGCTCCGAGCGCCAGCGAGAGCCACGACATGCCGCGCGATGAACCGGGAAGCACCGGGATCGGCGCGTCGGTGTCCGGGTCAGCTGGCAGCGTCGTGCCCTCGAACTGCGTCACGAAGGTCTCGCCCGGCCGGGCGTGCACGGGCGGCTGGCCGGCGATCACCGCGTCGAGGTCCTCGAGCAGCTGCGACGCGTTCTGGTAGCGATCCCTCGCGTCCTTGGCCATCATCATCTCCACGATCATGGCCGTGCCCTGCGAGAGCTCGGGCACCAGGTGATCCGGAGGCGTGAGCGCGTCCTTCAGGTGCCGCTGCATGACCTCGGTGGGGTTCTTGCCCTCGAAGGGCACGCGGCCCGTGAGCATGTGGTAGAAGGTGGCCCCCAGACCGTAGATGTCGGCCGCTGGCGTGATGTTGGCGGCACCGCGGGCCTGTTCGGGGCTGATGTAGTAGGGGGTGCCGAAGGCCTTGCCCGCCTCGGCCTCGGCCGCCTCGCGGTCACTCACGGCCCGGGCCAGGCCCAGATCCGCCAGCTTGGCCACGCCCGCCTTGCTGATCATGATGTTCTTGGGCTTGATGTCCCGGTGGATGAAGCCCTTCTCGTGAGCGTGGCGAAGGGCCAGCGCCACCTGGCGGATCAGGACCAGGGCCTCAGCCTCGGGCATGCGCTTGGCGGCCTGGATGCGTTCGTGCACGGTGTCGCCGTCCACGAACTCCATCACGAAGTAGTGGTGCTCGCCCGCCTGACCCACGTCGAGGGCGCCCACGATGTGCTGATCGTTCAGCTTGGCCGCGGCCCGGCCCTCCTTGTAGAAGCGTTCGATGAACTTGGGGTCGCTGCTGAACTTTTTGGGCAGGATCTTGATCGCCACCAGGCGGTCCAGCGAGAGCTGCTTGGCCAGGTACACCGTGGCCATGGCCCCGGCTCCCAGCTTGCGCATCATCTGATAGCCGGGAATCGCGGCCTGGCCACGGTCGCTCTCCAGTTCCTTCTGGAGGCGGGCCAACTGCCTTCGCGTGACCACTTCCTTCTGGACCAGCACCTCGGTCAACCTGGTGCCCGGCGGAAGGCGAGACTGGATCTCGCGGCACTTGTCGACCTCGTCGCGTGTGGCCCAGCCTCGGTCCACGACCGCGCGGCCCACCACCGTGTCGCCACCGGATCGGCCTGACGCAGAATCGCCCGGAGAGGGACGGTTGGATCCGGATGGGGAGGGCTGGGCTTCGGACACGTGGGCGGTCTCGGGCATGCCGGGGGCGGGACTATACCTTGGCCATACGCATGAGCCCCCCGATCGGGCGCATCCTTTTGATCAAGCCCAGCGCCCTCGGTGACGTGTGCCGGAGCATGCCGATCCTGGCCAGTCTGCGGAACGCCCATCCCGGGGCCCGGATCGACTGGCTGGTCCAGGAGGACTTTGCCGACGTGGTGCGTGGGCATCCGGCCTTGCACGCGGCGGTCACCTTTCCGCGCCGGGCGTGGCGCCGTTGGTGGCACCCTGGCGTGATGGCGGAGGTGCTGGGCTTTGCACGGGCGTTGGGCCGTGCTCGCTACGACCTGGTGCTGGACCTGCAGGGACTGCTCCGCAGCGGCTTCTTCATGTGGTCGACCGGCGCGCGGCGGCGCGTGGGATGGCGGCACGCACGGGAGGGCGCGTGGCTGGCCGCGAATGAACGCCACCTGGTTCGCGGCGGCCCCGACGCCACCGAACGCATGCTGGCGTTGCTGGAGGACGCCGGCGTGAAGCTGGTGCGGGACGCACGCATCCATCTGCCGCCGGGCGCCGCGGAGGCCTGGCGGAGCGCACGAGGCGACCTGGGCGTGGATGGCCGATTCGTGATGCTGGCGCCCACCAGCCGATGGGCCGCCAAGCGTTGGCCCGCGGAACGGTGGCGGGAGCTGGCGGCGGGTCTGATGGAGCGTGGCCATCGCGTGGTCATGGTCGGCGCGCCCAGCGAGCAGGCGCAGGTGCGGGCGGTCATGCCGCCGGGTGGTGCGTTGAACCTGTGTGGCCGACTGCCGCTGGCGCAGTGGCTCGCGGCCATTGCGGACGCGGACGCGGTGGTGGCCAATGACTCGGCGGCCGTGCATGCGGCGGCGGGACTTGGTCGGCCACTGGTGGGCATCTACGGAGCCACGGATCCGCGCCACGTGGGCCCGTACCAGCGAGGTGACTGCGTGGTGAGCGCCGAAGGCGAGCCGCCATCCGATCCCCATGCATACCGGCATGACGCGATGGCGGCCCGCATGGCGACGATCGGCGTGGAACGCGTGCGTTCCGCCCTGGAGCGGGAGTTGTCCAGGGGGCCGCGATGGTGAGCCTGGTGCTGGCCAGCCGATCACGGCGTCGCATGGAGATCCTGGATCGCGAAGGCGTGGTCTATCGCGCCGTGGACGCGCCGTTCCAGGATCCGCCGCAGCCTCCGCCTGGCGATGCCGCGGAGGTCGCCCGGCAGCTGGCCCTGCGGAAGGCGGAATCCGCCAGGACCGCCTTCCCCGAAGCATGCCGTGATGCCGCGGTCCTGGCCGCCGACACCATCTGCACGGTGGACGGGCGATCGATCGGCACGCCGGTGGACGCGTCGCAGGCTCGAGCCATGCTGGCAGCCATGCTGGACCGATGGCACGGCGTGGTGACGGGCGTGGCCATCCTGCTCGGGCCGCGACGGGTCGTGTTCGCCGACGAGGCCCGGGTGTGGCTGGAGTCGCCTGGCCGGGATGCCGTGGAGCTCTACCTTGGGTCGGGTGCCTGGCAGGGACGCGCGGGTGCCTACGACCTGGAGGATCGCCGACGCGCGGGCTGGGAGATCCGCTGTGAGGGCGATCCGGACACGGTCGCCGGCTTGCCATGGAGGCGCGTGGGCGCCGCGCTGGAGGCGATGGCATGAACGGACCACTTCCGACATGGTGCGCGCCGGTCACCTGGCCGGCCTCCATCGCCTGGGGCGCGGCGGTGCGCCTTCGGAACGCGCGGCTGGATTGCATGTCGGCGTGGCAGGCGCCGCGCCCGGTGATTTCCGTGGGCAACATCGCCGTCGGAGGGACGGGCAAGTCACCGTTGGTTCGCTGGATCTGTGGCGCATTGCGGTCGCAGGGGCTTCTGCCGGGTGTGGTGCTTCGGGGGCACCGGGGTGGCGAGCGGTCGGACGAGGTGATGGAGCATCGGTCGGCGATGGACGACGTGCCAGTGTCGGTCGGCTCGGACCGGCGGGCGGCGATCACGCGACTGGTTGGGTCGAGGCCGGATGTTCAGGCACTGGTCCTGGATGACGGATTCCAGCATCGTGCCGTGGCTCGGGACCTGGACCTGGTGCTGGTGGACGCCACGCGACCGTGCCTGAACGGCCGACTGCTGCCGTGGGGCTGGCTCCGCGAGCCGCTGGCCGCGTTGCGGCGAGCCCACGGCGTGATCGTGACGCGAGCGACGGCAGTGGACACGGGGTTGGCTGCCGCCCTGGCGCGGTGGCACGGGCGGCCAGTGATGGCGTGGACCCGGTTTGCATGGACGTCCCTGCATGGCTTCGAGGGGAACGAATCCCAGGAACTTGAGATTCGATCGCTTGTCGGCCGCGCCGTGAGCATCTGGGCTGGCATCGGGAACCCGGCGGCCTTTGCCGCACAGGCCCGGCAGGCTGGCGCCGCCATCGTGGACATGCCGTCGCTAGGGGACCATCACGGCTTCAACGCCTCCGAGGTGGCCCGCCTCATGAGGCGAGCACGCCGCAAGGGAGCGGTGGCCATCCTGTGCACGGAGAAGGACTGGACCAAGTTGCGTACGTTGCTCCCTGCGGAGGCGTTGCCGATGCTCCGCCCGCAGGTGGGCGTGGACTTCCTGGAGGGTGGACGGGGTCTGACCGATCGCCTGCAGGACGTGATTCGGTGCTGGAAACCCGACCCGAACCGTTAGACTGACCGGATGAGCGGCAACGCCGAGAACCTGATCCCGCTGCTTGCGGGGTGGAAGCCTTTCCGGGTGCTGGTGGTGGGCGACTTCATGCTGGATCAGGCGCAGCACGGCGCCGCCGAGCGACTCAGCCCCGACGCGCCGGTTCCGGTGCTGCTGAGCCGCGGTGGCACCGATCTGGAGCAGACGGCGGGCGGCTCGAGCAACGTGGCGCTGTGCGCGGCGGCGCTGGGTGGCACGGTGCAGTGCTTCGGCGTCACGGGCAAGGACGCGGAGGCGACCACCCTCCGGCGGCTGCTGGCCGAGGGACACTGCGTGGCCGATGGACTGGTGGAGGACGCGGGGCGGCCCACCACGGTCAAGAGGAGCATCGTGGGTCTGGCGCAGCATCGGCATCCGCAGAAGATGTTCCGCGTGGACATCGAGAGCCGGGATCCGATCGATCCGGCGATCGAGCGTGATTTGCTGCAGATGATCGACGCGGCCGCGTCAGGTTGTGACGTGATCTGCCTTGAGGACTACGCCAAGGGCGTCTGCACGCCCACGCTGTGCCAGGGCGTGATCGCGATCGGTCGCAAGCACGGCAAGCCGGTGCTGGTGGACCCCGCCGCCATCGCCGACTACACGCGCTACGCCGGAGCCACCGCCATCACCCCCAACCGCACCGAGGCGTGTCTGGCCTCGGGACGCAAGCCGATGACCGAGTTCATGCCCGCGGAACTGCAGGCGATGGCCCGCGCGCTGCGCGAGCGGCTTGACCTGCATGCCGTGGTGCTCACGCTGGATCGGCACGGCGCGTTCCTGGAGCGTGCCGGCGCGGAGCCGGTGCACGTGCCCACGGTGGCTCGCCGGGTCTACGACGTGACGGGCGCCGGCGACATGGTGCTGGCGGCCCTGGCGGCGGCCTTGGCCAACGGATTCCCGTGGCCCGAGGCCGTGGCCCTGTCCAACGTGGCGGCCGGACTCGAGGTGGAGGTGTTCGGGGCTCGGCCGATCCCGTTCGCCCAGGTGCGCCGGCAGGCCCTGGCGCAGGCCGGGCACATGACCGGCAAGATCCGTGGCCGTGAGGCGCTGCAGGTGGAGCTGGAGGCGCGGCGCGCGCTGGGGCAACGCGTGGTGCTGACCAACGGATGCTTCGACATCCTGCACGCCGGTCATGTGAGCAGCCTGCGTGAGGCGAGGGAACTCGGCGACGCGCTGGTGGTGGCGGTGAACACGGATCGATCCGTCCGATCGCTCAAGGGCGACGACCGTCCGGTGTTTCCGCTGGAGCAGCGCATGGAGGTGCTGGCGGCGCTGGAGTGCGTGGACCTGGTCACCTGGTTCGACGAACGCGGCGCCCACGAGGTGATCCGTGCCGTGCGGCCCACCATCTACGCCAAGGGCGGCGACTACCGAAGGCCCGAGGACGTGGCCGAGCACGCGCTGATCCAGGAGCTTGGCATCGACCTGCGGCTGCTGGCGCACATTCCCGGCGTGAGCACGACCCAGGCCATCCACAAGGTCCGGGGCTCCGAAACGGGGACGGTCCGTGGATGAAATCGGGGCTTGACTCCTGCGGCGCAGCCCCCGCATACTGCACGGGTTGCGTCAGTCGGCCTGACGCGGCATTCGCACGCATCGTGGAGGAAGATGATGCCCACCATCACCAAGAAGGAACTCGTTGAACGCATCGCCCAGCAGACCGCCCTGCAGCGGAACGACGTGAAGACGGTGGTGCAGAGCTTCCTGGACGCGGTGGTGGAGGAACTGGACCGTGGCAACCGCCTGGAGTTCCGCGATTTCGGCGTGTTCGAGGTCCGCGTGCGTGCCGCCCGCTCGGCCCAGAATCCCAAGACGCTGGTGCCCGTGCACGTCCCGGCCAAGCGGACCGTGCGCTTCAAGCCTGGCCGTCTGATGCGCGAGCATGGTCAGGTGGCGGCGGGCGCTCCGCAGGCCGTGGCCACCGGCTGATCCGGTCCGACATTTCATGGACTCCCCCAAGCCATCCGGCCGCCCCGCGGCAGGAACCCGAGGTCGCGTGGACCTCCGTCAGGCCCAGCGGCTGGCGGACCTCTCGCCGCCGCACGCCATCGAGGCGGAGATGAGCCTGCTGGGGGCCATGCTGATCGATCCGCGCGTGGTGGGGGACGTGATTCAGGTGGTGCCCACCGGAGCGGACTTCCATCGCCCGGCCCATGGCGCCATCTTTGACGCGATGGTGCAGATCTGGGACCGCAGCGCCACGCTGGACCTGGTGCAGCTGAACCAGCACCTGCTGGACAAGGGCGTGCTGGAGGACGTGGGCGGCACCTCGTATCTGGTGGAGCTTGCGGAGAGCTCACCCACCGCCGCGCACGCCCAGGAGTACGCGCGGCTGGTGCGCGACAAGGCCACGCTTCGTGAGCTGATCCGCGCCGCGGGGGAGATCCTCGCCGACGCCCAGGGCACGGTGCACGAGCCGCAGCAGGTGCTCGAGTCCGCGGAGCAGCGCATCTTCGCCATCGCCCAGCGGCGCGACGGCTCGCGCTTCAGCAGCCTGCAGGAGCTGCTCGACCAGACGCTCAAGGTGATCGACGCCAGCGAGGGCAAGCCCTTCACGGGGCTGCCGGCGGGCTTCGCCGAGTTCGACGAGATGACCAGCGGACTGCAGAAGGGCGAGTTGGTGATCCTTGCGGCGCGTCCCAGCATGGGCAAGACCGCGCTGGCATTGAACATGATGGAGAACGTGGCCGCGGCGGGTCACCCGGTGGCCATGTTCAGCCTGGAAATGGGCCGTCAGCAGCTGGTGCAGCGGCTGCTCTGCGCCAAGGGCGGCATCGACAGCCAGCGCCTGCGCCGGAACATGCTCCGCAAGGAGGACTACCGGGCCCTGCTGGGTGCCTGCGAGAGCCTGCAGAGCTGCCGCATCTGGATCGACGACACCCCCGGCCTCACGCTGCTCTCCATGCGCAGCAAGGCCCGCCGCCTGAAGGAGCAGCACGGCGTGGGGGCCGTCTTCATCGACTACCTGCAGCTCATGTCCAGTGGCGGCCGGGTGGAGAGCCGTCAGATGGAGGTGAGCGAGATCAGCCGCGGCATCAAGGCCATGGCCCGCGAACTGGAGGTGCCCGTGATCTGCCTGAGCCAGCTCAACCGGCTGGCGGAGCAGCGCGAGGGGCACCGTCCCCGCATGAGCGACCTGCGGGAGTCCGGCAGCATCGAGCAGGATGCCGACGTGGTGCTGATGCTGCACCGCGAGGAGTACTACCACCAGGGCGACGACGACTGGCTTGAGGCCAACCCCGAGAAGCGCGGCCTGGCGGAACTGATCGTGGCCAAGCAGCGCAACGGGCCCACCGGCGTGGTGCGGCTGACCTGGGACGGGCGTCTGACGCGCTTCCGTGACTTCAGCGACGCGTCGCCGCCGGGTGGCCATGCCTCGCTGCCGCGGTCCCGCGGGCCGGCGGGCGGCGACGACCTTCCGATCTGATCGGCGTTGGATAGAGTGCGCGGCGGATGACGCAGCCGATGGAGACTCCGCAGCTGCTGGCCCGTGCCGCGCAGGGCGACCCCCAGGCGTGGCGGGAGGTGGTGGAGCGATGGGGTCCGCGCGTCTTCGCGTTTGTGCGAAGTCACGCGAACGATCCGGAACTGGCGGAGGAGATCGTGCAGAGCGTCTTCTGCACGGTGGCCCGCAAGTTGCCGGACTACGTGGAGCAGGGGCGATTCGAGAGCTGGCTGTTCCGCATCGCGCTCAACCGCCTCCGCGACGAGATGCGTCGGCGCAAGCGCCAGGCGCGGCCCATGGCCGCCGAGGTCCTGGCGGATGTGGGGCCTGCGGCTCCGGCGGACCAGCGGGCGACCCCCGAGGAACTGGCCGCCCTCCGGGAGTCCATGCAGCAGCTGGGCGAGGCGGACCGTCTGGTGATCGACCTTCGTCACCAGGGCGGCATGGGCTTCCAGCAGATGGCGGACCTGCTCAACGAACCGCTTGGCACCCTCCTGGCGCGTCACCACCGGGCCTTGCGCAAGCTGCGGGACCTGATCCGGCGGCGGCTGGGCGAGGAGGAGCCATGACATGCGGTCCGATACCCGGGAAACCTGCTCCCGGGCTGCAAGAGCCGGAAGGCTGTGGCGTTCCACGCACGTCCAGGAGCATGTCATCATGATGCCCATGCACGATCCCGAACCGTCGCCCCGACTCCAGCGGCTGCTGAAGGCGTCCGCTCTGGTGCCGCCGGGTCTGTCGGATCGCCTTGTCCGGGCGAGCCTTCCCCAACTTCCCCGCGCCGAGTCGCCGGTGGTGCTGTGGCGATTCTCGTGGAGCCGGTTCGCGGCGGCGGCGGCCTTGCTGCTGGCGGCCGGACTGGTCCTGCGATGGATGGCGGAGCCTGCCGAGCCGGAACATCCCGAGTACACGCTCACCATGCTGGTGGAGAGCGGCGACGAGTCCGTGCTGGGCGAGGCCATCGTGAACCTGAACTCCGCTCGGGGCACCGGGCTCGCCGATCTGGACGCCGAGATGCGGCTGTTCCTCGCCGACACGCGGGTGGATGGATGAGGCCACGCATGGATTCCACGACGAGGCGTCCTGGTTGGATCGCGGCTGGAGCGATGGTGGTCATGGTCGCGCTGGCCGCATGGGCTTCGCCGCAGGACGTGGAGTCCGGCATGCGCCTGCCGCCTCTGGACGGGCGCCCGCCGATGCAGGTCGATGGTGGCCCGGATGGCATGGGCTGGCGGGGTCCGGCGGCGCGGCGTGAACTGGGCGAGCGCGACCTGGACCGCGTGATCGCCACGGCCCGTGACATCGATCCGACGTGGGGTGAGGCGCTGGAGTCGCTGCGAGCGAGCGATCCGGCGGCGCTTCGGCAGCGACTTGGATCGCAGGCCCGCCGGCTGGTGGTGCTGTCGTGGCTTCGCGAGCGACAGCCCGAGTTGTACGAGACCCGCGTGGAGGACTTCCGCGTGCAACGTCAGGTGCGCGAGGCGGTCGAACGACTTCGCACGGCCAGGGAGGCGGCGGATGCCGAGGGTGAGACCTTGGCACTGGCCGAGGCCCGGCGGTCGCTGGAGCGTCAGGTGGAACTGGACATCAAGGCCCGGGCGCACGAGTTGGTGGCCATGGACCGGGCCCTGAAGGAGGCCCGCCAGCGGCTGCAGGATGACATCGCGGCGCGTTCGCAGCGCGTGCAGCAACTGGTCGAGCAGGTGCAGGCCGGCGAAGTGCCACGGTTCGGTCGTGGCGGCCCGGCCGACATGGACGGGGGTCCGGCACCGATGCCGCGACGGGGTGGGCGCGGTCGCGAGGGTGGGTCGCCGGCCGGCGAACGACCGTAGATTTGAGCTCGTGACACGATCCGTCCGAAGCCGACCCGAGCCGCGAACCAGTGGCTGGGGCGCGGGTGCCTGGCTGCTCGTGGGGATCCTGACCCTGGTGACGGTGCTTGCTCCATGGGCGTTCGGATCCGTGCGAGCCCCTGGAGGTGGCATGGTTCCGCGTTGGGCGGCGCAGAACCTGCAATTGAGCATGCTGCCTCCATCGTTCCAGGCCACTCCGCAGGACAGGGATCGCGTGGAGCGCGTGCGCGAGCAGGGGGGTTACGAGCCGGGTTGGCTGCTTGGAACCGATCGCGTGGGACGCGACGTGCTGGCCCGGCTGGTGGCCGGCAGCGCAATCTCGCTGGCTCTGGGGCTGGCGTGCGCCGCGGTGGCCACCGCGGTGGGCGTGCTGTGGGGCACGGCGGCGGCTTGGTGGGGTGGCGTGGCGGACGGTGCGTTGATGCGCGTGGTGGACGTGCTCTACGCGTTGCCGAGCATCCTGCTGGCGACCCTGCTCAGCGTGGCCGTGGACGGCCTGGCGCTCCGGACGCTTCCCGACATGTCGCCCGGGCTCAGGCAGATCCTGAACCTGCTCACCATGCTGGTGGCCGTGGCGGGTGTGGGGTGGCTGACCATGAGCCGCGTGGTGCGGGGACAGGTGCTGTCGCTGCGCGAGCGGGCGTTCGTGGAGGCGGCCCGCGCGGCGGGCGGCGGTGGCACCAGGATCTTCTTCCGGCACCTGCTGCCCAACCTGGCCGGCCCGGTGGCCGCCTATGCGGCACTCACGGTCCCGTCGGCGATCCTGAGCGAGAGCTTCCTGAGCTTCCTGGGGATCGGGATCCGCGATCCATTGCCGAGCCTGGGCAATCTGGCGGCGGCCGGGCTGCCGGAGCTGAACCTGGTGAAGGGGCGGTGGTGGCTGCTGGTGCCGCCGTGCGCGGTGGTGGCGATCACGCTGCTCTCGCTGAACTTCGCCGCCGATCGCCTTCGGGACCGCCTCGATCCAGCCTCGGCGGGCTGACCGTGGTCCCGTCCGGAGCGGCGGTCTTCGCTAACCTGCCTGTCCCATGCGAAACGGCTTCGGCTTCAAGGACCTGGTGATGCTCGTGCTGCTGCTGGCGGTGGCGGTGAGCGTGTGGCTCTCGATGGTGCAGCGTGACCGCCAGTGGGAGCTGCTGCAGCGGGTGGATGACCGCATGGCCGAACTGGAGCGCCGGCTGGCCGAGATGCCCTTGCGACCGGCGTCCGTGGTGGCGGCCTCCGGTGCCGCAGCCCCGGCCGCGCGGGACGAGTCGTGGGCCCGCCCCGGCGTGGCCGTGCAGTGGCAGCCGGATCCGGCCTTTGCGACCGATCCGGCGGGGCAGCCGGGCTTTGCGCCTGGCGGCGAGTTCACGGAGGTTTTCGAGGCCCAGCCCGCCAAGTTGGTCCCCTACATCAGCACGGACGTCTACGGCACCCGCGTGATCGACAGCGTGTGCGAGGGCCTGATCTCGCTGGATCCCAAGACCCTGCGGATGCGGGGGCGTCTGGCGGACGCGTGGCAGGTGGATCCGGACGGCCTGTGGCTGCGCGTGCACATCCGTCCCGAGGCCTGCTTCAGCGACGGGTCGCCTGTGACCGCCGAGGACGTGCGATGGACCTTCCAGGATTTCGTGCTGAATCCGCTCATCGAGGCGGAGCGGGCCCGGAGCCTGATGGACAACATCAGCGACGTGAAGGTGATCAACGACGCCACGGTGGAGTTCATCTTCAGCAAGGCGATCTTCACCAACCTGCTCAACGCCATGGGCAACCCGATCCTGAGCAAACGCTTCTACGGTCAGTTCGAGCCGAGCCAGATCAACCAGGCCACCGGCGTGCTGCTGGGCAGCGGACCCTTTCGGCTGGAGCGCTGCCCCAAGGGTCCGGGTGACCTGGACCGCCAGTGGACCCCCGGCACCGACGTGGTGCTGGTCCGCAACGACCGCTACTGGGGGCCCAAGTCACCGTTGGCGATCCGTCGCTTCCGCAGCATCAAGGATGACCTGGCCCGGCTGGTGGCCTTCCGCAACGGCGAGGCCTCGATGGTCCTTCCCACAAGCCCGCAGTTCAACAAGGTCTCGAACGAGGAGCCTGGGTTCGGCGAGACGGCCTTCATGCTCAAGTGGATCAACATGCGATGCGGCTACAGCTTCATCGCCTGGCAGTGCGGTCCGCGGAACGGAGTGCTGCGGCCGTTCCATGACGCCCGCGTGCGCCGCGCCATGACCATGCTTCTGGACCGCGAGCGCATGATCCGCGACATCTGGGACGGCATCGGCATCGTGAGCAAGGGCCCCATGAATCCGGAGAGCCCCGGCAGCAATCCCGTGGTGAAGCCGCTGCCCTTTGATCCCGACGCCGCCAAGGCCCTGTTGGCCGAGGCCGGCTGGAAGGACCGTGACGGTGACGGTGTGCTGGAGAACGACAAGGGCGAGAAGTTCCGCTTTGAGTACACCTACGCCACCGGCGGCGAGATCAGCGAGAAGCTGGCCCGGTTCGTGAAGGACAGTTACGCCAAGGCGGGCATCGAGGTGACCACGCGTCCGGTGGACTGGAGCCGCTACCAGGACCTGCTGAAGACGCGCGACTTTGACGCCATCACGATGGGCTGGAGCGCCAGCAGCCCCGAGAGTGACCCGCGGCAGATCTTCCACAGCGAGAGCATCAAGGAGGGTGGCGACAACTTCATCCAATGGAGCAGCCCCAGGGTGGACGCCCTGATCGAGCAGGGCCGTGCCACCATGGACGAGGCCACGCGGATGCTGGTGTGGCAGGCGTTCGAGGCCGCGGTGGCCGAGGAGCAGCCCTACACCTTCGTGCGGGTGGCGCCGTGGCTGCGGTTCGTGAGCCGCGACTTCGGCAACGTGCAGACCTATCGCTCCGGGCTGCAGCCGGAGGAATTCTTTGCGGTGAACGGGGGCGGCGCGGTTCCGTCGCCGGCCAACTGATCCCGGTTCGCGGACGAACGGATGGGCACCTACATCGCCAGACGGCTGCTGCTGATGATCCCCACGCTGCTGGGGATCACGCTGCTGGTCTTCAGTCTGGTGGCCTTGGCGCC
>Ga0169931_10005866_pt1 | contig 18658 bp, 22 predicted proteins | sample Kivu_15m_20L_FD_129675 | JGI IMG/M metagenome (GOLD analysis project Ga0169931, IMG submission 129675) | Freshwater microbial communities from Lake Kivu, Western Province, Rwanda to study Microbial Dark Matter (Phase II) - Kivu_15m_20L... | ecosystem: Environmental > Aquatic > Freshwater > Lake... | reverse complement strand
GAACTGCGGCCGTGATAGCCAATGGGTACCCATTTGTAATTGGGCAAGAGCGGATTATCTGGCCGGAAAAGTCGGCCCACCGCCGTCGCATGGTGAATCGAGGCATAGAAATCGGTGTAATCGCCCACGCGGCAAGGCATCACCATCTCCACCTCTGACTGTGGCACCAGGCAGCCTGCAAGCGTATCCGCCATGCTCTTTGCCTTGGTCTTTGCCTCGGCCGACAAGAGCGCAGTCAGACGATCTCTGACCCGCCGCCGCGCATAGCCGCCCATGGCCATAAAGGCATTCAGGTCTCCTGCTGCCAAGGGGGCAAAGAATGGGGCGTCTTCTACGGGAATACTCCCCGATCCCTCGAGTGCCTGGCAATCGAGAATCTGATCACCAATAGCGACACCGACGCGCGGGTCTGCATGGTCGCCATGGGCCAAGACAAACCGCCCAAAGGGAAGGTTCTCAAGGGGAAAGTCTGTGTCGGCCGCATTCGCAGAATCGACCCAACTGCCCTGTGTCTTCATATCGGCGTCTTGCTCCCATCGTGCATCCAGCGAGCATGCGCCGGCGCCTTCTTTGTCACCGCCCATTCATTGAGCATGTCCCACTTCACCGCATCAAGGTTACGCATCATCTCTGGGGTGCCTGTATCCACCGCCAACTCCAGTCGATGCCCGTTGGGATCGAAAAAATAGATGGACTGAAAGATCGTGTGGTCGGTGGGTCCAATCACCTCAATGCCATCGGCCTCAAGACGCGCTTTGGTCTGAAGCAGGGTGTCGACCGAGTCTACCTTCATGGCCAGATGCTGTACCCAAGCCGGCGTATTGGTATCGCGCCCCATGGCCGGACTATTGGGGAGCTCAAAGAACGCCAGAATATTGTCTTGGCCCATATCCAGAAAGACATGCATATAAGGATCGGGCGCCTTTGTGGACGGCACCTGATCTTCGGCAATGGCCAACACAAACTTCATGTTCAGGTACTTCTCGTACCACTCCACAGTCTGCTTGGCATCGATACACCGATAGGCCACATGATGCAGGCGTTGAATCTTCACGGTGGTCTCCTTATTTGTCTTCTATAGCGGCCGCTCGTAGCGCCTGCTTCAGTACCGGCAGACTGCCAATATGGTTGGCAAGAATCAATACCAGTCGGGCATTGAAGGCATGGCTCTCGGATTCTGAGAGGTTGGCATGGGCGGCGATGAGCGCCTCGTAAAAATCGTCGCCCGCACTGTAGCCATAAAAATAGGTCTTCTGCGGATCAGAGAAGTGGCTTTCAGTGATCAGGCTAACCGGTTCGTTGGTCTCCTTATCCTCCGTTGATATGCGCGCATCTCGGTTCGTGGTCATAGTGTGCTAGTGAGAAAGATGTCCAAGTGCACGCCGATAGGCCGCCTCAACCTGAAGTGCGGAAAGATTGCGCCAACGGGCGCAGATATGCTGATCGGGACGAATGAGATAGGCAGAGCCTGGCGTGAGGTCATATCGCTCGATAACACGCCCCTTGAGGTCGAGAACATGGTCGACAAGCGGGAAAGCGAGATGGTCTGCTGTGGAGGTTGCCTGCCCAGCAGATGCATCTTGAGCGTGCACAACCAAGATGCGCAGGTTCATTGGTGCCGTCTTGTGTAACGACTGCATCCAGCGTGCCAGGCTGTCTAAACCCTCTTGGGCTTCAGCGTCCTCGGGCATCGCGACCATCACCACAAAACCACCTCCCAGATACCCGAGTAGCCAGTCGGGCGATGCGGCATCGACTGCGGCGCTCTCCCCCGGAGCATGCGATGCCAAAGAGGGCACGATTCGCCGCACCGGGGCATCATCTGCGGGTGCCCCCGGAATCATGCGACTGGCAAACACCTCACCGGGCAGATCCGTTGAATTCAAGACAGAGTCGGCGTGAAACGTGGGCACCGAGAGCCGTCCAGAATTCACCAGACCGCGGGCAAACCCAAGATGCTGGGCCAGTTGCAAGACCGAATCGCGAAACAGCCGGCTTACCGGAGACTTTGGCGTAATGAAGTCAGTAGACCGGGTGGAGTTAAGAATATTCTCGTCAGCCGCCTGCGTACGTTCGGCATCGTAGGTATCCAATAGCGACTGCGGCGCACTGCCCGCAAGCACCGCGGCAAGCTTCCAGCCAAGATTGTCCGCATCTTGAATTCCTGAGTTCGCGCCACGCGCCCCAAAGGGTGAGACCTGATGGGCTGCATCGCCCATAAAAATCACCGGGCCATGCCGAAACTGGGTCATACGTCGGCACTGAAAGGTGTAGACACTGACCCATTCGAGATCGAACGCATGATCGGGCCCGAGCATGGCCTGAATCCGCGGAATGACCTTTTCGGGCTTTTTCTCTTCTTCGGGGTCGACATTCCAGCCCAGCTGAAAATCAATACGCCAGACATTGTCGGCCTCGCGATGCAGCAGCACCGATTGATTGGGATGAAACGGGGGATCAAACCAGAACCAGCGCTCTGCAGGAAAATCGGCCTTCATTACAACATCGGCGATGAGAAACCGATCTTGAAAGACACGGCCCTCGATATCGAGCCCCAGCATGCGGCGAATAGGCGATCGCGCGCCATCAGCGACCAACAGCCAGTCGCACAAAACGTGGTAACTGCCGTCGGGCGTTTGTACTTCAATCTCCGAAGAGGCCTCGTCTCGCGTGACGGCAACGACCTTGTTCTGCCAACGAATCTCTAGACAGGAGAGCTGCTGCGCACGCCGAAGCAGGTATTCCTCGAGGTAGTACTGCTGCAGATTGACCATGCCCGGAAACTGATGATCAGGCTGGGGAAGAAGATCAAACCGATAGACCTCGTGCTCTGCCAAAAACGTACGGCCTACGTTCCATGAGACTCCTTTGTCGCAGACGGGGCCTGCCGCACCGAGTCGGTTGAGAATCTCAAGGGTGCGCTTGGCGTAGCAGAGCCCCCGCGAGCCCACCGAAACCGTGTTGTCATCATCGAGCAGCAACACAGGTATATCGCGCTGGGCCAGGTCTATGGCGCAAGACAGCCCAACAGGCCCAGCCCCCACGATCACCACGGGCCGCTGAATGGTCTGGCCGACCTCTGCCGGCCTGGGGTTAGAGAACTGAGGGTAGGTGTAAGTGGACAGCATGACGCAACCGATGCGAGGTAACTAGCCTTCTTGCAGGGCGTGCCACATTTCTTGGTCTCGCTGGGCTGTCCAGATACGCGGATGGCTAATACCCTTTGCCTCATCGACGGCCCGCGTCACATCAAAGGGCAGGCAGTGTTCATAGATAAAGACCTGGGCGAATTTCGGGTCCATGGACTGCCGAATATGCTTCATGGCGCCTTTGAGATCGAGCCCCTTGGTAACCGCCTCTTGGGCACCCTTGTAGAGGGTAGTTACAAAGTCTTCGGTGTAGGCAAGGCCCTTGTCGACCTCTTGCGGGTTCATCAACGCGGGGCCGCGACCCGGCACCAACTTTTCGGCCTGCATCGCACGAAGGTTACGCAGCGTCTGCGGCCATTCGGCCAGATGGGCGTCTCCGGTGTAGCATGCGGCATCGGCCTCTACCAGATCGCCCGAGAACAAGACCTTGTCTTTTGGCAGCCAGGCAATGGTATCTCCCTTGGTATGGCCCGCACCGAGCTGCATGATTTGTACCTCAAGCCCGCCCATAAAAAGCGTCATACGGTCCTTAAATGTGAGCGTGGGCCAGGTGAGACCTGGCACCGACTCCACAGCCTGAAAGAGCCTTGGAAACCGTGCGATCTCTGAATCCATATCCTGCTGGCCACGCTCAACGATGAGATCGTAGGTGTCTTGGCTCGCGATAATCTGCTGCAGTCCATGCTGCTTAAACCCTGAGGCACCCAACACCCGAACAGCATGGTAATGGGTGAGCAAAACGTACTTGATGGGCTTATCGGTAATCTTGCGAATCTCCGCAACGACCTTCTGTGCCATTACGGGGGTTGCGGTGGCGTCGATGATCATCACGCTGTCATCACCCACAATCACGCCGGTGTTCGGGTCGCCCTCAGCGGTGTACGCCCAAGCATGATCAGACAACTGCACAAAACTCGTTTTCTTTTCTTCGAGATCTGCCTGTGAGGCAAACTTTTTTTCACTCATGGTACGTCACACTCCCAGTGCTGTTTTTGAAGTTTCTTTTTTCGTAGCGCCCAATTTACAGGTCCTGACCAGCACTGTCTATGTGGGCCAGGAAAGGCCCTGCCGCACCTAGGGCCTGCGCATTCAGTAGCGCAAGCTTCACCAAAAACAAGGGCGCCTTGTCTGGCCCGACGCGATCAATGGCCTCGGCCAGGGCGTCATAGATGATTTCGAGGTCTGCCTGGGTCATATCACCCTCCTTCTATCAGAAAAATCGGCGGGGCCTTGCACAAAAAACTCCGGTATCGGCTACCGCTTTTCTGGCAGCGCGCTGCGTAATGCCACATCGAGACGATCTGCATCCAGGGTAAGCCAACGCGCACAGATATGCTGATCTGGTCGCAACAGGTAGCCAGCACCATCTGCAGCAATGCCATAGCACTGTCGAACCCGACCACTGTCATCGGCAACAACCTGATTGTCTCCGAAGTTGTTCTGCGCACTTCCCACAATAAGAACCCTGATTGGCATGCCACGATTCCGATGCTTCTCAACGACTTCGGTCAGGGACTGTGGCAGGGGTGAAGACTGGCTAAAGTAGAGCAACGTAAAGACAGAGGCCAGATGATCGAGAAGATAATGATTCGGGCCGATGTGAACATTCTTGGGCGGGTCGCCGTGACCGGGCCCTGACTGAAACAGCGCATCGTCATCACCCGGGCTATTGCGCCGAGACTGCATATAGGCATGCGGCCTAGAGGTTCGCCAGTGATACAAGGGCCGAACAAAGGCCTGGGTGAGTGACAATGACAAGACCGCATTGCGGAGAAGCCGAAACCCTGCGGTGGGGGGCGTCATAAACCGCGTGCTCTTTCCCGCCTCGTCAATAATCTCTCGGGCAGCACCGACGCGCTCTGCACTGTAGTCAGACAGAAGCGATTCCGGCGTTAGGCCCTTGGCGACCATGGCCAAATGCCATCCCAGTGACTGGGCATCTTGAAAAGCCGTATTGGCTCCGCGCACGCCAAAAATGGGTAACAAGTGGGCAGCATCGCCTACGAACAAAACGCGACCGTGCCAATAGTCGGCGAGCGTCAGCGTACGCGCAGAGTACACAGAACTCCAGTCGAGCTCCCATGGCGTCTCTGCAAATCCAATCATGGCCAACTGGGCATCGATACGGGCTTTTAGAGACTCATAACGCAAGGCCTCTTCCACAGACTCTGTCTCAGGCAGTTGGTAGTCGATCCGCCAAATACCCTGGGGCTCACGGTGCATGAGAATGGTGTTCCCCGGATTCCAGTCTGGATCGAAGTAGGCCAACCGCTCGGTGGGAAGGGGTAGGTCAATGCGTATATCGGCAATCACAAACCGCCCCTCATAGGAGGCCCCTTCCATCGACAAACCCAATGCTGCGCGAATTCCCGAGCGACCGCCGTCTGCAGCAACCACCCAGTCTGCGCGCATCTCATACACGCCCTCTGGGGTGTCTACCGAGAGCGTCGCTAGATCACGTGCCTGGGCGACGGCGGTCACCTTATTTCCCCAACGCATTTCAATCAGGGGCTCTGCCGCGCAGGCATCGAGAAGGTACTCCTCGAGATACTGCTGCTGCAGATTGGTCATGGGGAAGAATCGGTCATCCGGATCGTACGGGGCTTCCAGGCGAAAGACCGCACGACCCCGGTAGTAAGAATTGCCAAACCGCCAGGGCAGTCCTGAAGCGACAACACGATGGGCAACCCCCACCTGCTGCAGAATTTCCATGGACCGACGGGTAAAGACAATTGCCCTACTGCCCTCACTGACCTGACATTCGGCGTTGAGCAAAACACTCGCTACACCATGCTGGGCAAGCATCAGGGCAGTCACCATCCCCGCCGGACCGGCGCCCACGATAGCGACCGTGCAAGATTGCGGCTGACCTTTTGCAGACGATGGCAGCCAGGGGGAGTACACCCGGTATGGGTAATACAGGGAGGGTCTTGGGTCGGCCTTGGGAGTGTGCATGTACTGTCGCCTTTCAGTGATCGGCCCGATTACTCCTACCCGCTCCGATAAGACTACGAAACGTCTGCGCCTCTGCGGTCATAGGCATCCAACACCCTATCGACAAAGTCACCGCTCGCACCGAGATAGGCAAGCGGCGACAACCAGGCAGAGAAATGCTCTCGCGTCGCCAGGCGAGAAGCCTCTGGGTCGTTCATCAACGCCTCTCCGAGGGTCTGACCGCAATCAACCGCCTGACGGCTTAATCTTTCTAAAAGCGCATGCGCAGCAGCCTTGCCGATCTGCGGCGCCAGACCAAACGCAACCGACTCCGCCATGACGAGACCCTGACTGACATCGATATTGGCGCGCATGGCCTGCGGCAGCACTTCAAGCCCTGCCAAAAGCGCCGCCGACTGTTGTAGCGCTTTCTCTGTGCCCTGCAAGATCTGCGGCATGGCCTGCCACTCAGCCTGCCAGCCCCCTAAGGCACGTTCATGTTCTTGCGGCAAGGCTGACGCAAGAACGCCCAACAAGCCGGGTAAGAATGTGGCCTGTGTGAGGATGGCCGCACAATGCACGGGATTACGCTTGTGCGGCATCGTCGATGACCCGCCCTTGCCAGGGGCCACGCCCTCTCGACACTCCGCCACCTCGGTCTGGGACATGAGTGACACATCCTTGGCGATTTTGCCGAGCGACCCCGTGAGACCAACAAGCACCGAGGCCAGTGCAAAGACACGGTCACGATGGCCAAACCAGGGGAGGCTGGGTTCGCGAAGCGCCAATATCTCTGCCAAGGCATGCGAGACCTTCAGGCCCTCTTTCCCGAGACTCGCAAGACTTCCCGTAGCACCGCCAAACTGCACAACCCGTATCTCTTCCCGCGCAGCGTCAAGTCGCTGCGCATGGCGCATGAGCGCATCGAGCCAGCCTGCCGCCTTTAGGCCAAAAGTCATCGGTAGGGCCTGCTGCATCCAGGTACGGCCCATCATCGGAGTATCGCGGTGGGCTCGCGCAAGCGCTGCGGCATGGTGCATAGCGTCTTTCAACAAGCCTTCGAGCCGAAGGATGTCTTGCTGCCAGACAAGCACCGCTGCAGTGTCTAGGATGTCCTGGCTGGTCGCCCCGAAGTGCACATGCTTGGCGGCCTCGGCATTGGCCTGCGCCACCTGGGCCGTGAGCTTCTTCACAAAAGGAATGGCAATATTGCCCGCCAGCAGACTGTCGTTCTCACACTGATCGGGGTCTAAGCGCATGAGGTCGGAAGAAAGGGCCTCACAAACCTCAGAGATGATCCGAGCCACCTGAGACGGGATCAGCCCCGCCCGCCCCTGAGCCTGCGCAAGCGCCGACTCCACAGCCAGCATTTCTCGCAGAAGCTTGTGGGCATAGGGCTCACCGCCTGCGCCAAGGCGCAGACTTTCAGAAAGGGTACGCGTATTCACCATCGCAAAGCGGCCCGCGGGTAACCGCTACCCAGCAGCACGCAATGAGACAGGCAAGACCGCCTGGAGATGCGCAAGGCTATTGCCATACCCATCGACCAGGAAGAGACCTTCCGGGCCTACCGCAAATACGCCGTGGTCGGTGTAGACCCGGCTGACACAGCCCACACCCGTGAGGGGATAGTCGCAATGGGCCACGAGCTTACTCTGGCCCTGCTTGGTGAGCAGATCCATCATCACAAAGACCTGCTTTGCGCCGATGGCAAGGTCCATCGCCCCGCCGACAGCAGGAATCGCATCGGGTTCACCGGTATGCCAATTGGCCAGATCCCCGCGTTCCGAGACCTGAAAGGCGCCCAACACACAGATATCCAAATGGCCGCCCCGCATCATGCCAAAGGAGTCGGCATGGTGAAAGAAGCAACCGCCCGCACGCAGTGTTACCGGCTGCTTGCCCGCATTGATGAGGTCGGGGTCTTCTTCTCCGGGTACAGGTGCCGGCCCCATGCCCAGCACACCATTCTCACTATGGAGAAGCACCTCACGGTCGGCCTCAAGATAATTCGCCACGAGCGTAGGCAGCCCAATACCAAGGTTGACCACAGACCCATCTGGAATATCTGCTGCCACCCGGGCGGCAATTTCTGCGCGATCACGACGAATCAGAGCCATGGCCTACACCTGTACCAGTCGTTGCACATAAATACCGGGCGTAACGACCACCTCTGGGTCGAGATCGCCAAGGCCCACACACTCTGACACCTGCGCCACCGTGATGCGTGCGGCTGCCGCCATAATCGGCCCGAAGTTACGTGCCGTTTTGCGATAAACAAGGTTGCCCCAGCGATCGCCTTTGAGCGCCTTAATCAGCGCGAAGTCGGCTGCGAGCGGTAGCTCAAAAACGTAATGCCGACCATTGATCTCACGGGTCTCTTTGCCTTGGGCCAGTGCGGTGCCGTATCCCGTGGGGGTATAAAACCCGCCAATGCCCGCACCAGCAGCCCGTATGCGTTCCGCGAGGTTTCCCTGCGGCACCAATTCAAGAATAATTTCGCCTGCGCGGTACAAGGCATCAAAGTGATGCGAATCATGCTGACGCGGAAAAGAACAAATAATCTTGCGCACGCGTCGTGCCTTAAGCAATGCGGCCAGCCCGGTCTCGCCATTGCCCGCATTGTTGTTAATGATTGTGAGATCACGCGCACCTTGATCAATAAGGGCATCGATAAGTTCGGAGGGCATACCGGCATTGCCAAAGCCCCCGATCATCACCGTGGCCCCATCGGGCAGGTCGTGTAAGGCCTCGGCTGCCGAGGCAAAGATCTTGTTAATCACGCGCCTTGCCCCGTCGCGGCGTCTTCTTCTGCCCAGATCTTCTGGGCAAGGTTCATCGCATGGTTACCGGCAGGCACACCCGCATAGACAGCCGCCTGCAGAATAAACTCGCGTATCTCGTCGCGGGTTACGCCATTACTTTTACTGGCCCGCAGATGTAGGACAAACTCGGCCTCACGATTGCCCGCGAGGGTGAGCGCCAAGACCAGCAGCGAGCGGTCGCGACGCGACAGGCCAGGACGGGTCCAGACCTGCCCCCAGGCCGCCTCGGTAATGAAGTCTTGAAACGACAGCACATCGGAAGGCGCATCTTTGCGCTTTGCATCGACGTAGGCATCTCCGAGCACTAGTCGTCGCACCAACATACCCGCCTCACGCAAAGCCGCCTGGCTCACTTGGCCAGGAGCACAGTGCTCGAGAACCAACCGGGCAAACTCGCCGGGTTGCTCGATATTACTGATATGCGCTGCCTTCAGAATGACAAGACGTGCGCCCGGAATGGTAGAGGCAAGATACTCAGAGTCGGACACCGGTGTAGTGAGGTCTTCTTCGCCCGCAATGACGAGCGTTGGCGCCTTGATGGCATGGATCGCCGCTCTAAGATCGGCCTGGGCCAGCGACTCGCAGGCCATCACATAGCCCTCAGGATTTGCCCCTTCTAGAATCTCGACCATCGCCCGCACACGCGTGGGATGTGTCTGGGCAAAAGGCGCAGTAAACCACCGTGAAATCAGGGCAGGAATGAGCGAGGCAACCCCTGCGCTGCGTACCGCCTGCACCCGGTCTCCCCATACCTGGGCGGAGCCCACCTTAGCCCCTGTGTTCGCAAGCACAAGCCCTAACACGCGGTCGGGCCGCTTGAGGGCAATCGACTGGGCCACTACGCCCCCCAGAGACAGGCCGCAGAAGTAGGCCTGGTCGACACCGTGGGCAGTGAGGGTTTCCAAAACCGCATCGACCATCGCGTCCAGACCGATTGCGGGGGCCAGAGGCGAGGTACCGTGACCAGGAAGGTCAATTCGCAGCACACGAAACTGCTGCGCGAACACCGGCATCTGCACATCCCAGAGCCGATGGGTTGCGCCAAGCGAGTGCATGAGAACGAGCCATGGTGCGGTCTCGCGGCCAGAGATCTGCGCATACAGGTAGTGGGACATAGATAGGGTGCTTTGTTGGGAGGTAAATAAAAGCGTGAGCCAAAGAGAATAAAGGGTGTTGAGAGTCTACAAGCGCCGCGTGCTGAGGCGGGCTAGAGATCAAAAAAGACGGTCTCCCGTGGCCCCTGCATGTGAATATCAAACCGCCAAGCATGGGCGCCCATATCCGGCGCTCGTCGAGCAAGCAGGGTCGACCGACGATGACCCGGTACCGCCTGAAAAACGGGGTCCCCCTCCAAAGCAGCCTCCTCATCCGCAAAATAGGCCCGCGTAAAGCAGTGGGTCAGGAGCCCACGCATAAACACCGTGAGGTGTAGGCAACTTGCGACCTGGCCGGGCGCCTTGCCTGGGCGAATCGTATGAAACGCATACAATCCATCAGTCAGGGTTCCGGTACCACATCGACCAAAGCCACGAAACACGGGATCAAGTGCGCGGCCCGAGTCTTGGCCCTGTGCATCACGCTGACTCAACTCCACCAGGGCATCGGTAATCGGCTGCCCGTGTCCATCTAAGACTTGGCCTATCAGTAACAGGGGCTCTCCAGGGCAGTCGGGGCCTGCCAGCGTAGGGCCAAAGAGTTCCGGCAGATCAAAGCCATACTGCGCTGGCGAGAGCCCGTACGCAAAGTAGGGCCCCACGGTCTGCGAGGGCGTCTGAATAAACGGTCGCTTCTCAGCATTTTCTTGTTTCATTTCAATGGCCCCCGCAGCACGATGTCGAAGACATATCCCAGCGCATATCCCTCACGGGTCTCTTCGAGCGCAAAGTCTGCCACCAGGCTCGTACGCGCCTTCTCGGGAACCTCTAAATAGATGGGATCGTAGGCCAGAAGGGGATCACCGGGGAAGTACATCTGAGTGACCAGACGGCAGGGCATCGCCTGACCAAAGAGCGAGAAATGCAGATGCTGCGGCCGCCAGGCGTTGGGATGGTTACCCCAGGGGTATGCACCTGGCTTAATCGTGAAGAACTCATAACGGCCGTGCGCATCGGTAAGACACCGCCCGGCCCCCAGGAAATTAGGGTCCAGTGGCGCGTCGTGCTGGTCTACTTTGTGCACATAGCGGCCTGCGGCATTGGCCTGCCAGAGTTCAACCAGAGTATGCGGCAGCGGCCGACCAACTGTATCAAGTACGCGCCCCACGACTCGAATCCGCTCGCCGAGAGGTTCCCCATTGCGGCGCGCGTTACGCGTGAGATCGCGGTCAATATCGCGCAAGCCATCCAGTCCGAAGACGGGTACCGAGGGCTCGCCCAGACGACTCGGCACAACCACAAGGGGTTGTTGTGGCCCGCGCGTCAAGGTGGATTTGTAGCCAGGCGCCTGATATGGCGGATGAGATTGCCAGTCGCGCGACACAAGCAATGGCAGAGGAGAAGAAGTTGTCATGGCATCTCTGCAGAAAGGGAATCGTGTGAAAATGTCTCGGGTTTCTTTTGAGGTGGGTTTTCTACTTCAGTGCTTACAATGAAAACCATACGCCCAAAACCGCCAGGATGAAAAGTGACGAAAAAAATTTTGGTGCTGCACGGCATCAACCTCAATATGTTCGGCAAGCGTGACGCGTCTGTCTACGGCACTGCAACGCTCGAGGACATTAACCAGGCACTCGGTCGTCTTGGTGGAGAACTGGGGCTCGACGTGCAGACCTTTCAAACGAACCACGAGGGCGAAATGGTGACGCGCATTCATGCGGCGCTTGAGGACGGTACTCGGGCCGTCGTCATCAACGCGGGGGCCTGGACTCACTACAGCTACGGCATCCGAGACGCGCTCGCCATACTGCGCTGCCCCATCTTAGAGGTCCACATGTCAAACATCCATGCGCGAGAAGCTTTCCGGCAGCACTCTGTATTCTCAGATGTGGTGGCAGGCCAGATTAGTGGCATGGGGGTAGAAAGCTACCTGAGTGGGCTGAGGGCTGCTGCCAAATTACTGGCGGCAGCGTAGTCCTACTAGCCCGTGTACCCCTCCACTAACACCAAGTAGCCGGTAGCGTTCTCCAGTCGGCCCTTCACAATGGCCTGGTAGGCGGCAGACGCGTACCAGTTCTTCGCGGACTGGAGGTCTGGAAACTCCAGCACCACATTGCGCGGCCCGGTCGGCTGACCATCTAACACCTGTGGTTCTCCTCCTCGAACCAGAAACTTTCCACCAAAAGGCACCAGGGTGGAGGCAACTTCACGGCTGTACGCCGTATACCCCTCTGGATTGTTTACCTTCATCTGTGCAATCGCGTAAGCCTTCGTCATACGTCATTCCTTTTCATTCAATGTGCGTAGCGGGGTCGCACTAAGAGACAACGCCACCCTTTCCGCCCCGTTCGGATCCAGCTCCACTGTAAAGGGATTTGCCTCCTCCAGCATCTGGCCAATGGTGGCGCGGCCATCCTCGCTGCAGCCTTGAGGCCGATCTCTCTTACCAAGGAAAGGCAGACCTCAGATGCACAGCACACTTTTTCCAGCACCCCTCTTCGCCGCCGATGCAGTCACTTCCCAGCCCACCCTCAACGCCCCAGGGCCTCAGGGCTCTATGGAGGAAGGGCCGCGGGAGAAACTGATGGCTCGCGGGGTGAATAGCCTCTCCGACGCCGAGCTACTGGCTGTATTGCTCCAGACCGGTACCCGAGATCTCAACTGCGTGGCTCTGGCTAGGCTTCTGATTGGCGAACTGGGAAGCCTCTCGGCGGTCCTGTCCGCCCCATTCAGCCAGATTGGGCAACAGCCGGGGATTGGGACCGCCAAGTTCTCGCTGCTCCAGGCCGCCGGCGAGGTCAGTCGCCGCGCTGCACGCGCCCAACTCCCCGCAGGGCAGCCCCTCCCCAGTCCGTTAGCACTCGCTCCGTGGTTAAGGACACACCTTTCGGGGCGCCCCTATGAGGTCTTTGGTGCTGCCTTCCTAGACCGCAGACTCCGCCTCATTCGCATTGAGGAGCTCTTCCGCGGGAGCCTTTCAGAAACGAGCGTCTATCCGCGGGAGATTGTGTCGCGGGCGCTACAACTCAATGCCAGCCGCCTCGTCATTTTCCACAACCATCCCTCCGGCATGGACGAGCCTAGCCACGCGGACCGGCAGCTCACCATCCGCCTGAGACAGCTGTTGCAGCAGCTCGAAATCGATCTCTGGGCCCACCTCTTGGTTGCCGGAGATTCCGTGACCGAGTTTGAGTGTGTGCGCTAACTATTTATTTAATTCACCGCGCTAGTGGGGTCTGTCTTTGGGTGCGCCGTGCCATAGGCCGTCTTGATCAGCCCCGCGGGACCTTCTAAGTTGACCTCATCCGTCTGGCTGACTACAATTTCAAGTCTTTGCCTTTCTCCCCCTTCTCGATACGCGGAGCAGGCATTACTTACGCAGTATCGCGTCACGCGACATTTTTAAGGAATCATCATGGCCCGTGTTTGCCAAGTAACCGGCAAAAAACCAATGGTGGGAAACAATGTTTCTCACGCGAACAACAAGACCAAGCGTCGGTTTCTGCCCAACCTGCAGTACCGGAAGTTCTGGGTAGAAAGCGAGCGCCGTTGGGTGCGTCTGCGTGTGTCCACCGCCGCCGTACGCACAATTACGAAAAACGGCATTGAGGCCGTGCTCGCTGATCTGCGCGCACGCGGTGAAGCCTAAAAATTTTTTATTAAGAGCGGACAAATAGCATGGCAAAGTCAGGTCGCGAAAAAATCAAACTAGAGTCTTCTGCTGGTACTGGGCACTTTTACACCACGACGAAGAACAAGAAAACAACGCCCGAGAAAATCGAGATTAAAAAATTCGATCCCCGCGCTCGCAAGCACGTGATGTACAAAGAGGCCAAGATTAAATAGTTAGAAAAGGTTCTTCGCTTCCGCTTTACCCCTTAGAAGCAAGAAAAAACCCCTGGTCACAAGCCGGGGGTTTTGTTTTTGTGGGGGCTACTTTCCCGACATCCGAATGGCACCATCGATTCGGATTACCTCTCCATTGAGGTAATCGTTTTCGATGACATCCGCCACCAAGCGAGAAAACTCCTCTGGCAATCCCATACGCTGCGGAAAGGGTACCGACTTGTTCAGGCTGTCTTGCACCTCTTGTGGCATGGCAAGGAGCATGGGTGTCGCCATGATCCCTGGTGCAATGGTCATCACACGGATGCGACTGCGCGCGAGTTCACGCGCAATCGGAAGTGTCATGGCCACAACGCCGCCTTTAGAGGCGGCATAGGCTGCCTGCCCCACCTGGCCTTCATACGCAGCGACGGACGCCGTATTCACAATGACCCCTGCCACAGGCTCGGCCCCGGCCGACTTCTGGTCGGTCTTTAGCATCGCCTGGGCGGCCAGCCGAATCATGTTGAAGCTGCCAATAAGGTTGATCGACACGACCTTCTGAAACGACGCCAGGCGATGCGGCCCCTCTTTGCCAAGCACCTTCTCGGCAGGTGCAACACCCGCGCAATTGACCAGGCCGTGCAAGCCTCCAAACGTGGAAACAGCGGCATCGACTGCGGCCTGAGCGCTCTCCTCGTGACAGACATCGGTGGGCACAAAATGGGCGGCCTTACCCAGCTGCGCCGCCAGCACTTCGCCCTGCTCTGTGGCGAGATCGGCCAAGAGAACACGCGCGCCACGGCGCACTAGGTCTCGGGCGACTGCCGCACCAAGGCCCGAGGCCGCACCCGTGACTAAAAACGTATGGTCTTGAATCTGCATAACCTTGACTTTAGGTGACGCTAACGTTAACGTCAACCGTCATGGCACGTGCGTCCTCTTCCGTTTCGGCCCAGTTCACGATTCGCGACCTTGCCGAAGAGTTTTCTGTCTCCACACGCACCATACGACTCTACGAAGACAAGGGTCTTCTGCATCCTGTCCGCCGCGGAAACGGGCGGGTGCGTGCATTTAGCAGTGCAGACAAAACGCGCCTGAGACTTACTCTCCGGGGGAAGAGACTCGGCTTCTCACTGGCGGAGATCAAGTCAATTTTGGACCTCTATGACCGGCCAGGCGGTACCAAGGCCCAGCTAGAGAAATTCCTCAGCACCCTTGCCGCCCACCGCAGAGAGTTGCACACTAAGCTGCACGATATTGAGCTGCAGCTGAAAGAGATCACGGCCCACGAAAAGCAGTGCCAAAAACTCCTAAGGACACTATGAAGCCAATTACCAATGACCCCATTGTCTTTGTCTCTGCCGCCCGAACGCCGATGGGTAACCTTCAGGGAGAACTCTCCTCGCTCACCGCGCCAGAGCTCGGTGCCACAGCCATTCGTGCCGCACTCGTACGGGCCGGTACACAGGCGGAAATGGTCGATGAGGTGGTCTTTGGCTGTGTCCTTCCCGCCGGCCAGGGGCAGGCGCCCGCACGTCAGGCAGCACTCGGGGCGGGGCTTAGCCTGTCAGCAGGCTGCACAACCATCAACAAGATGTGTGGGTCCGGCATGCGCGCCGTCATGACCGCCCACGATAGCCTCGCCGTCGGGGCCGCGCAGGTGATGGTGGCCGGCGGCATGGAGAGCATGAGCCAGGCGCCCTACCTCATCATGAAAGGGCGGGGGGGATATCGACTTGGCCACGGCACCTTATACGACCACATGATGCTCGATGGCCTGGAAGACGCCTATGAAAAAGGGCGCTCCATGGGTACCTTCGGAGAGGACTGTGCACGTGACTACGGATTCACCCGTGCGATGCAAGATGACTTTGCGATCGCCTCGGTACGTAGGGCCCAAGAGGCAACTCAGTCAGGACACTTTGCCCACGAAATCACGCCTGTAGACATTCAGAGTCGTAAAGGTACAACCACTGCTTCCACCGATGAAGGTCCGCGGGCGATCAAACTAGAGAAGATTCCCGAACTCAAGCCCGCCTTTGCAAAGGACGGCACGGTCACGGCCGCCTCCTCCTCCTCTATTAGCGATGGCGCCGCGGCGCTGGTAATGACGCGACTCTCTATTGCCGAAAAACTCGGTCTCAGACCGATAGCCCGAATGGTGGGCCACAGCACCTACGCGGCAGCTCCCCCGAAATTTCCGACGGCACCCATTGGCGCAATCCGTCGGCTACTTGAGGCCAACGCCTGGTCGGTCTCTGATGTCGACTTATGGGAAGTGAATGAGGCCTTTGCCGTCGTTGCCATGTCGGCCATGAAAGACCTGGGTATCGGTCAAGACCGCATGAACATTCATGGCGGTGCCTGTGCGCTTGGCCATCCCATTGGCGCTTCGGGTGCGCGCATTCTGGTTACGCTGCTTTACGCCCTAAAGCAGAGTGGCGCTCGTCGAGGACTTGCCAGCCTCTGCATCGGCGGTGGCGAGGCCACGGCCGTTGGCGTCGAAATGTTCTAGATCATGGTACTCACACAAGAGCAGGTCATGATCCGCGATGCGGTGCGCGACTTCTGCACGGCAGAGATTGCGCCGAGGGCTGCGGACTGGGACGCCCACCACACCTTTCCTAAAGAGATCCACACGCAACTCGGATCGCTGGGCTGCTATGGCGTCATGGTGCCCGAGGCTTATGGAGGCGCAGGGCTCGATGCGGTGAGTCTTTCACTCATTATTGAAGAGATTGCTGCAGCCGATGGCGGCACCAGCACCGCCATCTCCGTGAATAACTGCCCAGTCTGCAGCATCCTGCAGGCATTTGGCAGCGAAGCACAAAAAAAAGAGTTCTTGGTTCCGCTCGCACAGGGGCAGTGGCTCGGTGCTTTCTGTCTCACCGAACCTCAGGCGGGATCGAACGCCGCCGAGATTCGCTGTACCGCCCGCCGCGAGGGAGATGACTATCTGCTCAATGGCGTCAAGCAGTTCATTACCAGCGGAAAGAACGGGCAGGTAACTATTGTGATTGCCGTGACCAGCGATGGGCCACCCAATCGGCGGATGTCCGCCTTTGTGGTTCCTACAAATACGCCTGGATATATTGTGGCCCGGCTCGAAGAGAAAATTGGGCAGCACTCGAGTGATACCGCTCAGATTATTTTTGAGAACTGCCGGATTCCTGCGCGTTATCGTATCGGCGAAGAGGGCCAAGGGTACAAGATCGCGCTCTCAGGACTTGAGGGTGGGCGTATCGGAATCGCCTCTCAGTCAGTGGGTATGGCCCGCGGGGCCTATGCCGCAGCACTCTCCTATGCCCAGGATCGCCAGGCCTTCGGTAAGCCGATCTTTGAACACCAGGCGGTGCAGTTTCGACTCGCGGACATGGCCACGCAGCTAGAGGCAGCACGGCAACTCATCTGGCACGCTGCAAGCCTCAAGGATGCTGGACAGCCCTGTATGAAGGAAGCAGCCATGGCAAAGCTCTTTGCCAGCGAGATTGCGGAGCGCGTCTGCTCCGATGCCATCCAGGTACTCGGTGGCTATGGGGTCGTGCGCGATTTCCCTGTGGAGCGGTTTTATCGCGACGTGCGCGTCTGCCAGATCTATGAGGGCACAAGCGATATTCAAAAGCTCATCATCGCCCGCGCCCTACGCGGTTAGCGCAGGCATGAATTAGCGAGGGGACGATGCAGAGAAAAGTGAAAGTGGTCGAGGTCAGCCCGCGGGACGGTCTGCAAAATGAGAAGGCAGAAGTCTCTACAGAGACCAAGATTGCCTTGATTGAAAGGCTGGCACAGGCAGGCATCCGGAATGTTGAATCGGCCTCGTTTGTCTCCCCGAAATGGGTGCCGCAGATGTCTGATGGAGCCGCGGTCATGGCAGGTATTAGGCGGCATCCGCACACCTGGTATTCCGTACTCACCCCCAACCTCAAAGGCTACGAGGCAGCGGCTGCCGCGCGGGCTGACGAGGTAGTGATCTTCGGAGCGGCCTCGGAGACCTTCTCTCAACGAAACATCAATTGCAGCGTGTCGGAATCGATAGAGCGGTTTCGTCCGGTCGCGCAAGCCGCACACCGTGATGGCATTGCGCTGCGCGGCAGTATTTCATGTTGCCTCGGATGCCCCTACGAAGGAGAGGTTGCGCCTTCACAGGTCATAGCGGTCGTAGACCGCATGATCGATCTGGGGTGCCACGAAGTTGATATTGCGGACACGATTGGCGTAGGAACCCCTGAGAAGACCATGCGCGTGTTTGAGGCACTTGCCGCACAGTATTCCCTAGAGCGGTTTAGTGGTCACTTCCACGACACCTATGGCCAAGCGATCGCCAACGTCTATGCGGCCCTAGAAGTGGGGGTATCGATCTTTCATGGCTCCGTCGCGGGCCTTGGTGGCTGTCCCTACGCGAAGGGCGCAACCGGTAATGTGGCTACGGAAGACCTCGTCTATCTGCTGCACGGCCTGGGCATCGAGACAGGTATCGACTTTGATGCCCTCTGCGAGGCAGGTGCCTTCATCTCCACCGTCCTGGCACGTAAAAACAATGCCAAGGCCGGACCAGCCTGGCTAAGCAGAAAGAATCTGTCGGCCTGTTAGTGTGTGCGTAGCGGCAACAACACACGACATCGTCTTAAGGTAGCCGATCAAAGACCTCGCGCCAGACCATATTGGTGGCGTTGCTGGTGGCATGCACGTAGAGTACCGACTGAGTGGCTGGATCAAAGATAAGCTGCTGCCCATGATTGCCCAGAAAGCAGAATGTCCCGGGCCGTTTGGTGCAATTGGTCCAGACCTGGTAACCGTACGACTTATTCAGTGGCCAGTTGGCAACAAT
>Ga0169931_10005865_pt1 | contig 18659 bp, 15 predicted proteins | sample Kivu_15m_20L_FD_129675 | JGI IMG/M metagenome (GOLD analysis project Ga0169931, IMG submission 129675) | Freshwater microbial communities from Lake Kivu, Western Province, Rwanda to study Microbial Dark Matter (Phase II) - Kivu_15m_20L... | ecosystem: Environmental > Aquatic > Freshwater > Lake... | reverse complement strand
TTGCTGTTTTTACTTTTTGTTCATTAAATATTCACTAAACTTGCAAAAAATTTTCTAAACGATGGCTGAACACGCTTTGAACATTGACACAACACCATCATGGGGTGGACAAGTGTCTCCATTTAAGACGAGCTATGGAAAAATGATGATGTGGTTTTTCCTAGTTTCAGATGCCTTGACTTTCTCAGGTTTGTTGATTGCTTATGGTTTTATTCGTCACGCTTACACAGGCGAATGGCCGATGGGCGAGGAAGTATTCCATTCATTGCCTTTCTTGGGTCACGGGTATCCTTTGATTTATGTGGCTTTGATGACATTCTTGTTGATTATTTCTTCCGTAACCATGGTGTTGGCGGTTGAAGCAGGTCACAGAATGGACAGAAAAGGCGTAACGAAGTGGTTGTTTTTGACCATCATTGGCGGATTTTTCTTCTTGGGCTCTCAAGCCTGGGAATGGTCGCATTTCATTCATGGTTCTGAGTTGGGTCGCGTGCAATTGGCAGATGGCTCTTTGGCTTTCGTGCATGGTCATGGTCCAGAGGTGAAGAACTTAGAAATTTTAAAGTCAGGTCATAAATACCACGAAGGTACACTTGTTGAGCACCACGCGTTGCATTATTATAATGATGCACTTGAAGCAGGTAAAGTGAACGCTGATGGCACCATGAGATTGTCTGATGGTTCTGTTGCCAAAATCAATTTCGCCAAAGAAGCTCATGTTGAGAAATTACATATCCGTGAGTCAGGTAGTAAATATCAGTTGGGGTCACACGTAGAAGGTGCTCAGGCTGCTGAATTGTACAAGGAGGCTACAACGGCAGGACAAGCCAATAGAGTAGTTTTTGGTGCGAATATGCAGCGCAACGAGTATGGTCCTCAACAATTTGCTCAATTCTTCTTCTTTATCACTGGTTTCCACGGATTCCACGTATTCTCGGGTGTGGTGATCAATATCATCGTTTTCTTGGGTGTGTTGAAGGGAACTTATCACAAAAGAGGTCACTACGAAATGGTTGAAAAAACCGGTTTGTACTGGCACTTCGTGGATTTGGTTTGGGTATTTGTATTTACCTTCTTCTATTTGGTTTAATTGATTACTATATAAATTTCGAATCATGGAAAGAGACGACGTTATTGAATATTCTTTAGAGGCACATCACAGCGAGGAGCACGGCAAGAAAATTCGCAAGAAAATATATTTTGTTACTGTATTGTTATCTGTAATTACAGCGCTTGAAGTGGGTGTTGGTATTATATTTCCAAAACATTATGTTTCTGAAATGACATGGGAAACCATCAAATGGGGTTACATTGTTTTGACTTTGATCAAGGCTGGTTACATCGTTTTGGTTTTTATGCACTTGGGTGATGAAAAATTGGAACTTCGTCGTTTGATTTTGTTCCCATACATCATCTTCGCGTTGTATTTGACCTATATCGCTTTATTTGAAGGCTTACAGGTACATCATGTTTGGATGAAATAAGATATGTCAGAATTTGATTATGGTAAAAAGCGTCGCAGGGTTCCTTGGGCGCTTTTCATTTTATTGCTGGGTCCAGCTTTCTTGATTGTTGTTTTTGGTCGTGGTTGCTCTAGCCATTATCAAGAATTGGAAAAATATGGCTCGGTTGGCGATTTTACATTTACCTTTCTAGATGGAACGCCTTTTACCCAAGACAGTCTTAAAGGTAAAATCACAATTTTCACCACCTATCAGGTTACGTGTCCAGATTCTTGTGGAATCGATTTGTGGTTCATGCGCGAACAATTGTTCAAGAAAATCTACAACAACCGCAAAAAATTGCCGCACGTTCAGATTATTTCTATCCTCACCGATGTTAATGGCAATCCACTAGCCCTAGAAGATGATTCTAATTTTGGTATTCAAGATATTGTTGTAAGAGGACTAAAAAAGCCTGAATACAACAAAACCATTTGGCGTTTGGTGTCTGGTGATCCTGCTCAGATTTACGATTTGGAACACAACGGCGAAAATTTGTTTCATGCCAAAGACGAAAAATTCCTCTCCGGAAAAGTTTTCTTAGAATGTTTGCTCTTGGTTGATGAACAAGGTCAGCTCCGATTTGTTAGATATGGCAGAAGTGAGTCCATGATTCGAGACTTCCACGAAGGCTTTATGCTTCTTGAAAAAGAATTTGAGAAAAATAGAAGAGAAAAAAATAATGACAAATAAGTTTTTTTTCGGTGCGATGCTACTGGCCAATCTGTTTTTGCTTGGCTGCAAATCTGAACCGCTTTTACCGATTTATGGCGATCGCGATTTGGTGTACAAAGACGGTAAAGTAGTCGACACTATTTTCCATGAAATCCCGGATTTTGAATACACCAACCAAAACGGTAAAACCGTTTCCAAAAAGGATGTATTGGGACGCGTATTTGTCGCAGATTTCTTTTTCAGTACTTGTCCTACCATTTGCCCCAAAATGACTTCACAAATGAAGCGTTTGCAGGTTTTGACAGCCGACATCGAGGAATTACATTTTCTTTCTTTTACCATCAATCCGGAAAATGACACGCCAGACGTATTGTTGGAATATGCCAACCAATATGGTGTAGATTTGAAAAATTGGGATTTCCTCACCGGTGATGAAGCCGCTACACATCATTTGGGTGTAAAAGGTTTTCTGGTGCATGCCCGCGCAGATGAAGACGAACCGGGCGGCTTTGCACATTCGCCATCTTTGGTGCTTATTGACAGAAGAGGCAAAATTCGCGGCGTTTATGATGGCACCAATACGGAAGAAGTAGATTTACTTAATCAAGATATTAGACGACTTTTAAGAACAGAATATGGCATCAATAAGTAAAGAAAAACAGCGCATACTCAAATTGGGCATTTGGGCGCTTTCCATTGTGATTTGGGCAGTTGTAGCGCTTTTGTTTACCATCAAAATTGATGGCTTCGATTCATCTTTCTTGCCACCCACCTATGCCACTATCAACGGACTCACAGCGCTTGTATTGGTCGCGGCTGTAATGGCTATCAAAAAGGGTAAAAGAAAGCTACACCAGCGTTTAATTCAATTCGCGCTTGTGTTGTCTGTTTTGTTTTTGGTGGGTTATGTTTTGCGCCACATCACCAGCGATTCTGTGCCATACGGCAATGAAAATCAGGTCATGCGCCTAACTTACTTTTTTATCCTCATCACCCACGTGTTTTTAAGCATAGCCGTTATTCCCTTGGTGCTATTCACCTACCTGCGCGCCTATGTTGGCGATTTCGAAGGACACAAAAAACTCGCTAAAATCACCTTTCCAATTTGGTTGTATGTGGCCGTGACTGGAGTTGTGGTGTATTTGATGATTAGTCCTTATTATTAGGGTTACCCCAACAACCTCTTCACAATCCCCATATATTTAAACGGCGGATATTTAAAGTGTAAATCAAGCCAAGTTGGGGTTTTCACGACAGCTTTTTTGTGCGAGAAACAGTCGAAGCTGTGTTTGCCGTGGTAGGCACCCATACCGCTTGTTCCTACACCACCAAAGGGTAGTTTGGGATTGGTAATTTGCATGATGGTGTCGTTGATGCCTACGCCGCCCGTAAAGATATTTTCTGCAAAGTATGCAGCTCTTCTTGATGAACCAAAGTAGTAGGCCGCCAAGGGTCGTTCTTTGTGGTTCACTTCATCGATGCATTGTTCTAGGTTCGTGAAGGTGATAATAGGTAACAGTGGCCCAAAAATTTCCTCGTTCATCAATGCAGCATCCATATTCACATCATCCAAAATGGTGAAATGTACACGTCGATTTTCTACATCTACTGCGCCACCAAAACGGACATTTCCCTGCGCGATTAATTTCTCCATGCGTGCTGCGGCTTGTTGCGTTACCATTTTACCAAAAAACGGATTGATCTGAGTGCCTTCCTCTGGGTAAAGCTGTTTGTAAGCTTCGATGAGTTTTTCTACGAAATTTTCTTTGATGGAATGGTGTACAATCAAATAATCTGGCGCAATGCAAGTTTGACCAGAATTGATGCATTTGCCCCAAACCACGCGCTTGGCCGCAACATCGAGATTGGCGTCTTGGTCGATGATGCACGGGTTTTTACCGCCGAGTTCCAGGATCACAGGACATAAATGTTCCGCAGCGGCCTTCATGATGATTTTGCCCACACGCGGACTTCCAGTAAAGAAAATGACGTCATAGCGTACCTGCAAAATGGGTTCATATACGTCCACATCGCCCAAAATCATGGAAACATGTTCTTCTACAAAGCTTTCTCGGATGATTTTCATCAAGACTTCGTTGGTCTTGGGGGATTGTGGCGATGGTTTAATCAAAGCACAGCACCCTGCAGATATGGCGCCAATCAGTGGATTGATGACCAATTGAAAAGGATAGTTCCAAGGCGCTAAAATCAAAGCCACACCTAGCGGTTGAGGAATCGACTTAAAACGTGAAGGCAGCAAGAATATGGGGGTAGAAACAGTTGTAGGCCTCGACCAGCGTGCTACATTTTTGATGTGCAAACTGAGTTCGTGATACACCACGCCCAATTCAGTGAGGTAGGCTTCTTGCTCAGATTTTCCAAGATCGGCACCCAGCGCTTGAATGACTTCGGCTTCGTGTTTTTTGATGCTGTTTCTGAGACGGACGAGTGCATCTTCGCGGAATTGAGCGGGAAGTGTGTTTTTCTCGTAAAAGAATGTACGCTTTTTGGCAACCAGTTCCTCGATATGTTTGCGCATTTTATTTTCTGATTCGGGTTTCAACGAATGGATCGTCAAGGGTCCATCTCAAAGCCAATTCAAAACCACCCATACCTCGAGAAGCTGAGGCTAAGGAAGAGATGTTGATATCATAGCCCAAGGATAGTTTGAAGCCGAAGTGCTCATAAGAAGCGCGAACAAAAAGTGCGTCGAAATTGCGGTAAAACAAGCCCATACCAAAAGTTTGCACGTTGAAAGCAGTGGTTCGTACGGATTTGTCTTTTAAGATATAACGCACATCGGTTCCCAATAAAATATCGCGGGCTTTGCCTTGCTGTTGGTAATAAGCCCCTGGTTCAATCAATAAATTGGTGTTGTCTAAACCATAAGAAACATTTACAAAACCTACAAAGCGCATGGGCAAACGAGCAACACTTTTATCGACAAAGGAATGTTGTGGACGTGTGAGGTGGTAGGCAGAGAATCCAACGTTCACAGCGCGTGAGTCGTTTTTGGTCATGTAATATTCTTTCTTTCTGAAAGAGTAGAGCAAACCAGCGCCAATATCGAAAAATGAAAAATTAGCAGCTTGAAAAGACTCACCAGAAGGCGTTAGCATGTTGTATTGAACACCATCAAATTGACTTGCCCAACGTCCGTTTGTGCCACTAATCGAATTGAATCCGAAACCGAGATTTGTGCCCAGACCAAGTGTATGTCCTTTGTCGAGAATAATATGATACGCCAAATTCATGGCAATAGCATTGTTGGTAATTCGTGCTCCACCAGCCACGTCGTTCATAAAGGCAAAGCCAATTCCGAAATAACCTTTTGGGTTTCGTTGGTCAGACACTAAGCGCATGTCGGCAGAGGCATACATGGTTTGGAAGGCATAACCTATGCTGTTCCATTGGTTTCTGTAGGAAACATTGGCTTGCACATCAAAATTGGCACCAACCAAAGCTGGGTTAAGCATGGATGGAGATAATTCAGGTTGAGAGAAATGCGGGTCTTGGGCATAAGACAAGCTTACAAATCCTAAAAGACCTAATGCGATACATATTTTTTTCATAACAATGATTTATATCTTCAACGTGTTCTTCTATGCAAGTTATTTGATGCGGGTCATTCTGATTTTTTTAGACATCAAGACTCGACCTTGCGCAGAAGCAGGGCAAATGTATTAAAATAAACTTTAAGTCGCAAATTAAGTATCCAATGATCTAGGGTTCCACTTGTTGTTCGGTGCTTTCCACTTCTTCAAACATAGCGTTTTCGTCTAGCTCTTCATCATATTCTATGTCATCGTCGCCAAAGAGCATTTGATTGATTTTTTCTACACATTCTGGACCTGCTTCGGCAGAAATTTCTTCCACTGTCATTTCCAAAATATATTCGCAAGAGGGATTAATGGCTTCATTTTCTTGACGGGTAACAAGTTCTTCCCAACAAGTGCAAGTGTCTTTTTCAGGTGTGCAAGCCGCAAGCAATGCGATTGATATTGCTACTATGGTTGTTTGTTTGAGCATGATTTGAGTTTTAAAAAACGAAGTTAATGATATTCCTATTTAAAAGTGGTTTTCCTCGGTATTTTGCAAAAAAAAGCTGCACAAGGCAGCTTTCATATGTAAATAATTTGTCTTTTAAAGGTCATATGGAATTAGCTACGCTGCTACTTCCGTGGTCGCCATGTTATTTTCATTGGTGCTTGCGCGAAATTTTGCATGGCTATTTCACATGATCGTATCAATATATCTTCTAGTTGGCTGGAGCTTCTTCTACAACTTCTTCTACAGGTTCTTCAGTACCCATATCAGTATCTTCGAATTCGATATCTTCCATATCACCCATATCCATGTCGTCGAAGTTAAAGTCACCGAAAATCATTTTCATAATTTCATCACGACAAGCGTCATCGATTTGTTTGTCGATATCTTCTTGCGACATTTCAGACATATACTTACATCCTTCAGGATATTCCGGATTGTTTGGATCAACATCGAATCCTTTGTCAATCATGATTTGTGTAGCTTCTTTCATACAAGTACACACATCTTTTTTCTTTTCACCACATGATGCAAGCACAACCAGGCCCAATGCAGCAACCATAACAATTTTCTTCATAATTCTTTTTTTGATTGCCACAAAGAAAGTTATTTTTTATAAGATTCCAAGAAAAAGGGCATTGAATTCAATCAATACCCTCAGCACTAATTCCAAAAACGGGAAATGCTAGTTTCCGCTATCACCAAAAATCCAGATGTAATTAATTGTTGTCATAAGCATGTGTTTATTTGAGTATGGTCAAATGTAGTCACGAACAAATTAGCGTATTGGGGTCAAATAGCGTATCGTTGGCTTCATTGATTTAACGGTTGTGAAAATCAAATAAACGGAATTTGGGTTTTCAGAAATTTGAATCGAACGCCTCAGGTTAACATTCATTTAACATAGGTTTTGGCATATTCTATACATTTGCAGGCATGAAATATAGAAATCCAGAATTGAGTTGGTTGTCTTTTAACCACCGTGTATTACAAGAGTCCTTGGATCAAAGAAATCCGCTTTTGGAGCGCATTAAGTTTTTGGGTATTTATTCCAACAATTTAGATGAGTTTTTTAAAGTGCGTGTGGCAGGCATCAAACGCATGGTTGCACAGCGTGCCAAATCGGTATATGGGTTTTCGGGGATGCCTTCCGAATTGCTCGATGAAATCAAGGCTTTGGTGCTCAAGCAGCAGCGTTTGTTTGAATTGTCGTATCAAAAAATCTTGCGCGAATTGGGCAATCAAAATATTCGATTGATTGATGAAACCAATGCTTCGCCAGACCAAAGAGAAGAAATATCTGCGTATTTCAACAACGAAATCAAGCATTTGATTATGCCAATTTTGGTGGATAAGAAAAGCAAATTCCCTGAACTACGCGACGATGCCATTTTTCTGGCTGTGAAGCTCAACTATTATGAGACCAATAAGGTCAGATACGCTCTCATACAAATACCGTTTTCTGTACCTCGATTTTTTAAATTGAAGGAACAGCATGGCGTTCATTTTTTGGTTATTTTGGATGATATCATTCGGATGCATTTACACGAAATTTTCAAAATATTCAATGCAGATAGCATGGAAGCTTACACTTTTAAGTTTTCCAGAGATGCCGAAATAGATTTGGAAGAAACACAAGTTTTGTCGCTCGTTGATAAGATGAACAAAGGCATCAAGGATCGTCATAAAGGTGCGCCAGTTCGTTTGGTTTACGACGGTCACATGCCTATCGATATGGTACATCAACTCATGCGCATGTTGGGCTTGAAGGAAAATGAAAACGTGATTCCAGGAGGCAAGTACCACAATTTCAAGGACTTCATGAATTTCCCTGATTTTGGCAACCCGGCGCATAATCATCCTGCTCAAGTTCCTGTTGAGCACCCAAATTTGCAAGGTCAACGCCATTTGTTTAAACATATTTTGAAGCATGACGAACTGCTTCATTTCCCTTATCAGAAATTTGATTACATCATTGATTTATTGCGAGAGGCTGCGCTCGACCCCAAGGTGGAAAGCATTAGTATCAATATTTATCGTGCTGCCCGTGATTCTAAAATTTTAAATGCTCTTATTACTGCGCTTAAAAATGGCAAGCAGGTTACGGTGGTTTTTGAGCTTTTGGCCCGTTTTGATGAGGAAAACAATTTGTATTGGTCAACCAAGCTAGATGAGTTGGGCGCCAACATTATTTATGGTGTACCTGGATTTAAAGTGCATTCTAAATTGATGTTAATCAACCGTGTGTCGAATAGAAAGCAGTGCAGTGTGGTGTATGTGGGCACGGGTAACTTTCATGAGAAAACGGCGCGTATTTATGATGATGTTGGGCTTTTAACGGGCAATCCAGCAGTGGTGAATGAAGTGAAAAAGCTTTTCCGATTCTTTGAGAACAATGTAGATAGAGGCCGATTCAGCACTTTGATTGTTTCTCCCTTCAATTCGCGCAGAAAATGGGGGGAATTGATCGATGTAGAAATTGCCAAAGCCAAAAAGAAACAAGCGGCGTCTATATTTCTAAAAATGAATAGTTTGGTTGATGACAAGTTGATTGCCAAACTTTATGATGCTTCGAACGCTGGGGTAAAGATTCGAATTATTTGCAGAGGCATGTGTAGTTTGGTGGCTGGTGTGTCTGGGCAAAGTGCAAATATCGAAGTACGTTCCATTGTGGGACGTTATTTGGAGCATTCGCGTGTTTACATTTTTGGTTCAAACAAAGAGAAACAACAAGTTTTTATTGGCTCAGGTGATTGGATGGCGCGCAATTTAGATAAGCGTGTTGAGGTGATGACACCTATTTTCAGTGAAACTTTAATGGCTCAGTTAAACGATTATTTGTCAATGCTATGGACGGGTAACAAAAAAGCCCGCGTGATTGATGCGCTCCAAAAGAATGAGTACGTAAAATCTGACGGCACGCTCATTGAAGCTCAAACAGCCTTGTACGAATACTACAAGTCGATGGTGACACCAGAAAAAGAAATGTAAAAACCTATCTTGGTTTTCCGCCTCTCATTCTACCTCCACCCATTTGCATCATGCGCATTTGGTTTTTGGACGCAACCTGAGTGGCTTGTTTTTTCATCGTTTTGATTTGCTCGGTCAACATGCCGTCTTTATCCAAGCGCTTGGCATCATCGAGCAATTTAAGCCCTTCTTGTTTACGACCCGATTGCAAACACATCCCCGCGATGTGCATATATGCCACCGCTTTATCCATGGCCGACCTTAATCCTAAACTCAATGCTTTACGCATCAACTGTTCGCTTTTGGCCATACCATGTTCTTGTGTGCCAAGCATGGCAATGAGGTAGTAATAGTAGGCTTGTTGGCGTTTCACCATCATTTGAGGCGCTGTGATTTTTTTCAAGTGCATGTAGGCTTTTTCTGTGTTTCCTACACGCATTTGGTTAAAAGCCAATATAATGCGTTCGTGACGGAAAAAACTGAAAACCAAAATCGTCAAAGGTAAAATCATGAAAATACCCCAGCCCCAATGGCCGTCTGCAAAAAGATAAACGGTAAAAGCCAATGTGGCTAGCGTTAATAAAGTTCTAATGATAAATCCTAACATGTTATTTAATTTTTTAGTCAATGGTTGCAATACATTTGAGCTCTATGGCAATAGGTGTGGGTAAAGAATTGATTTCCACAGTGGTTCGACAAGGTTGATTGTCTTTGAAATATTCAGCATACACACGATTGTAGGTGTGGAAATCTCTTTTCATATGCACCAAAAACACCGTAACATCCACCAAATTGTCCCACGACGAACCTGATTCTTCCAAAATCACCCGCACATTATCAAAAACAGAACGACATTGGGCTTCAAAATCGAACTCGATAAAATTGCCGTTTTTGTCTAATTTCAAGCCGGGCACTTGAGAATCTTGGTCATCTGAACCAGCCACGCGCGGACCTACTCCAGAAAGAAACAACAAATTGCCGACTTTTCTGGCGTGTGGATAGAGTCCAACAGGTTTGGGTGCTTTATCTGAACTGATTATTGACATACGCTCGTTTTTTTGTGGCGCGAAATTACAAAAAAAGATTGGTGTGATGTGGCTATGGGTAGAATTCAAATTATATTAAGCACAAGTACTTTTCAGGATTTTGTCTCTTTTATTTAAGTATATCTTTATGGATGGGCCAAAAATGAATAATATTGCACACGATTTTTGATATAATGAATCACATTTTCAGCCTTTTTGCCCTAACCTTACTGATTAGCTCATGCAGCTATAGAGCACAGACGCATTCTAGTGAAATGATGCAGTATCAAACGGTGGTTTTGGACATAACTGCCTTTGATAGTCTTGAAAACGAGCAAAAAAACTTCCAATCGCTGCGTTTAATCCGCACCATTCAAGCTTTTGATATATCTCAAACGTCTGATGTTTTGGTGTATGATTCTGCCATTAATTCCCCTAAATCAGCTATTTTTTCTAAGGATGGAAGCAAGTTTTACATCCATTCTTTAGAAGGGCATACTTCCGTTGTGTATGACACTAAATCATTGGAAAAACTGAAAGAAATCCAGCATGTTTTTAACGACAACACGGCACATTTTTTCAAAGACGGCGAGACCACGATTTTTGAATATCCGTACAAACAAACGCAAGATAATTTCAATCATTTTATGGGAAAACCCGTTGAAAGTTGTTTGTCTCATGAGGGCAAATATTTGTGGGTAACGTATTATCGACGCGATTTTGATCCTTCTGCTTCTAGCCCTTCTGCCGTAGCCATTATTGATACAGAAACAGATGAAATTGTGCGGGTGATGCCTTGTGGTCCGCTGCCAAAAATGATAGCTTGTTCACCTGACAATAAACGAATCGCGGTTACCCATTGGGGAGATAATACCGTTGCCATCATTGATATCGATTCGGATGATGTTTTTGATTTTCATTACACGGAACATATTTATATTGATGGTAAATTGGTAACCAATTTTGCTGCCAATGTCGATCGCGACAACAATTGTGGAAACTGTTTGCGGGGGACACTCTTTACGCCAGATGGACGATTTTTGTTGATTGCTAAAATGGGAGGCAATGGCATTGCTGTGGTGCGCACAAGTGATATGAAATACATCGGAACCCTTACAGGGAGCAAATTGAATCTGCGTCATATCATCGTTGAACATGATTTTCTTTATGTAAGTTCAAACAAATTTGGATATGTGCAGCGCATGCCACTCGAATTTTTGGACAGCATCAAACCCGATGAAAACAATGCGCTTTTGTTTCATTATGCCGCTTGGAAGTCAACTTCTGTGGGTGTTGGCGCCCGCACCATTGAAATGACTCCCGATGGAAGATACATTTTGGTTTGTGTGAACAATGAATCTAAAATTGTAGTTATTGATGCCGAAAAAATGAGCATGATTTACAGTTTGCCTGTGAGTAAATTCCCGGTCGGATTGGCAATTTCTCCTGATGGAAAATATGCGGTTGTTACCTCTCAAGGCAAAGCAAGTGTTGTTCCAAGTGGCAATGCCGTTAATGTTTATGAGATTGTTTACGAGTAGGTAGGGTTTTATTTCGCCTCTCTCGATACAATTCCGACAATTCGCTACCTCGGTACATTCTCCGCAAAGCTCCGAACACTCGGTTTGCGACTGTCGGAATCACTTCTTCCTGCTTCGGCAGACAGGCGATAGGCTCAATCAGCGTTCATCCGCTTAATCCGCGTCATCTGCGTTCAATTTCTATTTCAACGCGTAAAAACCCATTCATTTTCAGAACTCAGATTTTCTTGGTACTGATAGCCATCCACGTTGTATAATTTCAATTGTTCGGGTTCATTAATTTGATTTTCAATGATATACCGAGCCATTGCTCCTCGAGCGTGTTTGGCATACATCATTACGGTACTGTATTTATCGCCTTTAAATTCTTTGAAAACAGGTGTGATGATGCGTTGTTTGATGCTGTTTTTGGGCAGTACTTTAAAATATTCATTCGACGCCAAATTGATAATCATCTCCTTAGTTTCCATCTCTGATGCGAGTTGTTTGGCTACTTTGTCGCCCCAAAAAGCATATAGATTTTTCGTTTTTGGTGTAATTTGCCAAGAAGTCCCCATTTCCAATCGGTAAGGATAAATCAAATCGAAAGGCTTTAAAATTCCATACAAGCCAGAGAGAATACGAATGTTTTTTTGTGCGCTTGTGTAGTGTTTTTCATCCAAGTTATTCATGTTCAGCCCACGGTAAACTTCACCGGTAAAAATAAATGCTGCTGGTTTATTCCATTCTGTTATCGTTTCGCTTAATTGGAAATTTTGGTAGCGTTCGACATTCAAATCGGCTATTTGCGAGCTTACATCCATGAGCTCCATGATTTTTTTTGGGGTGTATTTAGCCAATTTGCTAACCAACTGTTCTGCTTGTTTGTGGAATACAGGAAAAGTATAGGCATAGTCGGGTGCTGAAACGTTGATGTCAATAGATTTTGTTGGTGAAAGTAGAATTTTCATGGTTTTGAATTTTGTCCAAAATTACGAAGCATTTATAAGCTATATGAACCAATTATCAATTGATTTTGTTCATATTCCAAAAATGTACTAAATTCGCACAAACCAAAATTAAAGCTATGCAATCTTTTTACAAACTCTGTTTTTCTCTGTTTGTCGCAGGGATTATCTCAACCTCTCTTATCGCACAGATGCGCGGGCCTGAAGAGGAGCCTTTTGTTCCGGGCGAATTAATCGTACAAATAGACCGCAATGTGGATCTATACAAAACAATAGAATCGTTGCCTTCGGAATACGGATTTATTGTAGTTCAAGAGCTTTCTCCGTTTATGCGAGCATGGCTTGTGAGCTTCGATTACACTTCGATTGCCCAAATGGATGCGCTTAGAATGGTGCAGCAATTGCCCGGGATTTCTATTGCTCAGAACAACCACTATGTGGAAATCCGAGAAATTCCAGACGACCCACAATTTAATCAGCAATGGCACCATTTGAATGATGGTTCGAGTAGTGGTACAGTAGATGCCGATATTGATACAGACGAAGCTTGGGAAATCACAACAGGTGGGACGAATGCTTTGGGTCACGATATTGTGGTTTGTATCCTTGAAGGTGTAGATTTTTCTCACGTGGATTTGATTGACAACCATTGGGTTAATCCAAATGAAATTCCTGGAAATGGAATTGATGACGATGGAAATGGATACATTGACGATATCAACGGATGGAACACACAAACAAATACGGGCGCTGTAGCTGGAGGTTCTACTGGTCACGGAACAAATGTGGCTGGCATGATTGGCGCTAGTGGTAACAATGCTGTTGGTGTTGTTGGAGCCAATTGGAATGTAAAAATGATGAATGTACGTGGCTACAGCACAAACAGCGAAGCTTCAATTGTAGCGGCCTATAATTATCCTTTAAGTCTGAGAAAATTATACAATGAAACAAATGGCGCCAATGGTGCTTTTGTAGTTGCAACCAATGCTTCTTGGGGTATAGATAACGCCAATCCAAACAACTATCCTATCTGGTGCGGATTCTACGACACACTTGGTGTTTATGGTATTTTAAGTTGTGGTGCTACAACCAACAGCAACTTGAATGTGGATGTTGCGGGCGATATGCCTACTGCTTGTCCAAGTCCTTATATGGTTGGTGTAGGTCGTTCTGATAGAAATGATAATTTTGCTGGCGGCTATGGTTTAACAACAATTAATTTTGCCGCGCCAGGAATCAATGTGCGCACAACTGCGAATGGAAATACATACACCACAACAACGGGTACATCTTTTGCGAGTCCACTAACAGCTGGCGTAATAGCACTTTTGTATGCCATACCTTGTGAAAGTTTTATGAATACCGTTATGGGCGACCCTCAATTGGGTGCCGATTTGGTGTTGAATGCCATGATGACAGGTGTTGATCCAAAACCACAATTGGCCAATTTCTTTGTTGCTGGCGGAAGAATCAACGCTAAAAATTCGATGGACATTTTGATGGCAGAAACCTGTAATAGTTGTTCTACTCCAGCCCAATTGGCTTCGTCCAATGTGGTTGAAACCAGTGCAAGTGTGAGCTTTGATTTGGTTGATGATGCCACGACTTACACATTCTTTTATCGGATAGAAGGTGCTGCAAATTGGACGGAAATGTCAGTAACTGCTAGCCCAATCAATTTGACTGGTTTGATGGAATGTACGACATATGAATATTATATCAATGCCGTTTGTCCAGAGGAAAGTAGCAACGACTCTCAGGTGATGACATTCCGCACAAAAGGTTGTGGTGCTTGCATCGATTTGGAATATTGTTCGAACAATACTTCTGACAACCCTGCTTCGAAATTTGCTATCCACTCACCAAGTAATTTATCAACAACCATTACCAACTATACATTAACTGCAGGTTGGGGTGGATCACTTGATAACGGTTATGCTTATGGCAACATGGTTTTGGTGAATGATGGCTCAGCCAATCCAGAACTGGGATGTGCTGCTTTAACCAATGCAGCGGCTATTTCAGGCAACATTGCAGTAGCTGTTCGCGGCACTTGTAATTTCTCTGACAAAGCCTTTTTTGCTCAAAATGCGGGTGCTACAGCCATGATTATCATCAACAACCAAGCTACCGCACCTGCAACATTAGGCGCTGGTGGAAATTCTGGAAGCGTTACCATTCCAGTTGTGATGATCAGTCAGGCACAAGGAGCTGCTTTGTTGACAGCTTTGCAAAACGGTGAAACTGTTGTTGGGTTCCTTGGTCGCCAAAATGAGTGGATTCAATCATTTGAGATATTAGGTGATTTGTTTACCACTGGAAATAACAACGGTTATACCGGACCAATTGAAACTGATATGGAGTTGTCTCAGGCAGGGAGCTACAATTTTGTAATGACTCCTGGATTTGCTGGACAACCTTTGCCAGAGTACACGCGCATTTGGTTGGATGCCAATCAAAATGGTCAGTTTGAATCGAGCGAATTGGTATATGACCAAAGTGCTGCTAGTGTTGGTGCCTTAAGCGCTTCTTTTACAGTGCCTGCTGATGCAGTTGTAGGTTTGTCTAGAATCAGAGTGCAGATGGCTTATCAGGGTTATGGTGCTGCTGCTTTGCCAAACAACTGTGGCGCATACCAATCTGGTGAAACAGAAGATTACTGTGTTACTGTGCGTGCTGCGAATGCCTCAATTGCTGATATCGAATCAATGTCAGTTGCGATGTATCCAAATCCTACTTCTGGAAACTTGAATATCTTGAGCACTGCAAATGAAATTTTGAATATTCAAATTATTTCTTTGTCGGGACAAGTGATTGCAGAACACAAAATGGATGCTGCGTCAATGTCTATTGATTTGAATCATTTATCAGATGGTGTTTATATGGTTTATGCCATTTCTTCTTCTGGAGCTATTGTTCAAGTTCAGAAATTGGTGCTAGCGAAATAGAAAATTTTCAGAATTATAATGTGGAAGCCACCTGAAAATATCAGGTGGCTTTTTTAATATGTTTTATTCTTAAGAAAAGTTTAACAATGTAGTAAACGCGCTCTGCAGAAGAAGGTTTAATTTTGTCCAAAGAATTGAAATCATGAAATTTAAATTAATGCAATTGACGTTTTTAAGCGTAATTTTGGTTATTAACGCGTTGAAAACATCTGCTCAAGTAACGTTTACGCAATGGACTTTCCAGCCACTTCAAGGAACGAACGCAAACCCCACGCCAAATTCTGGCTCAGGTAGTGCCGCTTTGGTTGGTTCTATGACTGGTGCAGGAACAGCAACAGGAATGAATACTGCCACAGGTTGTGGTTCTCAGACAAGTGGAACAACAGCATGGGCTATTGCCACAGCGAATCCAGGGACAACAAATGAATCTAGCGGTGCCCAATTCAATACATCAACTTCGGGTTATGAAAATATTCTAGTGCAATGGGAGCAACGGTGGTCGGGTTCTTCAACGAACACGATCCGATTACAATACACGACTGATGGCTCGACTTGGAATAATTTTACAATGACTTCTGGTAATACGACTTTTTGCTTAGGCTCAATCAACAATGGTAGATTTGAAACAAATACAACAGGTGACCAATTCAGAAGAATTACAGTTGATTTGAGTTCAATATCAGGAGTTAACAATAATCCAAACTTCGGTTTCAGAGTTGTGGCAGCACATTATCAGAATACAGGTCAATTTAGACAAGTCACTAGCCCTACTACACTAGCAACGGGTGGAACTTGGAGGTTTGATAACGTGATTGTTTCGGGAAGTGTGATAGTTAGTCAAAACCCAAGCGTTTTAATCAATTCCAATTTTTCTCAATTTTTTTATCCTTTTGCTGATGGTCCTTCTTCGGCTCAACAATTCACAGTGAGCGGCACCAATTTGACCAACCCAATTGTTGTTTCGTGTCCGATGAACTATGAAATTGCAACTTCGCTCGTGGGGCCTTATCAAACTGCGGCTTTGAGTTTTGCGCCAGTTTCAGGAAGTGTTGCCAGTACAGATGTTTACATCAGACTGGTTGCAGGTTTATCAGGCGGTGTTTATAACGATGACGTGGTGATCACTTCCGATGCTCCTAGTTCGCCTGTAGGTGTTGCCGTTTCTGGCATAGTATTCTCAGAAGTGCTTACGTATTTTGAAAATTTCGGCCCAGCAACCGGACCATTTCCTTTGGGATGGACAACATCGGGTGCAGGAGCTGCCAATTGGTCTATTTCTACTTCATCACCATCTACAGGCAGTGGACAAGCGAATTTGGGTGACGCAGGTACTGTTGTTGGACAAGAAGCTATCATTACCATGAATCGCGCGCTTTCTACCGTGGGCACGACCAATGTTGTAGTTTCATTTTTGGCTAGAAAAACATCTGCTTATTCAGGCAATGTAGAATTGGATTTTAGCACTGATGGTATTTCTTGGACCAATGTTCCGTTTGTTGATGTTGCCAATAATTCCAACTGGGGCGAAGTTTCTGTTTTATTACCACCTAATGCAGGAAATGTGAATAACTTGAGATTGAGATTCAGAACAACTCGTGCCAACACTTCGGGTAATTATAGAATCGATGATTTTACCGTTGCTGCCGCTGGTCCTGCTGTAAATATCTCAGCTTCAACTTCATCAGCGAGCGAGGATGATCAAACACAAATCAACATCACAGTAACTTTAGAACAAGCCATGCCAACAGATGAAATTATCGAACTTGCTGTTGTTGGAACAAATGTCAATGAAAATGATTACGTTTTATCTTCAACTTCAGTGACCATTCTTGCCGGAGAAACAAGCGGCTCAGTGACCTTGAACATTTTGGATGACAATTTGAATGAAGGAACAGAGACTTTGCTTGTAAACATTTCGAGCATTTCTCCAGCACTTTCTCCAGGTCTAAATTCATTTGTGTCAATTGAAATTTCTGACAACGACAACGCTGTAAACCTTTTGCAAGTTGGAGTTGCCAATCCGATTATTGACTTTGATGAATTACAAAATACGGGCACCAACTTGTACGACATAACCAGAGGTTTCTATTTATTTGAAGAAGGAACGAATGCAAATGGTGTTTACCGAGCAAGTGATGGTGGTTCTGATACAGGAGATACTTACAGCTACGGGGCGAATGTGTCTACCGAGCGAGCCTTGGGCTCACTTTCAACAAGTCCATTGAGTCCGAATACTTTCGGCGCGAGATTGGTGAATACTACAGGTCAATTGATTAACGCCTTGCATGTGAGTTATGTGGGTGAACAATGGCGTGTTGGTGCTGGAGCAGAAGATGCTTTGACCTTTTCTTACAGTTTGGATGCTACTGATTTGTCAAATGGTACTTGGACTGAAGTTTCTGCTTTGACATTTAATGCTCCAGTTATCAATGGTTTGGGTGCAGCTTTGAATGGCAACGACCCGGCCAACCAAGTCAATCTTGATTTTGAAATCAACAATATCTTGGTATTAAATAACGGCACAATTTGGATCAAATGGGTAGATGAAAATATCGCCAGTACAGACCATGGTATGGCTATCGATAATTTGGTTTTTACGCCAATCTACAACTTGAATGTTAATGCGCCAACCAACGATGAACCATGTGGTGCTTTGAATATTACAAGTTCAGGTCAAACTGCTTTGAATACTTTTGGATTCCTGTCAGAAATGGGCTGCAACAATCTTTCAGGAAACAACACAGACGCTAATATTGACAACTTAGGTAATCCTTGCGATGGTGAACTCGGGCGCTCTTTATGGTACACCTTCACAACACCAATGTGTGCAGTAAACGGTGCTGTTCCATTCGAAATTGAACTTTCAACGAATAATCCGGGTACAAACTTCAATACCAAAGTTTATTTGTTTGCTTCTCAAAACAACAATGGTTGTTCAGATTTGATTCAGTTGGCTTGTAATGACGACCATAACGGTTCTGGCTATCCTGCTTTGTGTGGTGCT
>Ga0169931_10005864_pt1 | contig 18659 bp, 18 predicted proteins | sample Kivu_15m_20L_FD_129675 | JGI IMG/M metagenome (GOLD analysis project Ga0169931, IMG submission 129675) | Freshwater microbial communities from Lake Kivu, Western Province, Rwanda to study Microbial Dark Matter (Phase II) - Kivu_15m_20L... | ecosystem: Environmental > Aquatic > Freshwater > Lake... | reverse complement strand
GATGCAGACGAGAGAAAAGGGCTTCGTCGGGTTTGAAACCGTCTGGAAGCCGATGCAGAAGGAAGTGGAATACAAGACGCCGAAGAAGCCGTAGGCATTTAGACGGATGGGAATCTCCTTCCCATCCGCGCTGCACAATTTGAGCGTCCACGGCCCGATGCGGCCAGCCGCGCGGTGGGCTTATGCCACGATCGGTTCCGCAGCGACGGCAGGGAGGCTCGCGCAAGGGGCGTTATGGCAAATACTGCGGCCCTTTGGCGCGTTCAGGCAAGTTCGGGAAAAGCGAGGACAGCGAGCGCCGCTTGGGGCGGTGCTCAGGCGATGTCGGGCACCGGGTGATAGCTGAGCGGGAGGCTCGGGGGGCCAGTGGGTGGCGAGGGCCCGCCGGGCTTCAAGGGCTCCCAGAGGCCGAGCCAGCTGAGGATGCGCTCGATCACGGCCGGATCCTCGATCAGCGCAATGACACGCATCTGCGCACCGCACTTCGGGCACTCGAGCGGGTCGACCTCGTAGACCTTGCGGAGCAGAATCGCCCAGACGACTTGTTCAAGGACGAGGCCTTGGCTTGACCGAGGTAAGGAGTTTCCTTACCCTATTCCAATCGTTCCTTACCTCGGCTACATCTCATGCTCACCAGCAAACTCACCAGCAAGGCGCAAACCACCATCCCACAGCCGGTGCGCGCCGCGCTCCGGCTGAAGGAAGGCGACGCGCTCAGCTACGAGATCGTCGATGACCGCGTGATCCTCACCAAGGTGCGATCGCCCGCGCAGGCCGACGACCCGTTCCGCACGTTCCGCGAATGGGGTTCGGAGGCCGACGAACGCGCATATGGAAAGCTTTAGGCGCGGCGCCGTCGTCAAGGTGCCGTTTCCCTATATGGACCGGGCCACCCGCCAGTTCCGGCCCGCGCTCGTGGTATCCGATGCGCGCTTTGCCGCCGCGCACGGTCTGCTTTGGGTGGTGATGATCACGAGCGCAGAAAATCGCGGCTGGGCGGGCGACGTGGAGGTGCGCGACCTCGCTCGCGCGGGGCTCCCGGTGCCCTCGGTAATCCGTACGGCGAAGATCGCCACCATCGAAGCGCGCGATGCCACGATCCTCGGACGCGTCCCTGCCACTCTGCTCGGCCAAGTCGATCGGCACCTGTCCGCGAACCTCGGCCGCGCCCCGACGGCGGACTGACGCTTCGCCCAGGATCCCGAGAACCAGACGCGTTTCTCCGCGGCGCGCCGGGCGATCGGGCCGCGAGCCGGGAGCAGGCGCTGCGCGGAGAGCTCAGGCTCAAGGTCGGGCTGGCGTGGCCCGGCAACCGGCCGCACAAGAACGACCGCAAACGCATGCTGCCGACTAGGATATAACCAGGCCTAGGTCTGTCCGAAGCGGTGACGCGCGGCCTGATGCTGGCGGGCGGCCATGTGTTGCGGCAACGAGCGCTCACGCAACTAAGAGGATCTATCGGATGAGGACTGAGAGATGAAGAGCGAACCGGGCGCCCTGCCGCCATCCTCCCGCTGTGTGATCGTGACCGGAGCGGCCTCGGGAATCGGCGCGGCCTGCGCGCGTGCCTTGGCCGCACCCGGCGCGCGACTGCTGCTGCACACGCGCGCCAACGCCGCCGCCCTGGCCGAGGTGGCGGCGCAGTGCCGCGCGCAGGGCGCCGAAGTGACGACGCGGCTGGCCGACCTGGCCGCGCCCGGAGCCGGCCGCAACCTCGTCGAGGCGGCGCTCGCGAGCTTCGGCGCGCTCGACCAGATTGTCAGCAACGCTGGTCATGCCAGTCGCGCCGCCATCGGCGAGGCGACGCGCGCCGACCTCGACCATGCCTGGGCGGGAATGTCTGCGGCCTTCTACGAGATCCTGTCGGCGGCACGCGCGCCCCTGGAGGCTTCGGCCAGCGGCGCGGTGGTGGCGGTCAGCTCGTTCGTCGCCCACCGCTTCCGCAGCGGCGCGAACTTCCCCACCACCGCTGCCGCCAAGGCCGCGGTGGAGGCGCTGGTGCGCTCGGCGGCGGCGCAGTTCGCACCGGCGCGAATCACCGTCAATGCGGTAGCGCCCGGCTACACGCGCAAGGACAACGCCGCCCGGTCGGCTCTGGCCTCTCAGGCATGGGAGCAGGCGGCCCGTGACACGCCGCTCGGCCGCCTGGCGCTGCCCGCCGACGTCGCCGCGCTGGTAGCGTTCCTGCTCGGTCCGAATGCGCGCCACATCACCGGCCAAGTGATCCACGTCGATGGCGGACTCTCGCTTGGCTGAGGCCTCGCGGTGAGCGCGCGTTCGGTGTGCGTCATCGGCGCCGGCATCGTCGGCGTAACGGCTGCGCTCGCGCTGCTGCGCGACGGACATCGCGTGACGCTCGTGGAGCCCGGTGACCCCGGCGGCGAACAGGCGGCGAGCTTCGGCAACGGCGCGTGGCTCAGCCCGGGATCGGTCGTGCCGATGTCGCTGCCGGGGACGTGGAAGCAGGTGCCGGGCTATTTGCTCGACCCGGAAGGACCGCTGGTGATCCGCTGGCGTGCGCTGCCACGGCTCGCACCCTGGCTGTTTCGCTTCCTGCGCGCCGGCCGCCGCATCGAACGCGTCGAAGCGACGGCGCGCGCGCTGTCCGCGCTGCTGCGCGATGCGCCCGCACGGCACCACCGGCTGGCAGAAGCGGCCGGAGTACCCGAGCTGGTGCGGCAGCAGGGCCTGCTCGTGGCCTACACCGATCGCGCCGCCTTCGCGCGCGACGCGCTCGCCTGGCGCCTCAGACGCGACAACGGCGTGGCCTGGACGGAGATCGAGGGTGAAGCGCTGCGCGCGCTGGTGCCCGCGCTCGATCCGCGCTACACCCTCGGCCTGCACCTGAGTGCGGGCGCGCACTGCCTGGACCCGGGCGCCTACGTCGCCGCACTGGCGCGTCATGCAGTCTCCAGTGGCGCGCAGGTGCTGCGCTCACGCGCTCACGGTTTCGTCGTGCGCGGCGGCCGGCTTGTCGCGGTACGCTGCGACGGCGGCGAACAGCCTTGCGAGGTGGCCGTCATCGCCGCCGGCATCGCGTCGGCCGCGCTCGCGCACGAAGGCGGCGACGCCGTGCTACTAGCCAGCGAGCGCGGCTACCACGTCATGCTTGCCGGGCCGGCGCCGGCATTGGCGCTGCCGGTGATGCCCGCCGACGGCAAGATGGCGATGACGCTTACGCGCGGCGGGCTGCGTGTCGCCGGCCAGGTCGAACTGGCGGCAGTCGGGGATCCGCCCGATTGGCGACGCGCCGACATCCTGCTCGGCCATGCGCGGCGTGTTTTTGCCGGACTGCCTCAGGGGGGCGCGATCGCATCTCGCTGGATGGGACACCGGCCCTCGACACCCGATAGCCTGCCGGTCATCGGCCCCTCTGCTGCACTACCCGGGCTGATGCATGCCTTCGGCCACGGCCATGTCGGCCTGGCGGCCGCCCCGGCCACCGCCGAACTGGTGGCAGACCAGATTGCCGGCCGCACGCCCGCGATCGACCCCCGCCCCTACCGCGTCGATCGCTTCTGATCTAAACCCGTTTTTCGCTACTCGGGCTGGAAATTCACCGACCTGAGGAGCGCGACGGCACGGGCCTGGTCGGCGCGGATGAATTCGGCGAACGCCGCAGGATCCTGGTAGCCCGGCAGGATGCCGGCCGACTCGATGCGGGCCGCGAACTCCGGTTGCTTCACGCCCTCCGCGATCGCGGTGGCAATGCGGCTTGCGACCGCCGCCGGCAGCCCCTTCGGCGCCCAAACGCCGTACCACGACGCCATCGCCAGGTCGGGCATACCCGCCTCCGCGGTCGTGGGCACATCGAGGTTCACATTGCTCCGGGTCGCGCTCATGATCGCGATGCCACGCACCCGCCCGCCCTTGGTCTGCGGCATCAGCACGGTCGCGGCGTCGATCAGGATCTGCACGTTGCCGCTCATCACGTCGGCAAGCGCCGGCGCCGTTCCCTTGTACGGCACGCTCTGCAGGTTGACGCCGGCAAGGCGCATGAATTCCAGCGTGCCGAGGTGGCCGGCCGCGCCCATGCCGGAGATCGCCACATTGAAGGACGCCGGATTGGCGCGTACCGCCTTCACCAGATCGGCAAGGTTCGTGGCCTCGACCTTGTTCGAGACGACCAGCGCGAGCGGCGCCAGGCCGACGCGGCCGAGCGGGGTGAAGTCCTCGATCGGGTCGTAGGGCGTGCTCTTCACCACGTTCTTGCCGAGGACGAACAGGCTGGCGTTGAACAGCAGCGTGTAGCCGTCCGGATCGGCGCGGCGCACCTGGTCGCTGCCCACGGTGCCGGAACCGCCCGGCTGGTTGGCCACCACCACCGGCACCTTGAGCCGGTCCGCAAGGCGCTCGGCCGTGATGCGGCCCAGCGTGTCGGTACCCCCGCCCGGCGGGTACGGCACGACCATGCGCAGCCCCTTGGCCGGAAAAGCCTGCGAAAGCGCGGCGCCGGAAAAGCCGAGCGCCGCGGCGAGGAAGATGGCGTGGAACAGCGGTTTCATGATGTCTCCTGTCAGGCCGCTCTTGCGAGCCTTGCACCGATTTTATAGCCGTACTTCTTGTCCAGGCCCAGCTCCTGCACGATGCGCACGCCTTTGGCGAGCGCCTCTCCCTCGAGGTTGCGCAGGGGCTTGCGCAGCGCGCCGACCGGCAGTCCGACCGCGCGCATCAGGCTCTTGACGGCCACCGGATTGATCACGGAATAGTTGAAGTGCAGCAGCGGCAGCATGCGCAGGTAGGTCGCCCGGAAGGCTTCGGCGTCCGCATAGCTCGTCCACGGCTTCGAGATCGTCGCCATCTCGGCGGGCATGATGTTGCCGCCCATGTTGGCCGTGCCGTGCCCGCCCAGGCTCATGGTCGGCACCACCAGCCCGAGGCTGGGCGAATCGCAGCACATCACCGTGGCGTTGGGTTTGGCCGCCAGCACCTGCGCCACCTGCCCCACGCGCGTGGTCGACTCCTTGAGGATGACGTAATTGGGATGCTTCAGCAGGCGCAGCAAATGGTCCCAGTGAAGGTCGGTCTTGATACGCGGCGGGTTGTTGTAGATGCCCAGCGGCAGGTCGGTGGCGTCGGCCACTTCGAGGTAGAAGCGCTCGACGTCCTCCTCCGGGCCGCAGATGTACGGCGGCGCCGCGATCACGGCGCCATCGGCGCCGTTGGCGGCCGCAAAGCGGACGTTGTCGATCACCTGCTCGGTGGTGTTGCCGGTGCAGCCGTAGAAGAACTTCATTCCCCCGCTCTTCATCTTCGCCGTCTCGACGATGAGCTGCTTCTTCTCTTCCGGCGCCATCAGCGACGGCTCGCCCGTCGAACCCATGAAGAGCATCGCAGAACTGCCGTGCTCTTCCTGGATGCGGATCAGCGTCCGAAACGCGCCGAAGTCCACCGCGCCGTCCTCGCCGAACGGCGTCACGCTGGCAACGAACGAGCCCTCAACACGCATTTTCGCCATCACGAATCTCCTTTGCGGCAATCTAGGGCCAGACGAAGGATGCGTCAAGCCAAGGCCTGGCGGCGAGGCGCGACGCGCCCCGCCGTGCTAAAAAGCGGTTCCTGGCGCACCAAGGAGTACCCATGGTCCCTGCCGTCCGTTTCAGCCACCTCGGCCTTTATGTGCGCGATCCCGCGCGCATGGAGCGCTTCTACACCGGGTTTCTCGGGTTCGTCGTCTCCGACCGCGGCGCGCTCGGGCCGACGCAACTGGTGTTCCTCTCGCGCGACCCGCGCGAGCACCACCAGATCGTGCTCGCCTCGGGCCGGCCCGCGGAGGCGCGCTTCACCACCGTGAACCAGATCTCGCTGCGCGTGGACGACCTCGCCGCGCTGCGCAGCTTCGCAGCGCGCGCGCCCGAGCACGGCGCCACCGACATCCAGCCGGTGACGCACGGCAACGCGTTGTCGGTGTACCTGCGCGACCCCGAAGAGAACCGGCTGGAGCTCTTCATCGACACGCCCTGGTACGTCGACCAGCCGCTGCGCGAGCCGCTCGATCTTTCGCTGCCCGATGCCCAGTTGTGGAAAGCGGTCGAGGCGCAGGCGCGCGCGCTGCCGGGCTTCCGGCCGGTCGAGGAGTGGCGGCGCGAGTTCGCCGCGAGGCTCGCCGTAACCTGACCCTCGCGCGCGTGATCGACGTCGCCATCGTCGGCTGCGGGCCGGTCGGCGCGCTGCTCGCCAACCTGCTGGGCCCCTCCGGGCTCGCCGTGGAGGTGTTCGAGCGCGAGCCCGAGGTCTGGCGCCTGCCGCGCGCGGTGCATTTCGATGGCGAGGTGATGCGCATCTTCCAGGCCGCCGGGCTCGCCGCCCAGGTCGGGACGATCGCGCGCGCGGGCACGCGCGGCATGCACTTCGTCAACGCCGAGGGGCGGACGCTGCTGGTGCGCGGCATCGCCGAAGGCCCCGGGCCGCAGGGCTGGGCGACCAGCTGGTACTTCCACCAGCCCGATCTGGAAGCGGTGCTGCGCGCCGGGCTAGCGCGCTACCCGAACGTGCGCTTGCACCTGCGGCACGAAGTCCTCGCGATCGACCAGGATGCCGACTGTGCGCGTCTGCAGGTCGACGGCCCGGGCGGACGCACAACGCACGCCGCGCGCTACGTCGTCGGCTGCGACGGCGCACGCTCGATGCTGCGCCGGCTGATCGGGGGCGGCGACCACGATCTCGGCCTGCACCAGCCCTGGCTGGTCGCGGACCTGCTGCTCAAGCGCGACCTCGGCCTGCCCTCGTGGACGGTGCAGCACTGCAACCCGGCACGGCCGATGACCGAGGTCTGCGTCACCGGGCGGCGGCGGCGCTGGGAGATCATGCTGATGCCGGGCGACGACCCGCAGGGCATCACGGCGCCCGAGCGTGTCTGGGAATTCATCGGCGCGCGCGTCACGCCTGCCGACGCCGAGCTGGAGCGCGCCGCGCTCTACACTTTTCACTCGGTGATCGCGCGCAGCTGGCGCGACCGGCGGCTGCTGATCGCGGGCGACGCCGCGCACCAGACACCGCCGTTCCTCGGGCAGGGCATGTGCGCCGGCATGCGCGACGCCGCGAACCTCGCCTGGAAGCTCGCCGCCGTTCTGCGCGGCACCGCGCCCGAGGCGCTGCTGGACACCTACGCAACGGAACGCCTGCCCCACGCGCGCGCCTTCATCGAACTGGCGGTCGAGATCGGCGCCCTGATCCAGACCACCGGTGCGCGCCGCGCGGCCGAGCGCGACCAGTCGTTCGCGCAGGGCGAGACGCAGGTGTTCCAGTTCCCGGCGCCGCCGCTGGGGCCAGGCGCGCACCTGGGCGCCGCGCCCGCCGGGACGCTGTTTCCCCAGCCGCGCCTTGGCGACGGCCGGCGGCTGGACGAGGCCATCGGCGAGCGCTTCGCGGTGCTCGGCGCGCGCGCGCCGCTCGAAGGGGCCGGGCCGGCGGCGGCGCGCGCCTGGGACGCGCTCGGCGCGGTGCGGCTGCCCGATCCGGGCGGCGAAACCGGCGCGTGGCTTGCAGAGCGCGGGCTCGCCGCCGTGCTGCTCAGGCCGGACCGCTATGTGTTCGCCGCGGCGCAAGATGCCGCCGCGCTCGCCGCGGCGAGCCTGCGCCTGCCCGGCGCGCCTCAGCCGTAGAAGAGCTGCGGCAGCACCAGCGATATCCACGGCACCGCCACGAAGAGCGCCAGCCGCAGGAGATCCACGGTGATGAAAGGCAGCATGCCGCGGAAGATGGTGGTGGTGGACACCTCGGGCAGCACGCTGGAGAGCACGTAGACGTTCAGGCCCACGGGCGGCGTGATCAGGCTGATCTCGGTGACCATCACCACGATGATGCCGAACCAGACCAGCACCCACTTAGACGGAATTCCGAGGTCCAGGCCCGCCACCACCGGGAAGAAGATCGGCACCATCAGCAGGATCATCGACAGGCTCTCGAGCACGCAGCCGAGGATGACGAAAATCACCAGGATGATGAAGATCACCATCATCGGGCTGGTGCCGGCGCCGGTGATGAGCGCGAGCAGCCCCTCGGGCAGGCCCGCGGCGTTGATGAAGTTCGAGAACACCAGCGCCCCGATGAGGATGAAGAACAGCACCGCCGAAGTGCGCGCGCGCTCGACCGCGATATCGTAGATCGCGCGCATGCCCACGCCGCGCAGCAGCGCGATGACCAGCGCGCCGCCGGCGCCGACACCCGCGGCCTCGGTGGGCGTGAACACCCCGCCGTAGATGCCGCCCAGCACCACGACGAACAGCACCAACACCGTCCATACACCCTTCAGCGCCTGCAGGCGCTCGGGCCAGCTGTAGCGCTCGCCCTGCGGGCCTGCGGCCGGATCGCGCCAGACCGCCCATTGCACCGCGGCCATGTAGAAGGCGATGCCGATCAGCCCGGGCAGGAAGCCGGCGGCGAAGAGCTGGTTGATCGAGGTCTCGGTCATCAACCCGTAGATGACCATGATCACCGAGGGAGGGATGAGGATGCCCAGGGTCCCTCCGGCGGCGATCGACGCGGTGGCGAGCGAGTCGCGGTAGCCGAACTTGCGCATCGAGGGCATCGCCACATTGGCCATGGTCGCCGCGGTGGCGAGCGAAGAGCCGCACACCGCCGAGAAGCCGCTGCAGGCGGCCACGGTGGCCATCGCGAGCCCGCCGCGGCGGTGGCCAAGGAACGTCTGGGCGGCGGCGTAGAGCTCGTGCGCGACCCCGGCGCGCGCGACCAGGTTGCCCATCAGCACGAACATCGGCAGCACCGAGAGCTCGAGGCTGAGCACGGTGGAGAAGAAGCGCTCGCCCACCGTGGCAATCGCCGCGTTCATCCCGCGCAGGTACCAGAAGCCGAAGAAACCCACCATGCCCATCGCGAACGCGATCGGCATGCGCAGCAGGATCAGCAGCAGCAGGACGAAGAAGCCCGTGAGCGCGATCGCCACTACCCGCCTCCCTGGCGCCGCTCAGTCATGCCGGACCGGTGCCTCGCGCGGGGCGCTGTTCGCGTGCGTGTCCTCGGATACCTGCAGCGGACCGCGCCCGCGCAGGTAGCGCACCACGTTCCAGGCCAGCATCACGGTGGCGATGGCGCACATGGCGGTGAAGAAGTACGCCAGCGGCCCCTTGGGCAGTCGCAGGAACATGGTGACCTCGTTGCCCTCCACCATGCGCGCGGCGATGATCGACATGCGCCAGGTCACCATCGCCATGAAGGCGGCGCCCATCGCGTTCAGCAGCGCCTGGCGCAGCCCGAGCAAGCGCCGCGGGAAGACGAGGTCGACGATGTCCACCGCGATGTGCTCCTCGCGGTGGGAGATGCGCGGCAACACGGCGTAGACGCCGACTGCCATCAGGAACACGGTCATTTCGTCCGCACCGCCGATCGGCGTGTTGAAGACGTAGCGCCCGACGACGTCGATCACCGTCACCGCAGAGAGCACGAGCAGGGTCGCCGCGGCGACCACATCCGCGGCGCCGAGCAGCAGGCGAAGCGCGCTGCGCGCGCGCGGCGGAGCCTGGCTGGGAGTGGTCAAGGGCTCCTTCAAGCCGGGCGGCGCAGAGCGAGCGCCCCGGGCACCGTTCGCCTGAGCCTGCGCCGGTTACTTCTTGTCGAGGGTGCGCGCAGTGCTGCGCAGTTCCTCGAGCGCGGCCTTCGGATCGTAGCCCTTGCCCGTGGCGCGCTTCACCCATTCGGCCTCGATGTCCGCGCTGACCTTTTTCAGCGCGGCGAGCATGTCGGGCGACGCGGTGCTGACCGAGTTGCCCGCCGCCTTGGCGGCCTCGCGCCCGGCCACGTCGGCTTGCGCCCAGACGCCGCCCGCGAAGTGCGACAGCTTCTCACCCGAGACGCTCATCACCGCCTTCTGGTCCGCCGGCGAGAGCGCGTTGAACTTCGCCGGGTTCATGACGATGGCAAAGCTGCCGTCGTACAGGTTGCCCGGAACTTCGAGGATGTGCTTGGTGACCTCGGCGACCCGGAAGCTCTTCTGCACTTCCCAGGGCATGAACACCGCCTCCGCCACGCGCGAAGACAGCGTCTCGTAGACCTTGGGCGCGGGCACCGTCACCGCCACGGCGCCGAAGGCTTCGCCCACCTTGGAGGCGATGCCGCCCGGCAGGCGCACCTTGAGGCCCTTGAGGTCCGCCCAGGACTTGATGGGCCTTTGCGAATGGATGACGCCCGCGCCGTGGGTCATCAGCGCCATTACCTTCACGCCCTCGTGCTCGTTGGCCTTGGCCAGATGTTTTTCGTGGACGCGCCAGTAGGCCGCCGAACCGGCCGCGGCGCTGGCGCCCAGGCCCGGCATCTCCATCACCTGCGTGGCGACGAACTTGCCCGGGTTATAGCCGTGGAAGACCCAGCTCGCGTCGGCGACGCCGTCGCGCACCGCGTCGAAGAAACCCGGCGGCGGCGCGAGGTTGTACTTGATCTCGAACTTGACGCGGCCGCCGGTGGCCTTCTCGACCTCCTGCGCCCAGTGCGGGAACAGCGTGGTGTTGACTTCGTGGGTGGGCGCCGCCCAGGAGCCGATGATCAGCCTGGTTTGCGCTTTGGCCGAAACGGGCAGAACAACCAGCGCCGCGGCCGCCGCGAGCGCGTAGGAACGGAACTTCATGATCATGTCCTCCTTGCAGGCGCCCGGAACGCCCCGGGCGGCAACTTTCTCCTAGCTGGATGGTACCGCAACCGGCGTTCTCCCCGTGCACTCCTCAGCCGTGGTCGTGACCCAGCATGGCGTGGCAATGCGCCGCGATCAGGCCTGGCACTCGCGCCGGATCGGTGCGCCCCCAGCCGCACTCGGTGGCGATGCCGAACGCAGGCACCACGGCGCGCGCGGCCCTGGTGCGCGCGGCGTCGCCCGTGGCGTCGTCGTGATGGATGAGGCCAAGGTACAGCGTGGTGTCCCGGGGCATCTTCAGGCCCGCGAGCGGCGCGAAGTAGGCGGCGTCGCTGCGGTCTTTCGGCACCGGCAGGTGGAGGAAGTCGAGCCGCCGCGCGAGGCGCGCGACCAGGCCGTTGGCCATCTCGACCAGGATCGCGGTGTCCTTGGGCATCACCAGGTGCTCTTCCTTCGGCGTGCCGTAGCACAGGTGATAGCCCAGTTCGACCGCCGCCGGCACGCGGTCGCCGAGGCGCGCGAGTTCGCCGGCGATCTGCGCCTTGTAGTCCGGCGTGCGCCGCGGGAAGTAGTTCTCGAAGATCAGAACCTCCTGGCACACGTCCCACTGGATCGACAGGTCGGCGTGCGGGATCGCGGCGAGGATCGCCTCCAGCGCGCCGAGCAGCGCACGTTCATAGGCCGGCAGGTAATCGGCCAGCGCCTTTGGGCTCACGTACATGTAGCCCGAGGCCATCGGCGTGGGCAGGCAAACCTGGAAGCGCACGCCGGCCGGGATGGCGCCTTCCTCGCGCAGGCGCCGGAAAATGGCGTAGGAGGCGATGGCGGCAGGCGCGTAGCCGGTCTCGAAGGTGACGCCGGCGGGATCGACGCCCGGCTTGAAGCGCACCAGCTCGGTGTTGCGGATCAGGGTGCCATCCCACTGCTTGAGGGTGAGCGGCTCGACCGTGGGGTCGATCTCCATGTCCGGATGGCGCAGCAGCATCTCGCGCTGCCAGTAGATCCAGCGGTGCCGCTCGCCGGTTTCGCCGTCCGGAATGCGGCGCAGCCACGGGCCGAGCTCGCCTGCGAGCGCGCGGAAAACCGATTCGGCATCGGGCATCGCCACGCTGCCAATGAGATGTACGCCGGGATGGAAAGGCATGGGGATCGGGACTCCGTCGTTCGGGTCTGCGGTTTATACCGCAGCTCGTCCACAGAGGGCAGGCCACTGCCCTTGCTATGATGACCCGATTCGCCGACTCACCTTGCGGCCCGCCGACAACACACCGGGCGATGAACATGCACAACCCTTCGCGCACCCGGCTGGCTCTGCTGGGCGCATCCATCCTCGCGCTGGCCGGCTGCGCCAGCCCGCCGCCGGCGCCACCAGAAGCGCCGCCACAGGCCCAGGCCTGCCCGCCGGGCGTGCCCGATGGCGCGCGCTGCCTGCGCGGCTAGGACTCCGCCTCGTCGCACTACCTGATCGTGATGCCTGCCCAATGGAGCGGCGTGCTGGTCGTGCACGCGCACGGCGGCCCGACCCTGGGCCCGCCGAGCGCCGCGCGCGCGGACGAAGACATCAAGCGCTGGGCAATCACCGTTCGCGAAGGCCATGCCTGGGCCGGGTCGGTGTTTCGCCAGGGCGGCTTTGCCGTCACCACCGCGGCCGAAGACACCGAACGGGTGCGCTGCATCTTCGTCGAGCACGTGGCCAAGCCGCGGCGCACGCTGCTGCACGGCCAGTCCTGGGGCGCAATGGTGACCACGCGGGCCGCGGAGCTGTTCCCCCGTTCGTGGGAAGGTATCCTGCTCACCAGCGGCGTGGTGGCCGGCCCGGCCAACTACGATTTCAGGCTGGACCTGCGCGCCCTCTACCAGCACCTGTGCAACAACCACCCGCGCCCCGGCGAGCCGTCGTACCCTCTCAACATCGGCTTGCCTGCCGACAGCAAGCTCACCAGCGCCGAGCTGGCCCAGCGCGCAGACGACTGCCTGGGGGTGCGCAAGCCGGCGGCGCAACGCAGCCCCGCGCAGGCGTAGAAGCTGAAGACCATCGTCGAGGTGCTGAAAATCCCAGAGCGCTCCGTCATCAGCCATCTGAACTGGGGAACCTTCACGCTGCGCGACGTGGTCGAGAAGAACGGCGGCGCAAGCCCGTTCGGCAACGCCGGGGTGCGCTACGCCGGTTCGGCCGACGACGCCGCGCTGAACGCCGCCGTGCCGCGCTTTGCGATCGATGCCAGGGCCGCGGCACGGTTTGCGTCCGACGCCGACCACAGCGGCCGCTTCGCCGTGCCGGTCATCAGCATCCACGGCATCGGCGATTGGACGGTGTTCGTCGAAGGCCAGCACACCCTGCGCCAGCGCATGGTGGCGGCCGGCAACGGCGAGCGCCTGGTGCAGGCCTACGTCGATTCCAGCGAGCACAGCTACCTGGGCGACGCCCACTACCCGCCGCTGTTCGAAGCGCTGCTGAACTGGGTGGAACAGGGCCGCAAGCCCACGCTGGCGGGCATTGCCGATCGCTGCCGGCAATTACGCGCAGCGCAGCCGGCCGACTGCCGGTTCCTGCCGGATTACGAACCCAGGCCGCTGGCCTCGCGCGTCCTGCCGCGCTGAGGTCAGCCGCCCGCGGTTCCCACGGCGGCCTTCGCCTCGTCCTGCGGCGGCAGCGGCAGCAGTTCGCCCACGCCGCTGCGCCCGAGCTGACGGTAGATCGCCGCCAGCGCCAGGTCGTCGTTGGGCAGCATGTTGTGCGCGCCGATCAGCTCATCCAGCCCGGTGCGGCGCATGACGTCGAGCACCTGCTTCTTCAGCCCGCTGAATACGACCGTGATATTGCCTTCGCACAGCCGCTCCACCATATGGCGCACCACTTCCTCGCCCGAGGCGTCCATGCGGTTGATGGCCGATGCGGTGATCAGCAGCACCTTGACGCCCGGCTTGGAGGCCACCGCGCCCAGCACCTGCTCCTCGAAAAAGGCCGCATTGGCGAAGTACAGCCCGGCGTCGAAGCGCAGCGCCAGCACTTCGGGACTGTCGGGCAGAGAGCCGAACACCTGCTGGTCGCGCAGCGCGCCGTCGGGGTGCCGGCCCAGCACGGCGATGCGCGGACGCATCGTCTGGTACAGGTACAGCAGCACGGCCAGCGCGGCGCCGATCATGATGCCGCGGTCCAGATGGGGAGCCGCGAGCAGCGTGACGACGAAAGTGACCGCGGCCACGGCGCCGTCGGCGCGGCTGGCGCGCCAGGTGTGCCTGAGCGCCGCCGGCGTTAGCAGGCTCGTCACCGCCAGCAGGACGATCACGCCGAGCGTGGCCTTGGGCAGGTGATAGAGGTAGGGCGTCAGCACCAGCAGGGTCACGACCACGAACAGGCTGTTGAAGACCATCGCGAAGCCGGTCCGCGCCCCCGCCTGAAGGTTGATCGCCGAGCCGGTGAACGAACCGCAGGCCGGGTAGGACTGGAAGAACGCGCCGCCCAGATTGGCCACGCCCTGCCCGATGAGTTCCTGGTTGGGGTCGAGCCGCTCGCGCGTCTTGGCGGCCAGCGCCTTGGCCATGGCGATCGATTCCATGAAGCCCACCAGCGCGATCACGAGCGCCGCCAGCAGCAGCGACAGGACGGCGTCCAAGCTCAGGCGGGGCACCCGCAGCTCGGGCAGGCCGCCCGGGATGCTGCCCACCACCTCCCCGCCGCCGGACAGGTGCAGCTCCTCGCCGACGATCTTCCTCAGGCGCCAGGGGCGGCCATCGCCGCTCTGGCCCGCGGGCAACTGCCCGCGCAGGTGCAGCGCCGGTGCGCCATCGGCGCCGCGTTCGAAGCTGGAGCGCAGCAGACGGTCCCAGCGTTCCCTGTTCTCCACGGCAAGGTCGGCCGCATCGAGCTCGCTCAGGTGCATCTGGTGGCGCAACGCCGCGATCGCGCGCCGCTCGCCGCCCGCCATCCCGCGCAGCTGCGCGGCCTGCTGCGCCGCGCGAGCCTGAGCTTGCTCGATGCGCGCGGCGGTCTGGGCGTAACGCCGGGCGCGTTCGCGCACCTCGGCATCGGCGATCTGATCGATGGTGGCGCGCGCGCCGCGCTCGTAGCCGGTCGCGGCGCTGAGCACGATGGTCACCGCCACCGCGATCAGCACGTTGAGCCTGGCCACCGCCGCAACGCGCTTCAGAGCCAGCATCAGCGCGAGCGCGAACACCGACATCGCCAGCGTCGGCAGATGCGTGTGCGGTACGAAGCTCAGCATCTGCCCGACCTCCTCGAGGAAGGAGCCGCTGCGGACCTTCGGGATGCCCAGCAGCATGTCCAGCTGCGACAGCGCGATGATGATCGCCGCCGCGTTCATAAACCCCAGGATCACCGGGTGCGAGACGAAATTGACGATGATGCCCAGCTTGAGCGCGCCGAGCGCCAACTGGATCGCGCCCACCATCAGCGTCAGCAGCAGGGCCAGTTCGACGTATTGCCCGGAGAACGGCGCCGCCACCGGCGTCAGCGCGGCCGCGGTCATCAGCGAGACGATGGCCACCGGGCCGGTGGCGAGCTGGCGCGAAGAGCCCCACAGCGCGCCGAGGATCGCCGGCACGAAGGCGACGTAGAGCCCGAAGTGCACCGGCAAACCCGAGAGCTGCGCGTAGGCCATCGCCTTGGGCACCAGCACCAGCGCGCCGGTGATGCCGGCGATCAGGTCGGCGCGCAGGAGGGCCGGGCTGACCGGGAACCAGGCCAGGAATGGAAACAGCCACGCCCAGCGCGAGCGGCGCTTCGCGGCAGCTTCGCTGCCCGGCTCGCTCACGATGGCGCTTTGCCGCCGGCGCCGGCCGGGTCAACGCAAGGCCGTGTCTCCGGGGTGTTCAAGAAGCGCTTTTTCCTTTCGCATCCATCCAGTGCGGCAAGCAACCCGTCCGGCAAGGGCCACGACAGCCTGTCGCGGCCACTGCCAGTCTAACTCGCGCCGGGGTCAGGCCCGAGGCCGGCAATGCAACCGCTCGGTTACACAGAGGCCTGGGTGCGGCCCTGCGCGTAGTACCCCCGCAGCACCTCCAGCACCTCCGCCCGGCTGAACTCGCCCGGAACCTGGGCGCCCTCCTCCAGCCACTTGCGCAGCTGCGTCCCCGACACCTGCAGCCGGTCGGCATCCGGGTGCGGGCAGGTGCGGTCCGAGGCCATGCCGTTGCAGCGGTAGCACCAGAAGGTGACCCCGATCTTGAGCGGCTTGGTGTGCAGCGCACCGGCCGGGATCTGGTCGAAGATCCGGTGCGCGTCGAACGGCCCGTAGTAGCTGCCGACGCCAGCGTGGTCACGCCCGACCACGAGGTGCGAGCAGCCGTAGTTCTGCCGGAACAACGCGTGCAGCAGCGCCTCGCGCGGCCCGGCGTAGCGCATGTCGAGCGGGTAGCCCGCCTGCAACACAGTGCCGGGCCGGAAGTAGTTCTCGATCAGCACCGCGATCGCTCTCGTGCGCACCTGCGCTGGGATGTCGCCGGGCTTGAGCTTGCCCAGCAACGAATGCACCAGCACCCCGTCGCAGGTCTCGACCGCCACCTTCGCCAGGTATTCGTGCGAGCGGTGCATCGGGTTGCGGGTCTGGAACGCCGCGACACGCGCCCAGCCCAGGCGCTCGAAGGCGGCGCGGGTTTCGGCGGGGGTCAGGAACAGCTCGCCGTACTTCGCCTTGAAGCCGCCGTCGGAGAGCACTTTCACGGGGCCGGCCAGGTTCACCTCGGGCTGCGCCATCACCATCGCCACCCCGGGATGCTTCGCATCCGTAGTGCGGAACACCGACTGGCATTCATGGGCCTTGTCGATCGCGTACTGCTCGTTGACCGTCATCGTCGCGAGCACGCTGCCGTCGTCGGGATCGACGAGGGCGACTTCGGCGCCAGCGCCCAGCGCGCCGGCCGCGGCCCTGGTCGCGGAGAGCGTGATCGGGATCGGCCAGAACAGGCCCGAGGACAGCTGGTAGCGGTCGCAGACGCCCTGCCAGTCGGCCTTGCCCATGAAACCCTCCAGCGGCGTGAAGCCGCCGATGCCCAGCATGATCAGGTCACCCTTCTCGCGCGAGGACACCGTCAGGCGCGGCAGGGATTGCGCCAGCGCTTCAGCGCGCGCGGCGCCTTCGAGCAACAGCGGTTTCAGGGTCGGGGCACCGTGGGGCGGAACGAGGCGGGACATGGGCGAGGGATTCAGGGCTGTGGGTTGGGGACCGCCATTCTTCACGACACGACGCAGCCCGGCAAAGTCTTTGTTCGAACGCGCCCATAAACGCCTTGAATGATGCGCCGCGCTCGCTTGATAATGCTTCGCATGGCAGACCGGCGCCTTCAGGTATTCCACGCGGTGGCGAAGCATCTTTCCTTCACCAAGGCGGCCGAGGCAATGTTCATGACCCAGCCGGCGGTGACCTTCCAGATCCGCCAGCTCGAGGAGCATTTCAGCACGCGCCTGTTTGACCGCGCGCACGGGCGCATCGCGCTCACCCCGGCCGGGACGCTGGCGCTGGAGTACGCCGAGCGCATCCTCGCGCTCTCGGGCGAACTGGATACCCGGCTGCGCGAGCTGAGCGGCCAGATCGCGGGGCCGCTGCTGATCGGCGCCAGCACCACCATCGCCGAGTTCCTGCTGCCGCGGGTGCTGGGCGAGTTCAAGGCGCGCCATCCCGGCGTGGCGCCGCGCCTGTTCGTGGCCAACTCCGAGGCGGTGCAGGCGCGCGTCGCCGAGCGCAGCATCGACCTTGGGTTCATCGAGGGCGACTCGCACCTGCCTTCGCTCACCGCCGACGTCTGCTGCGCCGACGAGCTGCGCGTGGTGTGCGCGCCTTCGCACCCGCTAGCGAAGGAAAAGGCGCTGGTGCCCAAGACGCTCACCGAGCACGCCTACATCAGCCGCGAGCCGGGTTCCGGCACGCGCGAAGTCATCGACCATTACCTGCAAAAGGCCGGCGTGGCTCCGGAATCGCTGCAGACCGTGATGGAACTGGGCAGCCCCGAAGCGCTGAAGGGCCTGGTGGCCACTGGCCTGGGCTTCGCCATCATGTCGCGCGCCACGGTGGCCAAGGAAATCGGTCTCGGACAACTGGTGGAGGTGACCCTCGCGCCGCGCCTGCTGCGCAACCTGTCGGTGGTGTACACGCGGGAACGCTACCTTTCCCTGCTCGTGGGCAGCTTCACGGAATTCGCCAAGGAGCGGCTCGGGGCGCTGCAGGATCAGAAGTAAAATGGGCCATGGAGCACCTTGACCCCAGGCAGGCGCAGGATTTCCTCAAGCGCACCCCGGACGCGCTGTTCATCGACTGCCGCAGCGAGATGGAGTACCCCTTCGTCCGCCATCCACTGGGCGCCCACCACGTGGCCTGGAACGACGGGCCGGACTGGGACCTGAACCCGCATTTCATCGGCCAGGTGAGGAAACTCGCCGGCACCGACCACGCAGTGCGCCCGATCGTGCTCATTTGCCGCAGCGGCAACCGCTCGCAGGAAGCGGGCGAAGCGCTCGAGCGCCACGGCTTCTCGCGCGTCTACAACGTGAAGGGCGGCTTCGAGGGGCCGCTCGACGAGCGCCACCATCGCAACACGGTCGCCGGCTGGCGCCATGATGGGCTGCCATGGGAGCAGTGCTGAGCCCCGCAGTACTGGCGGCGGCGCTGCTGCTGGCCTGCGCCGAAGCCCTGGCGCAGGCGCCCTGGACGGTCACCCGCTATCCCCAGGATGAGGCGAAGGCCTGGTGGGACGCGGACTGGTGGGAGCGCGGCCGGCTGCCGGCGCCGGCGAGCCACGAGGTGCAGTCCCGCGCCGGCACCTACCGCAGCGGCGAGTTGGAGGTGCCCTTCGAGCTTCATGTGCCGCAGGGCGCCGGCCGCTTTCCGGTGGTGGTGTTCCTGCACGGCCGGCGCGGCATCGACGAGTTGACGCGGCTGGTGCCGCTGCGGCTGGCGGCGCGCGGCTTCACGGTGCTGGCGCCCGACCTGTACAGCGGCCGCTTCATCGACAAATTCCCGGTACGCCACGACCCGGCGCTGGAGGAAGACGCCGCGCGCGCCATCGACCACGCCTTGTCGCTGCCCGAGGCGCGCGGCCAGGCGAAGACCTGCGTGGTCTC
>Ga0169931_10005862_pt1 | contig 18660 bp, 16 predicted proteins | sample Kivu_15m_20L_FD_129675 | JGI IMG/M metagenome (GOLD analysis project Ga0169931, IMG submission 129675) | Freshwater microbial communities from Lake Kivu, Western Province, Rwanda to study Microbial Dark Matter (Phase II) - Kivu_15m_20L... | ecosystem: Environmental > Aquatic > Freshwater > Lake... | reverse complement strand
GGTATGAAGGTTGATCAGGCCAAGCGATTGAAGCAACTGGAGCAGGAGAACGCGCGACTAAAACGCTTGGTGGGGGAGCTGCACTTGGAGAAGGCGGTGCTCACCGATGTCGCCCAGGGAAACACAGAATTACCGATCGTTCGAGCAGAACATGGTGCATAGCTGCTCCGGAGGGACCCGCGCAAAAACTTGGGGGGTGGGGGTGCGGTGGGGTCTGGCTGGCAGAAATTTGGGGGGTAACGAATGAAATCTATAACGAGGATCACGCATGTAAAGAGACGCGAGCTCAGATCGTTGATCTTCGTTGCCCCAAGTTGACCGAAAAAGTCTACATACTGTCTACACGGCACTTGAAAAAGAAAAGGGCTCACGTCGAAAAGAACGTAAGCCCTTGAATTCGCTGGCTCCCCGACCTGGACTCGAACCAGGGACCTGCGGATTAACAGCAACACGGGCGGCTAAAAATAACAATAAAATCAAGATATTGCAGTTAAAAAATTATTTTGTGCGATAACTTGTGCAATATCATCTGTTGTCATAACAACAACAAGTCAGACATAATGTCCGAGTATGAAATTCACAAAAGTCGCCTGACTCAACAGCGAGCGAAAAGCACCTGCGGAGCGACCAACTCACACCGGCTGCATATAGCGCTAGCATAGCACCTCGAAGAATCAAAAGTGTTCGTTCTTGGCTGCCCAGCACAGAGCTTCTAGCTATTTTGAGGGGGAACGTTATGCCTCAATCTCATTTGAACGCTGCTCAAAAGCAGCGAGCGTTGTTCTCAAAGCGTTTTGTCGCTTCACTGGAGATTCTAGGGCTTCCTCCCAGCCCCGCCATTGTGCAGCGCGAATACAACATTCGCAGCAATCATCCACCAATCACGTCGCATGCTGCACGCAAATGGTTGATGGGTGAGGCCATACCCACTCAAGATCGAATCAAGATACTTGCAGATTGGTTAAACGTGTCGCCCAGCTGGTTGCGCTTCGGTGAGGATGACATCGACGGCAAGAAACACACGAGAGATATGACAGCGCAAGAGTGGCGGCTTGTTCATGGCTTTCGGCGTCTCACAGACAAGCAGAAGGCTGGTTTATTGACCATGGTGCTGTCGATTCCTGCCGCTGGGTTAAAGAAGTCAACGCGCGACGCCTAATTTGTATGGTTCTGCACATCGAGTCCATACAATCATAAGTGCTTCTTAATCGCGTAAGGGGCGCCGCTGGCGCCCGGTAGCCGGTGCTGGAGGCACTGGCGGCAGCCAGCGGAGCGACAAGCCGAAGATGACAGCCGTCCGTGACGGCGTGTTTTGGCATTGAGGCGGCCTGACTCTGGAAGCGGTGCGTCACCGCGAGCTTTGGAAGAGGCAGGTGTGCGAAGCACTGATCGATCTGGCGGGGACGCTGGCCGATGAGCCAGATCGACTTGGATTAAATACAGTTATGAAAATTCAAGAAGTCATCACAAACCCCAAGCCTGCCATGACGCCGGATCAAGCACGAATTGAAGGGTTGAAGGCACAAGTCAAGCGAAGCCAAGCGGCGGTGAAAGATGAGCGGGCGCGGCAGAAAGTCAAAGCTGGTCAGCACGCATTTAGCTGCTATGGGTTTTGCTGGCAGCAATACTTTTTAATCCGGCAGATTGCCACCAACTCGGCAGATCACGATCGGAATTTTAGTGTCGTGTAATATGATTATCAGACTACATGATTGCTATAAAAACCATATGTCAGTGCCAATTGAATTTTTCAATCTTGTCATTCTTAGATCTGCTCTTGACACCAAATATGAAGGCGGGTCTGCGGCATTCATCGATGACCATGGGCCATTTGATGGGCATGTGCGTGCCTATGACGCTGACTTAGTCAAGTTTGGCGCGATGAATCCCAGCGACATGCTGTCCAGAACAAAGTATGTTGAATCGTTAGGTCTTGCTGGCGTTATCAAGCAAGGTGATATCGACAGTTGGGGTGACTTCTGCGTGATGGATGAGTTGATGGGCCCAACGCTGCCATGTGAATGGATTGAGTACGATAGAGAAAATAGGTCTGCGGCCCTTAAACAAAGCTAATAATCATTCAATGAATCATTCAAGCCCTCAGCCAAGTGGTGTCAACAAAGGACTATTTCTGGCTACATCTCGATTTTATGACCACTTTCAGCAGATGGGTGGGGCTGCTATGTACTCGGGATTTAGGTATTGGCATGTTCCAGCTTTTGTCATATTGAAGCTCTCAAGCGAGCACAAAGATTCGCTGTCCTACCAAGTCGAAACCACGATATCTGCAGCGCTGGATAATGCGATCGGAAAACTGGCTGACAAATGGATGGCGGACCTTTCCGAGCAGATAATCAGCAAACAAGATCTCATTGAGTATTCAATTGATGTTTTACGCAGATTACTGAAATTGAAGAATTGGATCAACGAGGTAGATGAGTGGACTGACTTTTTGTCGAAACAGGGTATTCAGCTGCCGCGTGATTGTTTACCTGAAATCGTGCGTTACAACGGACGAAGAGTAAAAATTATTAAAAATCCCAAGTCGCCAAATGCCAATTTGAGCAATGACTTCACGCTGTGTATCTTTGATAAGCGCATTTCAGCAGGTGTTGGCGAAGCTATTCAGCTCGACGATGGCAGCTTCAAAGGCTATATCCAGTGCGGGATGCATGAACTTCCAATTTCGGGCGATGACTATAGAGACCTGGCTTCAAGCGCTTACAATAAAATTTTAGATGCACAGAAATATTGATGACTTTGGCGTTTTTCCTGCTGTCGAGATACATATCCTTACAGGCTCTCATAAGCCTAAGACTGCCCAGATGTGAATTATTAATGCAGTATTTCAAGTTACATCTGCATACAGATTGTTTGAATCAAGCTGTAGACTCATAAAACCTCAAAATTTTATCAAGCCTTCGACAGCATCTGGCTCGGTTATCTGATAACCCCCTTTTCTACAAACTTCTCCGTAGAGGACAGTAGCTATTTCGCTGGCAGTGCAATCTGGATCAACATCCTCTGCCAGAGCTACAACGCTTCGATATTCTGCATTCTTAGCTTCGTCTAGCGTCTGTCCCCACATAGCTTGAATCTGGTCGTCATTTAGTCTTCCTTCTTCCACATCCTCGTCAGTAACATCGTCAAGTATGGTATTGCGTCTACATTCCTCCATAATCCAAGATCCTGGCTTTAGATTGGCGATGTAATACGCGACATGGCCTGAGTGATAAACATCTTCGGACCAAAACCCAGAGGCGACCAACTGCCATTTTGTAGCTGAATCAGGCCGCATCATTTCTAAACTTTGCCGGGTATTCTCCGCAACCAAAATCCTAAAATTGCAAGCCTTTAAGATCGCTTGCGTCTCTAACGTCAAACGCTGAAGTTCATGTGGGTCTTGTCCGTAAAGGGTATTCCCCGATCCGCCCAGCATTCCGTTAGTAGTCCAACCATTCCCGGATTGTATTTGAGTAACTGAATCTAGTGCTTGTTCAAATGGCACGATTGCGGAATCGATTATGTTTTTTCTTGCGATACTTCGATTCGCTTGAGCGTCAAGCATAGCTTTTATCGGGGAATCTTTTTCTGCATCCTCAATTATCTGTGCAAGCTTTTCTAGCGCAGACGCAAATGTCTCCCCGCACCCCAAAGCTTCGATCTGGCCGTCCCATACCCAGGCTGCTGCATGCTCACATAGCTCAGCTGATGGCGGCGAATTAAAGTAACCGCAGAATGGACATTTGTCACCCGAGTCCTGATTTGGAAAATGGTCACGGACAAGTAATCGACACAAATCATCCAACTCCGGGTAGTAATCTGAGTCGGCGGAGAAGAATGAGAGCGCACCATCAACGTCGTCTTCGTAGTTCATTTTAAGAACATCAATTAGTGGCCACGCAGCTAGGAAAAAATCAGAAAACTCGCCCAAGGTCATGGGTAAGGAGGTGGTTGTCTCCGTTTTATGCCGTAATGTCTCGCCACCGTACTCATCTACAACTCTGTAGTGGATCAATCCTTCGACCGGTTTCGCATAAACGCAGGTAACGTCAAATGTAGTTGATCGAATACTTATTCTGGCAATTTCAACTTCACCATTTTCTGTATCTGGAAGGTAGTTCCCACCCATAAACATGGGGTGAACTGACTCTAACATTTTGCGGTCCGCATCAGAAAACTTTGTATCACTAGCGAGGTTAAAAATTGCGTCATGTTCCCCTTTGTCAAACAAATCTTTTAATGATTTGCGAAGAATGGCACTTTTTACTTTTGACAAAAGATACTTTTCCAACCTATCTGGACGGAAATAAGTCTTCGGGCGAAACTCGAGGTCAATCTCACTCTGATTCTTCATTATTCCGTACCCTGATCTCTATCTCTTAAGATGTATCTGATTTCTTTATGTTCCTTTTAGAACATCAGACAGACAATTTAAACATTTTTTGCGTAAAAAAATCTTCCTTCTCTTTGATTTGACTTGCTTCCACAAACAAGACGAATTCTTTTTCCGCAGTAGACTTTCAAGGCGCCTTTTTGATTCAGCGGTACATCATAAAGACAGTGCTCGCCCTTGCGCTCAATATGGTAGTCCCTGAAGTCGCCAGTAAAAAAGATGTATTTATGTTTCTTTGCTAGACGCTCGAAATTTGAGAAGAGTTTATGTTTTTCTTTCGTCCATCGAGGGTGCGTGTCAAGTTCTCGCAGGCACTTGCCAATCTCGTCAGTGAGGTCGTCATGGATTTTGTTTTCTGATACCAATGCCATTAGCGCTCTTCTCTTTCAAAAAATTTAATAATGTCGGCTCTGTTACTCTTTCCATAACCTGAGTATTTCTTGATCACTTAGACTGCTGATATCTCGGTGAAAGACATGGCCAAGACTTTTTAGATGTTGATAAAAAGCTCCTTTGTCCGAAAACATGCCGTGCCAAGTGGGCTCAGGACTGTGGCCTTGTATTTCCACTGTCAAGCCCAGTATCAGTTGGTCACCATTACTATGGCAGATAGGGCAACTGTGGACACTCAAGCTATGTTCCCCAGCGCCGCTGGTTATGGCATTTTGAATCCATTCTCTTGCGAAATTGGCTCGATGGGCGTTTAGATCCTGGCCTGGAGCGGGCAACCAGTCTTCCGCTGTCATGCACTGGTCTGTGAAACAGTCTTTTGCCAGCTCGGCTAGATTGAGTACTACTGCCTCGTCATCCCAAGCGGCGAGAGCATGATCCCAGCCATCGGACATCAACCACTCTTGAAGGATCTCTATATCCTCGGGCGGCGGCAACCCCTGCCTGTGGCATTCAATTATCTGATTTTGGATTTCATCAAACTGGCTGGGATAGCGGTTCATATGTTTCAGGTGTGTTTTAGGTCAGTGCAATCTCAATCCAGCCATGACCACATGCCATGCACCCATGCGTGGCTTTGGTCGTCTTAAAAATTTCAATCAAGGTCTTCTGCGCTGCGGTGGGGCGAGTACTATTCGGAATATCACGAAGATCCATGCCCTTGCGCTTGCCGCATGCCGGACAAAAGCGATAGCTGATCTTGTCCGGTGGTAGATTGTTGAGATGCGCTTCTGCCAGCTGACGAGTCACCCAAGGCGATGTCTCAACCCACAGCGCGGTGATTTTGGCTGTTTCAATCTTTAGTTTGCCGTCTGCATACTCTAAACGCAGCCGCTCGGTATTGGGTTTTATCTTGATAAATGGTAGAAGAAAGCCGTAGCTCAAGCATACAAATCCACGCCATTCACCTGACCCAGCACATTTGGTTAGTGCGCCGTTGACGACGAGTACTGCTTCATCATCCATCAGGGATATTTGAGTTTCCAGCTGGGCGATAGTGACCTTACCGCCGCGCTTGGGCTTGAGCCGCTTGAGCGCGTCTACGAAATCCGCTGTATCAAGTTCAAGCCACATAGTCACTATGCTAGATCCTCTGAGATTTTTATCTCCGTCTTCAAGTGATCAACTACCGCAGGCCAATCTGGAAAATCAGCTGTGCCGAAGTGGATATGAATACCCTTGAAACGATCCGCGCCATTTTTGGTTCTGTCATCGATCAGATAATGCCCATCGTTGAGATTCTTGTGGTGTGAAAGAATCAGCCGCTTGTAGGCCGCTTGGCCAAGATGTTTCTGTACCCACTGTAATTTGTCCGACCATGCGCTGGGGTTATGCCATGGTGCAGTAGACAAGATGTAGGTGTCGAAATGCTGAGCTAGAAACTCATAGCTTTCGATAGCGTGGGGCATGGGATCCATCAAGCCAAAAATACCCGGCACCTCGTCCAAGCGATCCTCATAGCCAGTGCGGATTTCCTCCGGCACTCGGGCAATACCGGAGGGGAAGTCCACCAGTACGTTATCCATGTCCACGTAGAGTATTTTCATTTTATAAACTCAAATCTCGCTAGTTCAGTTAGTCCAGCATTGGAACGGCTCGATGCAGCTGTAAGTTGTCTACTGCCTAGGACCGTTTGGCCTTTACATGATCAAATATAACGGCAACCACCGTTGTTAGGTACCGTAGAATTTCACTTTTTGCTTGGTCCCGATAAAAATGAAACCATTAGAAAAAGCCATAGAAATTGCTCTTAAGGCGCACGCCGGTCAGCTCGATAAAGCAGGGGCACCATACGTTTTACATCCCTTGCGTATCATGCTGAAAATGACCAGCGAAATTGAAATGATGGCGGCAGTGCTCCACGATGTAGTTGAAGATGGACCAGGTTGGACATTTGATCGATTGGCAAAGGAGGGCATTCCTCGCGATGTAATCGAAGCGGTTGCACACCTCACAAAACGCCCCGAAGAGGAAGATGACTACGAGCGATTCATTAAACGCGCTGCAACTCATCCGGTGGCCTGCCAAGTCAAACTTGCTGATCTCGAAGACAACATGGACCTTTGGCGAATCGCAAGTCCAACTGAACGAGACTTCACTCGGCTAGAGAAATATCGTAGTGCCTACAATTTGCTCAAAGACATCGCGCGTCCCCAGTAGTGAATCATTTCTTATCTTCAGGGTTCGAACGGACGTCCTCCCACAGTTCGCGTGGATAATCTAATGCTTTCAAATTAGCCGTACTTTGTTTCGATGTATTGGGTACGGCTTGTGAGTAAACCGGTTTTTTTACCCCAAAAATAATCACACCTGCACCGAGCCAATCACGGGTTTCTTCTTGGGTTGCTTTTCTCACGGGCATATTCATTCCTTCCAGTGCTAGGATAAGTTGATTTTGACTTTACCAGGTACTTACTTCGATTTTTATGTTTTCCTGAAGGTCTATCAGTCGGGCTTGCAGAAGAGATAGAGAAATGTTTTCTGGTACTTCTACCATTCTGGTGTCATTCCCCGGGCAGTAACCCTCCACAAATTTGATCTCTCCAGCAGCGTCAGCACTACCGCCAAAGTCAGGCCCAAGATCTAAGCTTGAAAGGTAGAAGAATGCTTTTGCATTTGCTGACTGAGAAAGATAAAACCAGTCGTGGATTGAATCTTCAGGAGCGTCGTCGGCTAACATAGATCTCGCCTCTGATTTATTTATTTGATAGTTTTCTTGAAGGTATGCGATACCGTCCTTTTCACTCCAACCCCAGTGACCCAAAAAAAGTTCTCTCCACTTTACATCAGGGACCTGATCATCTAATGGGTGTTTCCCAAGATATAACTGATAACCACCATAATCATCATTGATTGCATAAAGAATTGTTTCGGTGTGACTGGGCGCCAGTAATAGAGGTATGTTTTCATGTCCAACAAAAGCCTCAACTTTTGACATGAAGGAATAGGTCAGCGCTGCGCCTAGCGTTCGTGAGGTGTTGATTAAAAAACTTCTTCTGTCCATTTAATGACTCCAATTCCGTCTCGCTATCACGTAACTTGGACAATCTAGTATCGATTAAGTGTGCAAGTTTCCTTAAAACTATGCTCGGAAATGGAATTTCTCAAGATAGTCTTCGTTATTAATCGCGAGAATGCAATTGCATCGCCAAATAACTTCCTTATGCACTGATGCCTAAGATAGTCGTGTGTATTTTTTTAAGGTTATCCCGGTCTATGAAAAACTGAGCCTTGGTTTGCCTCGCCTCGGGATCCTTTGCGCCAGCGAACACAGTTTCAAATTTCAGTTCGACCTTGTTATTCGGCATTTCAAGTTCGCGCACTGTGAGGATGGTTTCGAAGTCAGCAGTGGTGGCGATTCGTATTTCTTGGCGGGCTAGTTGCTTTTCCATATCAATCTCCTGTTTAGCCGGATTTGACAAATTGTCGGGGTCGGCAAGCTGGATCAAATCCCCCCGGTCCTGTGCAGCAGAGTGGACCAGTCTCGCGGGTTATCTCAATAAAACCAATTCAGGCACACCATTCGCACCGCACCAGACAATGGCGTTTTGTTCCAGCGACTGGCCCAGTGATTTGGCAGCTTCAAGCTCAAGTCCCAGAATCAGGAAGCTGGGCTCGCCCGGCCACCTGCCGCTCGGATGCTGCCCAACGCCGGCAAAATACTTGAGCCCGCATTGCCTTAGCTCTTTGGCAAGTTCATCCTGGCGATGCTGGTTCTCGTGCGCAGGCAGCTCTTGGCTAAGTGGATTACAAGCGGTGATGAATGCAGCACAAGTGACCTTGTGGCCTTGGAAAAGCGCCAGCAGCTCCGGGCTGGCCGAGCCTACAGAAAGCACTAAAGGTTCCGTCCCGAATACCCTGTATTCGGTCTCACGGTAGGCTTGGACCAAGCCTGTGGCAAGCGTAGATTCTGAAAACAAAAAACCCTCCGTAGTGGGAGGGTCGACGCTGTACCGCTTGGTTGTCCCAAAAAGGAGACCACATCCGCTCTCGCGACCCACCTTGCCCGGCGGGCAGGTTGGTATGGGCGTCGACCCAACTCTTGATGCTGGTGCGAGTATAGCTGAATTATTTTGGGGTACGCAAGGCTCAATAGGTGAGCCTTTCATTCGTCATTATTTCCATTTGGAAACAATCGTCAGATTTGGTCTACGTTCCAATATACTGACTATATTCGTTTCTCGGGAGCAACCTCGCTTACTAGCCGCTGCCTCCGATACACGTGAAAAACCTTCCGGAATTTCTTGCTGTTCATCAGAAGACCAGCTGTTGGCTGTTTTAGTACGGCAGGTCGCCGGATTCCAAAACGGCTAATGCGTGGATGTTCTAGGTGTAGATTTAAAAATAAAAAATTAGTTGCAGTAAACAAATGAGGACTTGGGTAAGATGGATGTTTTTCAATTTCGTGAGCGGCTTGTCAATGATTACGAGTCGTTCACTCGCAGCTTTACTCGGCCGCAAGCAGCCGACATCAGCAGCTACCTCAAAACTCAATATGACGGTGGTGTTTTCTGGCCCGCACCGCTTGTTCAATTAAACCCTAGTTTTGTTAGTGGTGGTAGCGTAGAACAACTGGTCGAAGAAAGTTTGCTTCACAAGGAATGTGTACGGATCTTTAGAGCTGGAAAGACTGCAAGTGACTTTGGCATCTCGCTACGGCTCCACAAGCATCAAGAGGAGGCGATTCGCGCCGCTCAGCGAGGTGAGAGCTATGTTCTAACAACCGGAACCGGATCAGGTAAATCCCTCAGTTATTTCATACCCATTGTCGATCACGTCCTGCGCGCGCGGACGGCCGGCGATAGTCAACCCCGTGTAAGTGCTATCGTCATCTATCCGATGAATGCGCTAGCGAACAGCCAACGGGAAGAATTAACTCGTTTCCTGCAATGGGGCTACCCGACTGGCATGGAGCCAGTGACTTTTGCCAGGTACACAGGCCAGGAAAGTAGCGAGGAACGAGACCGGATTGCCAAGAATCCTCCGGACATCATTTTGACCAACTTCATGATGCTTGAGCTCATGATGACTCGACAAGATGAGGTCGACAAGGCAATAGTACGAGCGGCACAAGGACTCAAGTTTTTGGTCCTCGATGAGCTGCACACATATCGTGGACGACAGGGTGCTGACGTAGCGCTGTTGGTACGCCGTGTGCGCGCTGCACTGAATCCGCAGCTGCAATGTGTTGGCACTTCTGCAACGATGGCTACAGAAGGCACACCGGAGGAACGAAACGCAGTAGTTGCCGGGGTTGCCAGCAAGCTGTTTGGTGCGGCCGTCCCAACGGCGAACGTCATTACCGAAACCTTGCAGCGCGTAACTGAGGGAGAGCAAGCTGCAGATCCCCATGCACTTAAAGTGGCTCTTCAAAGTGAGATTCCTGCTGAAGCTGAATTTGAAAGTCTCAAAACAAGTGCCCTAGCAATTTGGGTCGAACTAAACCTAGGTCTGCGTCTTGAAGCAGGTAAATGGGTTCGAGCAAAACCGCTCACGCTAAATGACGCAGCTGCCCAACTTTCAGAAGCGACAGGTATTGAACAATCAGTCTGTCTATTAAAGCTTAAACAGTTCCTTCTTCTTGCCTACCGTACAAAGCGTAACCCACACGATGAGCGCAGTCGGCTTTTTGCCTTTCGCCTGCATCAATTCATATCGGGAGCAGGAGATTTATTCTCAACACTGGAGCCGGAGGGTGCACGCTTCCTTGATGTCAAAGGACAGCAATTTCAACCGGGTCACACCGACAAACGTCTTTTCAATGCCGTGTTCTGCCGTGAGTGCGGGCAGGAATACTTCCCAGTATGGGCTACTGGCCCCAAAACCTCACCAGATACTTTTGAGCCGCGAGAGCTGAGTGATCGCAATCGCGAAGACCAAGAGGGAGACGACGGCGCTAGGTTTGGTTTCCTGATGCCCGACAGCAAAGGCATTTTCGATAACGCAGATTTAGAGCGTTACCCAGAAGAGTGGATCGACTTCGCTCGCGCAAATCCAGGGCTTAAAAGCAACTATAAAAAAAATGTGCCTGTTCCAGTTTCAGTAAACCCGGCTGGGGAGGTGGCAAGCAATGGGATGCACAGCTGGTTCATCCCAGGATCGTTCAGGTTCTGCCTGTGCTGTGGCATCAGTTACGACGCTACTGCTCGAAGCGACATCTCAAAGCTCACAAGCCTGAGTTCAGAAGGCCGGAGCTCGGCAACCACTGTTCTCACCCTGGGTGCTATGCGTTATCTCTTAGAAGATGCTGCAGAGCTGCGACCAGAAGCCAGAAAGCTTCTTGGATTCACCGACAACCGTCAAGACGCATCCCTTCAAGCTGGCCACTTCAACGACTTCATTCAGATTCTGCTTCTGCGTGGCGCGCTTCTAGCTGCGGTTGAGAAGAAGGGCCAGATTACCGATGAAATCCTCGCGCAGTCGGTCTATGAAGTCTTAGCTCTAGAAAAGCCGGAGTTCATGGCCAATCCAGAGGCTCGATTCCTCGCAGAGGATCAAGCACGAAAAGCGTTACGGGATGTACTAGGCTACCGCCTGTACTTTGACTTGCGGCGCGGATGGCGGGTTACTCATCCCAACCTCGAACAGTTGGGCTTACTGAAGATCGGATATCAATCTCTGACGGAAGTATGTGCCGAGCAATCCTTGTGGGACGGCGCACCACCTCTTTTGGCTCAAGCCCCTGTAGACGCACGAAAAAAAATCGCGTCGCGTCTGCTTGATCTCATGCGACGGGAACTCTGCATCAAAGCCCGTTACCTTGACCTTGACCAGCAGGAACAAGTCAAACAAAGCAGCTTCAGCCACTTGCGGGAGCCTTGGGCGCTTAATGATGACGAGCGCCAACAGGTGGGGCGCTACCTGGTTCTTGGCCCGCGGCCTGCGCAACTTAACCAACAAGATGACCGCGCAGCGTATCTTTCGTTCCGTTCGCGTTTTTCTCGTGAGATTCGACGCCAAAGTGACTGGGGAGAATCGGCAGCAAGCCGTTGGCCAGAGAAATTTAATGATTTATTTTTCGACGATCTTGTCAAGTCATTGCTGTCAGCACTGATTCAGGGTGGGCTGGTACAGCCATTAGATATTTCGAGCGGTAAAACAGCTTTCCAGGTGACCGCAGCCGCGTTGGTATGGGAGCTTGGAACTTCTGCAGAGAATGTTCAGAAGGACGGTAGCCAACGTAAGAGCACTAACGAGTTCTTCAAGGACCTCTACCTCAACGTCGCCAGCGCGCTTCAGCAAAATAACCGATTACTCCAGTCTTTGGAAGCTCGCGAGCACACCGCACAGGTTGACGCTGCTGATCGCGAAGAGCGTGAGAAGCGATTCCGCGCAGCCCAGTTGCCCATTCTCTTCTGCTCACCAACCATGGAGCTTGGTGTTGATATCTCTGATCTCAACACCGTTTACTTGCGCAACACACCTCCGACTCCTGCTAATTACGCTCAGAGGAGTGGTCGAGCAGGTCGTAGCGGTCAGCCAGCTCTCGTCTTCACCTACTGCGCGGCAAAAAGTCCACACGACCAGTATTACTTCGCTGAGCCTGTTCGTATGGTTGCCGGTAGCGTAACGCCTCCTCTTTTAGACCTGGCAAATGAGGACTTAATCCGCAGCCACCTGCATTCAGTCTGGCTTGGTGAGACCCGTCAAAAACTATCTGGGTCAGTTAGCGATCTTTTAAAGATGGACGACGCAGCGTTACCTCTACGCGATGATCTAGTCGCCAACATGGATACAACGGCCTCGCGCGATCGTGCCGATAAGGTATTTACTGCCGTCCTGGGAATGTTAAGTGCTGAACTGACGCCAGAACACGCTCACTGGTTTGGGGCAGGGTGGGCTGAACGAATGATCAAGCAGGCATTCCGTCAATTTGACCTTGGCGTCGACCGCTGGCGCTCTCTATATAAGGCTACCACTCAGCAGATGGAAGCTGCTCACGCGGTGCGGATGAATGCTGCAGCTACGCCTCAAGATCGTCGTGAAGCAGATCGTCGGTACCATGAAGCCAAGACCCAACAGGACTTGTTACTGCAGGCTTCAGTAACGACCAATTCGGATTTCAACACATATCGCTATCTAGCTAGCCAAGGCTTTCTTCCTGGCTATAACTTCCCGCGACTCCCCTTGATGGCGTTTATGCCTGCGCGTAAAGATCGCGCTGGAAAGGACACGTTCCTCACCCGACCACGCTTCCTTGGTCTAGCCGAATTTGGTCCAAGAAGCATCATCTATCACGAAGGTAGTCAGTACCGTGTGCGCAAGGTAATGCTCGGAATTCGCGATCAGACAGGTGCCGAATCAGGCGGATCTCAACTACCAGTCCGCGTCGCCAGAATGTGTCCGTCTTGCGGCTATGGACACTTTGGTGAGCAATTACAACTCGAGAAGTGCGCGGCATGCGACACGATTCTTGAAGGCGGGCTGACTCTGCCAAATCTTTATCGAGTTGAGAACGTGAGTACACGCCGAGCCACACGTATCACCTCGGACGAGGAAGAGCGCGTACGCCAAGGATACGAGATGCTGACAACACTACAGTACGCCGAGGAAAACGGAGTACTACAAGTCATCAAGACGCGCTTTGAATTAGGCGGGGCTAATCTTGCGACCGTGCACTATGGGCCGGCCACAACCGTTTGGAGAATGAACCTCGGGTGGAAACGACGCAAAGAGAAGTCGATCTACGGCTTCAACATTGATACCAATACAGGCATCTGGTCAAAAGATGCGCAAGCCCCAGAGGAAGACGATAGCACCGACACCGGCCAAACAGTGCAGCGTATTGTCCCCTTCGTTGAGGACCGTCGCAATATCCTTGTTCTTCACCCAGGCGAAGTACTCGAAGAAGACGCCATGGTCACGCTGCAATACATGTTCAAGCGTGGCATAGAGGCTGAGTTCCAGCTAGAGGAATCGGAACTTGCTGCGGAACCCTTGCCTAAGCGAGATCAACGCAACGCTATCCTCTTTTATGAATCCGCCGAGGGTGGTGCTGGGGTCTTGACGCGAATCGCTAACGATCCCGCTGCACTCCGCCGCGTTGCTGAACGAGCGCTGCGCGTAGCCCACTATCAGACTAGAGGGGCAACCTGGCAAGCTGACCAGTTGCAGGATACGGACCCCACCTGTGAGGCTGGGTGCTATCGGTGCTTGCTTTCATATGGCAACCAGGCGGACCACAAAGCTATCCAGCGAAAAAACGAAGCTGTTTTAGGCTTGTTATGTCGTCTCACCCAGGCTGAGGGCAAACGCGGCACTGCCGGACGAAGCGCCGACGAGCACTACGCCGAGCTAGAGCGCCTTTCTGGTAGCAGCCTAGAAAAGGCTTGGCTGACGACGGTTCGAGCTCGAGGCTACCGCCTACCGGACAAAGCTCAGTTTTCGATCAGTGAATTTCAGGTGCGGCCTGACTTTGGCTACGACGGCGGCTCTCCAGCTTTGATCTTCATCGACGGACCGCACCATGAGTCAGACCATCAGATGCAGATCGACGCTAACAAAAGTCAGAGTCTTCGTGATGCAGGCTATGAAGTCATTCGCTTTCCAAAGGAGCAGCAAGACTGGCATTCGATCTTCAAACAGTACCCTGACGTCTTTGGTAAGGAAAGTAACGCATGAGCCTAGCCTACCAGCCCGGCAGCTTAGTGCGTGCTCGAGGCCGTGAATGGATTGTCTTACCTGGATCGGAAAAGGATACGCTACATCTGCGTCCGCTGGGCGCGGGTGACAATGAAGCTACCCTGATCCATGTGCCGCTTGAAAAGCAGCCGATCGAGTCAGCGACATTTCCGCCGCCAGACTTAGCTCATATTGGCACTCAGGCCGCCGGCCTCTTGCTCCGCGATGCTCTGCGACTGGCGTTTCGATCCGGCGCCGGTCCGTTCCGAAGCTTTGGCAACATCGCTTTCGCACCGCGTGCCTACCAGCTAGTGCCTTTGCTCATGGCACTCAAAATGGATACGGTCCGTCTACTGATTGCAGACGACGTAGGGATTGGTAAAACGATCGAGGCGGGACTGATTGTCCGCGAGCTGCTAGACCGCGGTGAAGTCATGCGCTTTACAGTTCTGTGCCCTCCACATCTGTGTGAGCAGTGGCAAGGTGAACTTCAAAGCAAATTCAACATCACCTCTGAAGTAGTCACCACAGGGACTGCGTCGCGACTTGAGCGCGGGCTTCCAGCTGGCACTTCATTATTCGACACTTATCCGGTGACGGTAGTTAGTCTCGACTACGTTAAGCAAGATCGCCGTCGAGACGAGTTCCTGCGAGCCTGCCCGGAGCTCGTCATCGTTGATGAGGCGCATAGCTGCGTCCAAGCCAGTAACGCTACGCGGCACCAGCGCTTCAAGGTTCTATCCGGACTAGCTGAAGACCGCGAGCGCCACATGCTGCTGCTCACTGCCACCCCGCATAGCGGCGATGAGGAGGCATTCCATAACCTTTTAGGGTTACTAAATCCTTCGTTTCGTACTCTTCACGAACTTGCTGGTTCAGCTAGAGAAAAATCCCGTGAGCAGCTTGCAAACCACTTTGTTCAGCGCCGTCGTGCTGATATCGCTGAATGGCAAGACTCATCCGTTTTCCCCGACCGTCTAAGCCGAGAGGCCGCCTATAAGCTTGGCGGTGAGTGGGGTGGTCTGTTTAATGACGTACTTGATTATGCTCAACGTATGGTTGAGTCTGTCAAAGACGAGTCTGTACTAAAGCAGCGCATGAACTGGTGGGCGGCACTTGCACTCTTACGATGTATTAGCTCAAGCCCAGCAGCGGCGGCCACTGCACTAAGAACGCGGATCCGAACTTTGGCTGAGGGGAGTGAACAGGCACAGGTTGAAGAGCTTGAACGCGCAGGCGCTGAAACTGTCTTCGATGGAGACGGTGATGGAGACCTCTCGACTGATGACAGCCAACCTGGGGCGCTTGTCGCCGAGGAAGGAAGCAATAACCCAGATGCAGTAATCCTAGCTGGCTTCTTGTCTCGCGCCGAAGCACTTCGAGGCCCTGAAAAAGACGGTAAGCTAAAAATGCTCACCGTACAGATTGACGAGATCGTGCAGGCCGGTCACAACCCCGTTATCTTCTGCCGGTACATCCCCACTGCACATTACGTGGGTGAATACCTTCGAATAAAGTTTGGTCGAGATAAATTCACCGTAGAAATTGTGACTGGCGAGTTGGCCCCAGAGGAGCGCGAAGCAAAGGTCGCAAGTCTTGGCAAGTTCGATCGCCGAATCTTGGTAGCCACCGACTGTCTCTCTGAGGGTATCAACCTGCAAGGTGTCTTCGACGCGGTATTGCATTACGACTTATCTTGGAATCCGACGCGCCACGAGCAGCGTGAGGGACGCGTTGACCGCTTTGGACAGGCGTCAAAGGTCGTTCGTACGGTACTTCTATACGGAGAGAACAACCCCGTTGACGGCGCTGTGCTTCAGGTCATCCTGCGCAAGGCTGAGCGCATCCGTAAAGAGCTCGGCGTCTCCGTACCCATGCCAGACAACTCCGGCAAGGTTATGCAGTCAGTGATGGAAAGCGTTTTGTTCAAGCGTGGCAGCGGCAAGGTACAAGCCAAGACCGATGACTTGTTTGGCGTTGGAGATATTGAAGCAGCTGTTATGAAGGATTGGGAAAGTGCCCGCGAAAAGGCGGCTCAGAGTCGAACCATCTTTGCCCAGAGACGATTAAAGCCTGCCGAAGTCTTGCCCGAGTGGAATAAAGCTATTTCTTCGCTTGGTAGCCAAGACGATGTCGAGCGTTTCATCACCCGTGCGGCCGAACGTATGCAGGCTTCACTGGAGCCGCACAAGGAGGGCTACAAGCTGCCTTTGCGTCACTTACCCCAGGTACTGAAAGATCGCCTTGAAGGCGTTGGCATTGGTGGCGACACACTCCGTATTGAGTTCCGCCGGCCTGCCGATCCACGCCACATTCACCGCAGCCATCCTTTGGTTGCGGCCTTTGCCGACTATCTCGCCGAGCGCGCACTTGATGGCGCTAATCCTGAGTTAGTCGCTCGTAGTGGCGCAATCTTCACCCACGACGTCTCAACCCGCACGGTCATCGCTCTGCTACGCCTTCGAACCCAACTGTCGATTACCTATCGCCGTAGTCATCGTGTAGCACTTGCTGAGGAAGCCGTCGTTGTCGGTCTGCGAGGGGGCTCTGCTCCCCAGCTGCTGGGAGACACAGACGCAGCAGCACTTATGGCGGCCGAACCTGCTCGCAATATAGACCCCGCCCGTCGTGACCGTGAGGTTTCGGAGGCATTGGCAGCGCTTCCAGCGACACAACCTGCCCTAGCTGAGCTTGCAAAGCAACGCGCGATCCAGTTATTAGATGATCACAAAAGGGTTCGTGAAGCATCTGAGACCAAGTTCCTTAAATATGAAGTAACGCCTTGTTTACCGGTGGACGTTATCGGCTTGTACGTTCTCTTGCCCACGCCGAGCCTGTAACCATGAAAAAGTCTGATCTAAATCTCGATGCACTACGTATAGAAGGTAGTCTTCTACCAGCCGAGTTCATTCAAAAACTGCTCGAACTCAAGGCGGATTATCAGTCAGCTGCGGACTATGGAATCCCGCCTGGCCTGAACTTGAAGGATGAAATCGGACGATGCTGGCGTATCGCGTCCGCACTTTGGGTTGACTTTAAGATACGCCGTGATAAGCCGGGTGCAAAGCCTGATGACGTAGCTCTGAAAAACTGGTTAATTCCGCTATTCACCCGCGTACTCGGATTCGACGGCTGGACTGCAACGCCGGGCGTCACTGTTGACGAGCGTCGCTTTCCTCTCACCTATAAACTTGGGCCGACGCCACTTCTCCTGCTGCCACATACTATTGATCTCGATAAAAGCGATAGCCGTTTTGCACCTGAAGGCCGGCGCCGATCGCCGCATGCGACCGTTCAGGAACTACTTAATGCCGACGATGATTCATTGTGGGCGATTGTTGCGAATAGCTACTGCCTCCGGATTCTGCGCGACAACCCGAGTATGACTCGACCTGCGTATATCGAAGCTGATCTTGTGCGAATTTTTGAAGAAGATAGATACGCTGACTTCGTTGCAGTCTGGCTGTTAGTCCATGGTACTCGGTTTGGGAACGGAATTGACAGCCACGACAAGCAGGTTCCTATCCTTGAGATATGGCATAACCAGACCCAAGAAACCGGCGAACGAGCACTGGAAAAATTGCGAGACGGCGTTACTGAGACGCTCCGTCAGCTCGGTAATGGCTTTCTCTCGCATCCTGCCAATACGGCACTGCGTGATGCCTTGCAAAACGAAACTTTAAAGACTGATGAATATTTCAAGCAACTATTACGACTTGTCTATCGCCTAATTCTTCTTTACACCGCTGAAGACCGCCACTTGCTCCACGCGCCTGAAGCAACCCAAGAACAACGCGACCTCTATGACAAGGGGTATAGCGCCGACTTGCTTCGTGATCGCGCTCTAAAAGGGCGAGCCGATCGTCACTCCGATCTTTGGCAGGGGCTTCTTGTGACTCTTCGAGGGCTGGCACATGGCGCTGAGCCACTCGGGTTGCCAGCGCTAGGCGGTCTTTTTTCTAGGGACAAGTGCCCCGATCTCGATGCAGCCGAGCTACCCAACAAAGCTTTGCTGAGCGCGGTACGTGCATTGTGCTTCTTCCGCTCAGGAACAGTGCTGGCGCGTATCAACTACCGCGATATGGATACTGAGGAGTTAGGTAGCGTCTATGAGAGCTTGCTGGAATTGCAACCGATAATCAATGTTGATGCAAATCCTTGGCGCTTCGGATTCATTGGCGACGAGGCTGAGG
>Ga0169931_10005861_pt1 | contig 18661 bp, 11 predicted proteins | sample Kivu_15m_20L_FD_129675 | JGI IMG/M metagenome (GOLD analysis project Ga0169931, IMG submission 129675) | Freshwater microbial communities from Lake Kivu, Western Province, Rwanda to study Microbial Dark Matter (Phase II) - Kivu_15m_20L... | ecosystem: Environmental > Aquatic > Freshwater > Lake... | reverse complement strand
TGAAGTGTCAGTTCTTCCAGGACGTGGCTACCGGCAATGGGATCATTTACCTGATGCATATGGCTTTCTTCGATCATAACATTCTGAATGTGGAAAGCGTGTTTCCACTGTTCCGGAACATCAGAATTACTCCTGGAGACAAAACCATCCGCATTTCCCAGAAAAGATGATAGTGTTATACTTGATAAGGAAAGTAATTCCAAGGGTTCTTCGTTTGGAATGGTGTTGATGTCAGGAACCCCCATAATTATTGGTGTAATATCTTCTTCATACCCATGAAAAGCACAATAGTTTTCCCAGAGAAGCCTCAATGCTCTCAGAAAAGCAATTTCAAGTAAAAATTCTTTACCCAGGGCTGTAAAAAAATAAATTCTGTTGATTTTCTGATCTGTAAGTTTATGCTGATCAGCGTATTGTAGTGCCCTGGAAAGAGATAAGGCTTTATTTTCTTCAGAATTCAGGCATATGTAAAAAGAAGATTCAGGAAATATAAGCTTTTCATCATCAAGTATCAGAGTGTGCAATCCGCCACTATCTTCTGTGGTATTTAAAAAATCGATAAAAGAAGGTATGCAATGACGGCTGCCGTGATCAAAATGCAGGATGATAAACAGGTAGGAGATAATAACATCTTTAAATAGCACTTCGGGATCTGGCGTTCCGCAAATTTTTAATTCCAGGCAGTTGGCACCATTTTCCAGCATTGTGAGGATATGTTTATTGCCAGAATCAGCTTCGGTGATGTTTAAATATATGCCTGAAAAAGGCGTATTGGTGAATTTTTTTAATGGATTAAAAGTAAATTTACCCGATTCATTGGTTATAAAAGGATCGACAGAAACTTCAGGATATCTCAACTGAAAGTCTTCAGGATTGAAATTTCCCTTTAGATCCTGCGCTGCCTGCTTTAGCCACAGGGATCTGGAATGGTCTTCAAAATCTTTTTGCATAGTCATGGAGTATTATTTATGATGAATCAGATATTGAAGCAGATTTTTGACCAGGGATGGTCCCTGATATACCAGACCGGTATATACCTGAATCAGGGAGGCGCCGCTTTGAATTCTCTGTAATGCATCTTCTCCGGTAAGAATACCGCCAACACCTATCAAAGGAATGGTGCCTTCGGATTTTTCAAATAAATAGTGTAAAACTTCATTGCTTTTTCCGGTTACAGGCCGGCCACTTAATCCTCCGGCACCAATATGTGAGGTATCTGATGTCAGCATTGTTCTGTCCAGGGTAGTATTTGTTGCAATGATACCGTCTATTTTGGTTGTTTTAACTATATCAACAATATCATCCAGCTGACCCTTACTGAGGTCTGGTGCGATTTTGAGCAGAACAGGCTTTTTGATATGTTGAGCTGAAGCTTCCACCATGATGGCTTTCAGAATTTGCGTAAGGGGTTTTTTATCCTGCAGGTCACGCAATCCCGGAGTATTTGGAGAAGATACATTGACCACAAAATAATCAACTACGTCAAATAGTTTTCTGAAGCAATAAACATAATCATTGATGGCCTGCTCGTTTGGGGTGTCTTTATTTTTTCCAATATTACCGCCCACAATGAGCGGGTAATTATTTTTAAGGGTTTTCAATCTTGCAGCCAGGAAATCGGCACCATCATTATTGAATCCAAGTCTGTTGATCAGGGCTTTTTCCTCTGGCAATCTGAATAATCTTGGTTTTGGGTTTCCGGATTGAGGCCGGGGGGTTACTGTTCCAATTTCGACAAAACCAAATCCCAGGTAAGGTAACAAATGAAGGTACTTACCGTCTTTATCAAAACCAGCCGCAAGACCAACCGGGTTCTTAAAATGCAAACCAAAGCAGTTGACTTCAAGTGCTGGATGCTGGATGGTGAACAATTTATGGAACAGGGTCTTCATTCCCGGAACACTTAAAAGCACATTAAACATGAACATTGTTGTATGGTGTGCTTTTTCCGGAGGCAACAGAAAAAGAAGGGGCTTTATGATCAGATGGTACAGGTTCATATATCTACAAAAATACCAAAAGACTGCATTTCCAGCGAAGACAAGCAGGAAAAATATTATACAAAGACAAATATCGCTGTTATAACTACAAAAAGACCATGCTCAGAGGTAGGGCTAAAGATTAAAATTGACGTTTTACATTTCGAACAAAAAAAAAGCACACTCCCCTAAAGAAGCGTGCCTTTTATTTTTAAATTCTAAAAAGAATTATTTGTCTGGGTTGGATGTAGCTATACTATAAACGACAAGACCGAAACCAATTTTGTTGATAGCGTCAGCCAGGTTATAGAATAAGTTAACATCTGAAGGATCAAACATTCCACTTAACCAACCACCTGGCATACACATGTAACCAATAGGATAGATAGCCCATCCTACAAGTACAAACCATGCCAAAGACTGGATACCTGCCTGAACAGATGCGTTTCCGCTACCAGCTGCCAGTTGCTTGGCTTCTCCAAACCATGCAGAATACAGAATGTATACATATCCGATGGTAGAAATAACTCCCCATGTTACAGAATGTCCTGTTGATCCGTCTGTAAACGCTTCGCCATAATATCCGGCAACCAGCATCAGCACAGAAGCAGCGATAAGTTTCCACATAAAAGAACCTTTAGCGCCTGCTGGCTTCAACAACAGATAAAATTCAAGACACATGAGCGGAACTGTTAAAGTCCAGTCAATATAACGGAGTACGATAGGTGTTTCTCCTGTAGCCTGGAAATAATCTCTCATGTAATAATAGTGAACCGCTGCGATACCAGTAATCAAACCTGAAATCAGTAAAGACAGTTTCCATTTGTCACTAACGCGACCTCTTTCAAAAAAGAAAAATACAGATGCGGCAAACATAGCCATGTAACCAGTAAAAAACGTAAAAGCTACCGGATCGTCAGGCTTTAACGCTACAATGTTTAAGTCAATCATTTTTGTTTGATTTTATGTGATGAAAAATATTAATGACGTGGCATAACATTCAAAATTAAATATTGTTTTTCAAAAACAAAAAAAATTATAAAAAATTTTCAAAAACATCATTATCAAAATAAAATACTGACAAAATTATAATTTACGCAACTAAAAAATATAAACTAAATATACCAAAAAATATATTTTTAACACGTTTTTGTAAAATAATATATTTTTAATATTAAATAAACCAAATTATAATTTGTTTAAAAAAATTACTAAAAAAGTTACACACAACTGAAAAAGTTAGTCTTTACCCGCCTATTTTTGTAACCGGTAAATTGATCTGCATGAAGGCGTCTTTATGGTTTTATGAAAGGTTCAAGTTTTTTATTCTTTCGGGCAGGTATCTGACTTTACTGGCCATACTTATTATGGCACAGCTCAATGCCCAGCATACGCCGGAAATCATCAATTATACCCCTAAAGAGTACCTTGCACATCCTCAAAACTGGGCAATATCACAGCATAAAGACCGCATTGTTTATATGGCCAATACGGAGGGTTTACTCCGGTACAACGGAAATCTGTGGACATTGCATAAACTCAAAACCAATAAAATCATCAGATCTGTATTTTGTCAGAAGGATAAAATATTTACCGGCGCATATGGAGAAATAGGATACTGGGAAAACGATGGATGTCAGGATCTTACATATTACTCCTTAAATAATAAAGTACCAGTCGGAATTCTTGACAAAGAAGAAATTTGGCATATTACCGGGGATGATAAATTCATCTACTTTCAGTCTTTTTCCATTTTGCTGGCCTATGATGGCCAACGAATTACCCATATTAAACTTCCCGGAAATATCATGTTTCTTCAGCATGTTCAAGACAAATTTTACATACAAACGCTGGATAATGGAATTTTTGAAATAAGTGGGGATAAAATCAGCCAACCATTAAAGGGATCGGAATTTTTTTCCGGCAAAATAGTTACAGGGATAGAAGCACACCCCGATAATCCAATGGCTTTGCTAATTTCAACCAATTCTCATGGTATCTATAGCCTTTATGATGGTAATTTGACCTCCTGGCGGGCAGATCTCAATCCTTATTTTTCCGGAGTGCAAATAAACAAAATGAAAACAACCTCAGAGGGTTATATCATTCTTGGTACCATTAGAGATGGTTTGCTGGCCTTCGATGCCGACGGAACACTGAAATTTCATCTGCATGCTGCCAATGGTTTGCAAAATAATACGGTCTTATCAGTTGTTCAGGATGCGGAGTCCAATATCTGGCTTGGCCTTGATAAGGGAATTTCTATGGTAAATATTAATTCTTCTGTTCAGTTATTTTATGATCAAAAGGGTACTTTAGGTACCTTTTATACCACATTAATCAAGGATTCTGTATTGTATGCCGGAACCAATCAGGGATTATACTTTATCAAACTCAACAGACAGAAATTTCCCCCAAAAGAAAATACGTCTTTTCAACTTTTAAGCGGAACTCAGGGACAAGTATGGTATCTCAAAGATATGGGTTCGTTTATACTCTGTGGCCACAATGATGGAACTGTGACAATTCGAGGCGGCAAAGTTGAAAAAAACACATCACTTACCGGAGGCTGGTTTGCCGAAGAAGTTATCATCAATGATAAGCGGATGCTTTTGCAGGGAACCTATACGGGCCTTGGTATTTATGAAATAAATTTAAACGGCATTTCCTTTGTTCATAAAATACGGGGCTACGATGAACCGGTAAAAAAGTTTGTAAAGCAGGGAAACCACATTTGGGTTACCAGTCCAAATACCGGCGTGGTCCGACTAACAATTGATACAGAATTGACAACAGTGATGCAAAAAGATTATTACCAAGCCTCAAAAGGACTTGGCAGTTTTGCCAATTTTGATTTAAATATTTTTAGAAACGGAGTTTATGTATTTGATGGAAATACCCACTATAAATACCATTCCAGAAAAGACAAATTTGTTCCGGATAGGTTTTTACAGGAAATAGCGTCGGGTTGTCTCATCAGATCCGGCAAACGAGATGAATGGTTTGTGGTCCATACGGACAAAGTTGTTCAAATGCAGGACAATAAAATAAAAACGACATATCCTTATGCATTGAATAGAGATTACCACGCCATTAGTCAGGTGGGTAATCAATATATTTTTTGTCTGGACCAGGGATATGCGTGGACAAATGATTTAAAAACACCGGACATTTTCCACAAAAACAAAATTATTCCAGATTATATCCTGTTTGCCAATGAAACGCAATGCATACCTCTGGATAGCCCTAAAAACATCCAAATTGCATACAAAGACCATTCTTTCAGAATATATTTTCACGAAACATATTTTAGCAATAACAAGACTTGTACCTATAGATTAAAACCATTAAATCACCAATGGAAAAAAACGACCGATAAGGCATTTATAGAATTTTCCAATCTTCCGGCAGGAAAATATCAGCTGGAGATTAAAGGCGTTAATTCAATAGTGTCCTCTGTAAACTTCACAGTTTTGCCCCCATGGTATTTGTCTGACCTGGCAAAATGGCTGTATGTAATATTTATTGCAATATTGATTCTGATTCTGAGAAGATATTTTTTAAAAAAGCTTAGATCCGCCCGAATTAAAATGGAGGAAGAAAATGCAAGGCTGCTACGGGAACGCATGTATCAAATGGAAAATGATCGACTTATACAGGATAATATGACAAAGAGCAAAGACCTTGTTAACACTGCTTTACACCTTATCCAGAAAAATGAAATTCTGGAAGAAATTAAAAAAGAAATCAAAGCCATCAGAAATACAGAAAATCACAATATTTCAGAAAATGATTTCAGAACCATTATTAGAAGAATCAATTATAATTTACAGGTTGAAGATGACAAAAACCTTTTCGAATCGAATTTTAATCAAATCCACGAATCGTTTCTCCAAAAATTAAAGACGCTACACCCGTCGCTTACACCAGCAGATTTAAAACTGGCGGCTTATCTGAAAATGAATCTTCCCTCAAAGGATATTGCACCACTGTTTAATATCAGTATAAGGGGTCTTGAAAATAAACGATACAGGCTTAGAAAAAAACTGGGACTTTCTTCCACAGCAAGTATTACAGATTATCTGATGACGCTTTGAAATAATCAAAAGTGTTTAATAATTTTAATTTCAAGATAAAACAAAACCAACATTTAAAAACAATACGCCAGAATTTTAAATGATTTTCTTCTAAATGGCGTAGTTTTGGCGTAGTATTACTTCCCCAGAGGAGAGGAAATTTAGTTATAATTGCACATAAAATTTAAAGATAAAAAGTTGCATAAGCACGAGTTTACCCAATTTATTTAGGGAGATATGATTTGCAATTTTATATTCATTAAATGATTAAAGCCATTAATATGATGAGAGATAAACAAATATTGGTTTTCTTTTTTCTTTTAGTATTTCAGGTGATTTCTGCGCAACAGATTTTATTGAAAGGCAGGGTAACTGATGCTAAAACCGGAGAACCTGTAATTGGAGCAACGATACAGGATAAGACCTCAGGAAAAGGTTCAATATCCGATATTGATGGTTTGTTTGAATTGGAAGTAAGGCAAAAAAATGTTGTTGTAATCAATTACATTGGTTTCTCAACCAAAGAGGTTTTGGTAGGAAGTGAGACATTTTTAAATGTTCAGCTTGAGCCACAGGACGTATTACTGGAACAGGTTGTCGTTGTAGGATATGGAACACAGCGGAAGATAGATATAACAGGTTCAACGGTAAGCGTAAAGGGAGAAGAACTTGCCAAACAACCTGTCCTTACGGCTACTCAGGCCATACAAGGCAAAGTAGCGGGAGTACAGATTATAAATGCCGGAAGACCGGGATCTTCTCCCAGTGTGCGCATAAGAGGTACTGGTACGGCACTTGCAGGAACAACAGCGCTGTTTGTGGTTGATGGCGTGCTGACAGATGATATTTCCAACATAAATACGTCTGAAATAGTTACTATGGATGTTTTAAAGGATGCCTCTTCAACAGCAATTTACGGAGCCAGAGGTGCAAATGGTGTCATTATAATTACAACGAAGAAGGGAAAATCCGGGGCAACAAAAATCAATTACAATAACTTTGTAGGATTTCGATCGGCTTCAAATCTCGTTGAGATGGCAAATGCACGCGAGTATGCAAATTATGCCTCTGCCGCGTCCGGCAACCTGATACAGGAGGGCGATTTTGATACTGACTGGTATAATGAAATACTTCGGACAGCAGTTACCCACAACCACAATTTATCCATTACTTCCGGTTCGGATAAAATGACAAATTATCTTAACGTAGGTTATTTGGAGGACGAGGGCATTGTACTGAACAGCAAATTTTCCAGGTTAAACCTTAGGAATAATCTGGAATACAGGATAAATAAGCGAATGGACGCTGGAATTTTAGCCTCATATTCAAATAGCAGCAGCAGAGACGTCAATCTGGGTGCAGCATACAACAATGCCTATAGGGCAGCACCCATTATTCCGTCATTAGTAGAAGGCAGGTATGGCAATACGTCGGTGTATCAGAATGTGGGAAACCCAATACTTGACCTGAATAATAATGATAACAGGAACGTTCAGCACAGAATTCAGACATCAGCATTTGTGAATGTTAAAATTTGGGATGGTCTGTCATTTAAGTCCAATATAGGAACAGACCTCATAAATGGTTTTCAGCGCAATTACAATTATAAATTTGAAAACGACGAAACTACATTCATAAACGCAGGAGGAAATCAGCGCAATCCTAATAGTTCCCTGAATGTTGGCAGTCAGAGTAGCCTCAGATGGGTATGGGATAATATTTTTACCTATCAGAAGTCTTTTGGCAAAAATAATCTGACCGTTATCGGAGGTAGTACCGCTGAAGCGTTTGAGGGCGCCTGGTCTTCAGCCTCACGATTACATGTGCCGGAGAGTAAAGAGCTATGGTATATTACTACCGGAAATGCCAATACATCAACAAATGATGGATCCGGAGATAAATGGACAAGAAACTCCTATCTGGGAAGGGTAAATTATAGTTTTGATAATAAATATATGTTTACAGGAACCCTGAGGGCAGATGGAAGTTCCAGAATTGCACCCCAAAACAGATGGGGCTATTTTCCTTCAGCCGGCATTGGATGGCTGATAAGCGCAGAACCATTTATGCAAAACCAGCGACTTTTTGAAACACTCAAATTAAGGGCTTCATGGGGGCAGGTTGGAAATGACAGGGTGCCTTCAGATGCTTTTACAGTAACAGTCAGACCAAACCTCGCTTATCCGTTTGGAGGGGGTATTGCTACACCCGGTAGCGCTATAACACAGATCAAAGATCCTGATTTAAAATGGGAAACTACGGAAGAACTTGATTTTGGTGTTGAATATGCACTACTGGAAGGTAAAATTTTTGGTGAAATCGGACTCTATGATAAAAAATCAAGAAATCTGCTGATAAATGTTAAAGTTCCTGCAGTCATTGGTGATGAAGATGGTGTCGTTCTGACAAATGCTGCGTCCATACAGAATCGCGGTCTTGAATTATCATTAAATTATCGTACAAGAGTCAATGAAGATTTTTCCTACCGCCTGGGCGGAAACGCTACTTTTAACAGAAACAATGTTATTGGATTGAATGGCGGTCAGCCCATTCTGGACGGAGGAATAGGGGCTGGACAGATTTATACAACGAAAACAGATAATGGGCAGCCAGTGGGCAGCTTTTATGTACTTCAGGTACTGGGTGTATTCCAGGATGCTGCAGATATAGATGCACACGTTTCTTCCGGAGGTAAAATCATTCAACCAAATGCTTCTCCAGGGGATTTTAAATATCAGGACACAAATGACGATGGTAAAATTGACGATAAAGACAGGGTGTTTGCAGGTTCTTATCAGCCAAAGGCCTATTTTGGTTTGAATGCAGAATTTACCTATAAAGCCTTTGACCTGTCCATGGATATCTATGGAAACACAGGAAATGTTGTATATAATGGTAAAAAAGCCCTGAGGTTGAGTGCTTACGATAACGTAGAATCTTCACTGGCTTACAACCGCTGGACGCCAGGATCAGGTATTCAGGATGAGCCTGCAGCAAACAGTGGATTTCTTCCTGCATCTACCTATTATGTGGAATCAGGGTCATTTGTCCGAATCAACAATGTCACTTTGCGTTATAATCTTTCCCAAAATCAATTGAAAAATTTAAATATTTCAGCTGCCAGTTTATTTGTTACCGCACAAAATATACTTACGCTGAAAAAATTTACCGGATTCACACCAGAATTGCCTGATGATACGCCAACCAGGGCAGGAATTGAAACAAACGCCTATCCAACCAATAAAACGATAGCCGCAGGAGTTAATGTATCCTTTTAACTTTAAAGACGCTGATATGAATCGACATAAATTAATATTTTTTACCTCATTAAGTTTAATGCTCACTGCCTGCAGTGAAGAATTTTTAAATGTGCCGGTACAAGGCGCATCCACAGCAGCATCTGATCCTTCACTGGCAGAAAATCTGGTTACAGGAGTGTATAACAGTCTTATATCCGGTGATGCTTTTGGAAGTGGGGATACGCATGGAATTGCATTTATTTCGACAACCAATATCATGTCTGATGATGCAGATAAAGGCAGCACCCCTAATGATCAGATTGGTATTATTGGTGAACTGGATAACTTTCTGCATACACCTACCAATATTTTTGTAGGGGCTATATGGAATGGTCATTATGGGGCTATTGCCAAATGCAATCAGGCTTTAAAGGCGCTGGAAACAGCTCAGGTTGATGAAGAGACTAAAAACAGATGGATAGGCGAAGTCAGATTTTTAAGAGGATATTATTATTTCAATCTTGTCAGATATTACGGGGGAGTACCTAAAGTATTAAGAGTTCCTGAAAGTGCCGCTGATGCCAATGCAGATGTTACTTTTCAAACAAGGGCTACTGTTGATGAAATTTATCAGGTTATTACAGATGATTTGACTTTTGCAGCACAAAATACCCCGGTAAAAAGTAAAGGTGCCAAGGGTAGGATACATAAAGGTACAGCCCAGGGCATGCTTGCAAAGGTATATCTATATCGCAAAAATTACGATAAGGTATTAGAACTTACAAATGAGATTATACAGTCAGGTGAATACAGCCTTTTACCGAACTATGCCAAAATCTGGAGATTTGAGGGAAACAACAGCAGTGAATCCATGTTTGAAATTCAAACAGGAACCTTCAATAGCACGGACTTCGGTGTCAGAGGTTATTGTGTTTGGCAGGGGCCAAGAGTAGGGGGCAAAGGAGGCTGGAGAGATCTGGGATTTGGGTTTTGCACGCCGACCAGAGAACTGGTCAATGCCTATCAACCAAACGACACCAGGAGATTATCAACAGTAATTGAAATAGATGTATCCGGAACATACAAAGGAACTATTCTTTTTGACGGCTACAGAATTCCAAGCAAGGATTCCATCGAAAATTTCTTTTACAACTATAAGGCATATCATAGTGAAAACAATAATATTGAACCTTTTCTTGGTAACAGGGACAATAAGCAAAAAAACATCCATATTCTTAGGTATGCAGACATATTGCTAATGCAGGCGGAAGCAGCAGTTTTAAAAGGCAATGCGGCGCTTGGGTTAAGTAATCTCGAAAAAATTCAGTCGAGGGCAGGTATTTCTCCGGTTACTCAATATGGATTGCCCTTGGTTGAAGCCATTTGGCAAGAAAGGAGGTTTGAACTTGCGATGGAGCATGACCGGTTTTTTGATTTGGTGAGACAAGGAAGGGCTGCACAGGTAATGCAGGCTGCAGGTAAAAATTTTGTGGCCGGAAAACATGAATTTTTACCGATTCCTGCACTTCAGATTGAACTTAGCGGGGGCAGACTCACTCAAAATCCAGGATATTAATTCATTATTATTACATATTTTTAAATTGTTCATTTTTAAAACGTTTTAACATGAAATCAAAATTTTTTAACTATTGTCTGATAGCAGGACTTACAGGCAGTTTGTGTTTTGGCTTGACATCTTGTGACAAAGAAGATGATCTTCCTCCTATTGGTGGATTCAATTCTTCGGACGAAGTAGCAGCAACTAATCTTCAGGCTCACTGGACATTTGAAGGTGACGGAAAGGAGAAAAAGTCAGGGGCTACCCCGGCAAGTACTGTAAATGCGACATTTGAGACAGGTGCAAAAGGTAAGGGAGTAAAACTTACAGATGGTTATATAGCCTATAATGCAATTGCTGCATTAAATGCACTTCCAAATGCAACTGTTTCTCTTTGGGCAAAGTATGACAACAATGGCAGTCATCCATCATGCTTTTTTACCCTTACAAGACCAAATGAGTGGGCAGGTAACATCAACTTTTTAGCTGAAACCGGCTGGAAAAAAGCGGGTAATGATACTTTGGTTGTAAAAGGATTGGTAGTAACCAACAAGGATGGTAACCCATCATGGCAGGATTCCAGAAATGAACCAAGCAAAGGTGGAGTACAGGTACCAAAAGGCGTGAATAAGTGGCATCACATGGTGATGACATGGGATGGAGCAAATTCCAACTTTAAGATCTATGTTGATGGTGTAAAAATCAGCAACCCTGAATGGGAAGTAAGAGGTACTACAGGACCACTTAATTTTTACAGCCCAACAAGACCTGTAATTGGTGCATGGGGTGTTAATGTACCAGGAGGCGGAACAGCTGAGGGATGGCAGAAGCCTATGACCGGATCACTGGATGAATTAAGAGTTTATAACAAAGCACTAACAGATGCAGAAATCAGTGCTTTATACCAACTAGAACTGGCTGGCAGATAATGATTTTATTAAATACAAGGGGAGATCAACAATCTCCCCTTGTTATAATAATCAATTTTCCAGGGCAGTTTAATTTATACGCAATACGAATTACCAAAAACAGATTGAACTTTAATAAAAAGCAAAATTTGCCATAAATTTACGTCATTAATATCTGAAGCTCTTTGCCAGAAGTTTCTGACGATTTTGATAATCCCTGAGTCGAATTCCTGTATATTAATGTTTCAAAGCAACGGCATTTACATCATTATATAAAGTTTTAGTGACATGTCACACATGCATTTAATTTTTCTTTGTACTATTTGCTTATTGCTAAGCTGCCAAAAGGAAGATAAACCCTTGAAGCAATTTAACTTTATAAAATATACTGTTGATGGTGTTCAAAATAGTAATGCTAAAGGAACAAGCATCCAACCGGAAATAACGATCTCTTTTTCAGAAATACCAGATGAAAAAAGCTTAAAAGAAAACGTAAAAATTTTTGGCAACTCCCAGGAAATACCGGTTAATATTACATTAACCAATAATGATAGTAACATTGTCATCAAGCCGGAAATAAAACTTGAATATTTGACTGAATATGACCTGGTTGTAGATCAAAATTTAACTTCCATTTCAGGATCCAGGCTCTCTTCCAGAATAGAAGTATCATTTTCAACGCAGGTTGAGGCATCAGATAAATTTGAGCGTATTGAAGACGATGATTTATTGACACTGATTCAGGAAAAAACATTCAAATATTTCTGGGATTTTGGACACCCTGTGTCAGGCATGGCGAGGGAAAGGAATACATCAGGAGACCTCGTAACTACAGGAGGAACGGGATTTGGGGTAATGTCTGTAATAGTGGCCGTAGAAAGAGGGTTTATTACACGACAACAGGGATTGGAGCGGATTGAAAAAATAGCCACTTTTTTACATGATAAAGCAGACAGGTTCCACGGGGTATTTCCCCATTGGTTAAATGGAAATACCGGAAAAACAATTCCATTCAGTCAAAAGGATGACGGCGGTGATTTGGTGGAAACATCGTTTCTAATTGCCGGATTGTTGTGTGCTTCTGAATACTTCAATCTTTCGGCACCAAAGGAAATTGATTTGAGACAAACAATCAAAGGAATCTGGGAGTCAGTGGAATGGAACTGGCATACCAAGGGAACAGAAAATGTATTGTACTGGCACTGGTCACCAAAATATCAATGGGAAATGAATCATCAGATCAGAGGCTGGAACGAGGCATTAATAACATATATACTTGCAGCATCATCACCTACATATCCGATTAACAGAGCAGTTTACGAAAAAGGATGGGCCAGCAATGGGAGCATGAAAAATGGCAGGGTATTTTATGGTACGAATCTACCTCTTGGTCCTGATTATGGCGGCCCCTTATTTTTTTCACATTATAGTTTCCTTGGTATAGATCCGCGAAAACTCAAAGATCAGTTTGCAGATTACAACCTGCAACTGCTCAACCATTCCTTTATAAATTATTCCTATTGTGTTAAAAATCCGGGAGGGTATTATGGTTATAGTGAGCAATGCTGGGGATTAACTGCCAGTGACACTAATCATGGATATACGGCGCATAGTCCAACCAATGACAGGGGTGTAATTTCACCAACTGCCGCTATTTCCTCTTTACCATTCACGCCGGAGCCATCAATGAGGGCAATACGATATTTTTACTATGTCCTTGGAGACAAAATATTTAAGGAATATGGTTTTACAGACGCCTTTAACCTTCACCATATATGGTTTGCGAATTCCTTTTTAGCCATCGACCAGGGTCCGATTATAATTATGATAGAAAACCACAGAAGTGGATTAATCTGGAATTATACCATGAAGAATGATGATATTAAAAGAGGATTGGACATTTTAGGTTTTACGTATTAATAAGTATCATTTGAGAAAAATAGCATTAATTTCGGTAGTTGTATTGATTGCTTCATTGGTCATGGGGCAATCTCCGGTTGTTCCCTACTCGAGAGAAGACTTAAAAATTAGAACATTCAGGTATTTTTGGGAAACACCGGATACGATTTTCTGGCAGGTTCCGGACAGATATCCATCCTTAACATTTTCCAGCATAGCGGCTACCGGTTTTGGATTAAGCAGTTATATTATCGGCATTGAAAACAGGTATATTTCCAGGGCAGAAGGTGCAGAAAGGGTGTTAAAAACACTGCAGGTACTGTCAGATCTGCCTCAGGGGGCATCTGCTTCGGGAATTAGTGGCTACAGAGGATTTTATTATCATTTTCTAAATCTGCATGACGCCAGAAGGTTTAAGGAGGTTGAATTGTCCTCCATAGATACAGGACTTCTGATGGCTGGAATTTTGAGTTGTCAATCTTATTTTGATTTGGATAATGATACAGAAAGGAATATCAGAAAACTTGCAGATAATTTGTTTTTGCGGGTTGAATGGGACTGGATGATGAAGCCAAATGGTAAAATGAGTATGGGGTGGCATCCTGAAAAAGGCTTTATAGACAGTGATTGGGCAGGATATAATGAAGCCATGATTTTACTGATAATGGCTATGGGGTCACCAACACATCCCATACCGGCAGATGCATGGTCAAAGTGGTGTTCTACTTATCCTGTAGATACTTTCTATGGTATGGGTCATGTACAATTTGATCCATTGTTTGGGCACCAGTATAGTCATATCTGGATAGATTTTAAGGGGATTCAGGATGAATTTATGAAAAATGCAGATAGCGATTATTTTGAAAATTCAAAAAAAGCAACATTGGCAAACAGGTTATACTGTATAGATAATCCTATGGATTGGAAGGGTTACGATTCCCATTGCTGGGGATTAACAGCCTGCGATGGTCCCGCCAATAATAAAATGGTGATAGATGGAAAAGAAAGACAATTTTTTGATTATCGTGCCAGGGGTGCCGCAAGTATTCAGGTCGTAGATGATGGGACTATTGCTCCCACTGCAGCCGGAGGATCTTTTCCGTTTACTCCCGAATATTCGGAAGCTTGCTTACAAAACATGTGGAATTCCTATTATACCCGTTTAATTGGGGAATATGGATTTAAGGATGCATTTAACCTAACCTATACAGATGGAAAGCATCCTGAAGGATGGTTTGATGTTGATTACCTTGGAATTGATCAGGGTCCTATATTGTTGCAGATACAGAATCACGAAAATGGTTTATTGTGGAATGTGATGAAAAAAAATCTATACATTGTTGCCGGATTGAAGAAAGCAGGATTTAAAGGCGGCTGGCTTGAAGGAAAGTAATCCTGGCAATGAAAAAATTCAAATGAATAAAAGGGTTCTGAAAAATAAACAACATTTAATTTTATACAGATAAATTAAAGCATAGATAAATGGTAAAAACGTTAAAACCATCCTTTTTCCTTTGCCTTATGGCAACAATTTGCTCCTGGAGTATTTTAGATGCACAGGTATCAGAATCATCAGATGCTCAGATTGAACAATTAATTGGACAGATGACACTTGACGAAAAACTGGGTCAGATGACGCTGTTTACTACGGATTGGGAATCTACAGGTCCAACAATTCGTGGGGGATACGAAAATGATATTAAAACAGGAAGATGTGGGGCTCTTTTTAACAGTCACACGGTAGCATTTACGACGAGATTACAAAAGATAGCTGTTGAGGAGGGCAGGCTTAAAATACCGCTGCTGTTTGGGTATGATGTTATACATGGATATAAAACAATGTTTCCGATTCCGCTGGGTGAATCTGCCAGCTGGGATTTACAGGCGATAGAAAAAAGTGCATATATCATGTCCAAGGAGGCAGCTGCTGCAGGACTGCACTGGACATATGCTCCCATGGTAGATATCACAAGGGAGCCACGCTGGGGACGTGTTATGGAAGGTGCAGGTGAAGATACTTACCTTGGATCCATGATTGCACGTGCCAGAGTCAGGGGTATTCAGGGTGATGGTTTTGATAAATCTGATCGATTAGTATCGTGTGTCAAGCATTTTGCTGCGTATGGTGCTCCAATGGCCGGCAGAGATTATAATACAGTCGATATGAGTGAACGGTATTTCAGGGAAGTTTATTTACCTCCTTATAAAGCGGCACTCGAAGCAGGGGCACTGACGGTAATGACTTCTTTTAATGAATATGACGGAGTTCCTGCAACAGGAAACTCCTACCTGCTTACCGATCTTTTACGCGGTGAACTGAATTTTAAAGGATTTATAGTGTCAGATTATACATCAATTAATGAAATGGTCAATCATGGTGTTGTAGAAAATGATACAGAGGCAGGTATTCTGGCGGTAAAAGCAGGGGTGGATATGGATATGCAGGGTGCAACTTTTCAGGAGCTGATAAAAAAAGGAATTCAGGACGGGCGTATTTCCGAGGAAAGAATAAATGAGAGCGTCAGAAGAATACTTATACTTAAAAAGCAACTTGGTTTGTTTGAAAATCCGTATAAGTTTTCCGATTCAGAAAGAGAGAAAGCTACTATACTTGCAAAAGATCATTTGGAAGCATCCAGAGATATTGCCAGAAAATCAGTGGTTTTACTTAAAAACAATAAGGTACTACCTGTCGATTCAAAAGTTAAAAGGATACTTGTTGTAGGTCCCTTGGGTGACGATCAACAGAATCTCATAGGAGCATGGTCCGGCTCCGGTGAAGGTCGCCATTGTGTGAGTTTATTGCAGGGATTAAAGCAACATCCAGCTGCCGGGAAGTTGATTATTGATTTTGTGAAAGGTTGTGATATTGAAGGAAAGGAAAAATCAAATTTTGCAGGAGCTCTTGCAAAAGCCAAAGCTGCTGATCTGGTTATTCTGGCTATTGGTGAGCACAAGGATATGTCCGGCGAGGCTGCTGCCAGGGCAATGATCAGAATTCCGGGAGAACAGGAACAATTACTTACTTACATGAAACAATCCGGAAAACCATTGGTGACCGTAGTCATGAACGGAAGACCCTTGGTGTTGACAGATGTACATGAGCAATCAGATGCAGTACTTGAAGCCTGGTGGTTGGGTACAGAAGCGGGCAATGCATTGGCGGATGTTATTTTTGGGGCATATAACCCTTCAGGGAAACTACCTATTTCATTCCCGCGTCATGAAGGTCAGATACCGGTTTTTTACAGCCAGAAAAATACAGGAAGGCCTTATCAGGCAGATTCCAAATGGAATTCTAAATACATGGATTTATCCAATAAACCGCTTTATTCCTTCGGGTATGGTTTAAGTTATACTACCTTCAATTACAGTAAACCTGTAGTAAACAAGTCAGAGTTTTCTGATGATGATAAAATCAGGGTCTCCGTAAATGTTGAGAATACCGGAAATTATGACGGTGAGGAAGTGGTACAGCTTTATATCAGAGATCTTGTAGGATCGGTTACAAGACCTGTAAAAGAATTAAAGGGTTTTCAAAAAGTATTTATTCCAAAAGGAACATCGAAAAAAATTGAGTTCATACTGGACAAGGAGACTTTCTCTTATTACAGACAGGATATGTCATGGGGTACAGAGCCGGGGAAATTCCATGTTTTTGTCGGAGCTGATTCGGATACGGATAACAAGGTTGAAGTGATACTGAAAAAATAGGACGCTGTATCGGTTTTTTGAGTGGGAATATTATCTCGGAATGGGAAACCCTGCAAAATAACCTTCAGTTCCAACTATCCACACAGAATCCTGGTGAACAACAGCATCATAGATGTCTGCATTTTTATGTAAACGGTAGGTTTGCCATGATGCACCATGATCATCTGATAAAAAAATCCTGCCATAATTTCCCCCAATGAGCCAGTGTGACCCTCCAAGATGTTTAATCATTCTGTATGACCGCTGACGAGTTCCGCCATTGGGCTTTTGGAGCCATTCAAACGTTTTCCCTCCATCACAGGTTTTAAGTAAACTGCCATTGAATCCTGTAACCAGGCCGTATGTACTATCCCGAAAAGCAATTGCTGAGAAAAAATCACCCTGGATTCCCAGATCAGTCCAGTGAATACCATGATCTTCGGAATGCATTAAAACACCATATCCTACCTGTAAAAAATGGCTGCCTGAAATATGCTGAACAGCAGATATTTCGTGAGGAAAACAGATTACAGTATCCGTTTTCAATTGATCATCAAGGTGATATATATAACCTTTTGAGTAAGACTTACCTCCGGACAGTATAAGTTTACCATCTTGTTTTGCCGTAATATGGTGAAGAATATCCCAGTCTTTTAACCTATGAAACTCCCAACTGTTTTTTCCGTCAGATTTACTATATAAATAACCATCTACGCCCGTCGTAAAAAGAGCTTTATTATGATCCTGAAAAACATCAAAAAGCAATTTATCAGATATGGTATCAATACTGATCTTTTCTTCGGAAGGTATAGTTATTTCTATGCAGTAATGCCATACATTTCCGCCAACAACTACCTTATTACCCAGGTGATCTATATATACGGACGTTAGGATATCATCAGTAGGAAGGGATATTATTTTTTCCTCAAGAAAGTTAATGTCACGTTCACAGGAAATCTGCGTCAAAACAGACAGAAGGATAAACAAATATATATGGTTAAAAATCTTTGGCATTTAAAATCAAAATTAAATTTGTTTATCGTCAACAAAAGTACGTCTAAATTGCTTTACACAATATTAACATATTTAATTCTGGCAAATAGTTATCCGTCAGACAATTCAAATGATATAAAAATAAATAGTTTTTTACCCATAGCGTCCTAAATAAATTTTAATTCAAAAGATTAGGGGATAAAAATCACCTGATATTGGTATTAAAAAAAAATGAGAGAGGTCATTTAAGTTACTCTAAGTATCTTAGAGGTGACTCAACCAAAAAAACCCACTCTCATGACGAATATAAGCCTGT
>Ga0169931_10005860_pt1 | contig 18665 bp, 17 predicted proteins | sample Kivu_15m_20L_FD_129675 | JGI IMG/M metagenome (GOLD analysis project Ga0169931, IMG submission 129675) | Freshwater microbial communities from Lake Kivu, Western Province, Rwanda to study Microbial Dark Matter (Phase II) - Kivu_15m_20L... | ecosystem: Environmental > Aquatic > Freshwater > Lake... | reverse complement strand
TCCACAGCGGACACGCGTTGTGGTTCGGCACTGGTGCGGAGCAAACGCAGCGCCAGACTCGCAGCAGCCTCGACCTCGTCGAAGTCATTCAGCCACTCAAGAATGTCGGCTCGCCTCAGATCGTGGTCGCGGTGGCACCAAAAATTGAAGCTCGGGAGGTCGTATTGCGTTGCCCCACCGGGCACTGCCAGCCGAGCGCGGAACAGGCTCAACCACTCGTGGTCCCGGCACCGGTTGCCAGCGCGGCCGGGTGAGCGCTCGATGCGTCCGATGACCTCGTCCAACTCGGCGAGGCAGTTCTCGAGCGATGCCTGATCCACTGCGGCATTGCCTTGCCAGCTGCGGCTGACACCTCGTTGACGTTCGAGGTCAATGCGCAGGTCGCTTTTGAGGTCGATACGGGAACCCAGATCGATGATTTCGCACAAGGCGACCAGCGCCCCGCGATGGTCTTCGACGCGCCGACTGTCGGCGAGTCGATGGACGCGGCCCAACACCTCTTCGAGACGCAGCAACATGCGCACCCGCTCGGTCAGCGGGAAGTGGTAGCGCAAGGTGCTTTGAAGCTCGGTGATGACATCCATAACCTGGTTGCGAGAAGGGTCGTTGCGTGCCCAAACTAAGTCGAATCATGAAACGAGTCAATCATCTGCAAATAAGATCGTTGAGTTTTATGAGGGCCAGATCCCGACTGGACAAGGAACAACCTGAACATGAAGCGAGCCATATCGACTCTGAATCGCCCGAGAGCCGGAAGGCCGCTCGCCTTTTACGTGCTATTGGGGTCGCTCATCGCAGCGCCAGCAAGCGCCGATATGGAAGCAACGATCCGACAGTTACGCGACGAGGTCGAGGCACTGCGGCAAGAATTGCGCGAGACTCGTCGCGAGATGTCGCTCGGCAAGGCCGAGGCAGCAGAGGAGACCGAGCGTCGCGCGCGGGCTGCCAAGAGCGAACTGCGCGGCGCCCACAAGGATGGTTTTGGCTTCACGACTGGGGATGGGCAGCACAGCATCCGGCTGACCGGACGCGTTCATACCGACTATCGCTGGATCAACGACATCCCGCTGTCGGCGCGTGACCGAGCGGATGCCGATACCGCATCTGCTGCCGATGGGTTCGAGTTGCGTCGGGCACGTCTGGGGTTCAGTGGGTATCTTTACCGGGATATCGCCTTCGAGCTGCATTTCAATAGCTCAGGCGGGTCGGTGGGCGTCGAGCAGGCTGCAGTCAACCTCGGTTGGTACAAGCCGGTCCAGTTGCGGCTGGGTCGATTCAAGCAACCGTTCGGGTTGGAGCAATTGGTGAGCGCCAGCGCAATTGATTTTATGGAACGCTCATACAACGATGCTTTGGCGCCCGGCAGAAAGCTGGGCGTGATGCTGCACGGCGAGCCGCTGAAAGGTCTTACCTACGCCGCCTCTGTTTTCCAAGATGGCAGTAGCGAGGCGACCGCCGCCGATGGCGATGACAAACGCTACGCTCTTCGTGCTACTGCGAACCTGGCCCAACTGAGCAGCATGCCCGATAGCGTTCTGCACCTCGGAGTGGCACATGTCGGGGGTGACTACACGTTGGCAGTCAGTGAGGCCGACACCACGCTGATTGGCATGCGCACGCTTAATCGGGGGCTCAGTAACGTTTACCGGGCGCAACTGGGCACAACCGCGGGCTTCGGCGCGGACGTCGCACAGTCGATGTATGGCGCTGAACTGGCGCTGGCCCACGGGCCTTGGAAGCTGCAGGCTGAGTATCTATCTGCCAACTACGATGCGGTCGGCCGGTCGGGTCTCGATGGCAGCGCCCTATCATCACTGCGCGGCGGTGTAAGCGCTTACTACGCCAGCACACTATGGAATATCACAGGCGAGCGTTGGGCGGACGCCTACAGTGGCGGCGTGTTTCGTGCGTTGTCACCCCAGCGACCGTTCCAGCCCGGGGCGGGTTGGGGTGCGTGGCAACTAGGTGCCCGCTATGCCCGTTTCGACGCCAGCGACTTGCGGGCCGGCGGAAGCGCGCGCATCGTCTCTGGCTCGGCAGTGGATGATTTCAACGACACCCTGGATTCTTGGTCGCTGGGTTTGAACTGGATCCCCAATCCGGCGACGCGCCTGCTCATGGAATACACGCGGACTCGCTTCGGCAGCCTCACCTTGCCAGCGGGCCTGGTCGACACGCTGCAATCACGCGGAATCCGTCACGAAGACGTGTTCAGCCTGCGTGCCGAACTCAAGTTTTGAGTCCACCAGGGGCTTGGCCTCGTCAGGCAACCCCCTGTTTCAGGCTGGCCTCGATGAAGACGTCGAGGTCGCCGTCCATCACCCCCTTCACATTGCCGACCTCGACGTTGGTGCGCAGATCCTTGACCCGGCTCTGGTCGAACACGTATGAGCGGATCTGGTGGCCCCAGCCGATGTCGCTTTTTCCCGCCTCGAGCGCCTGCTGCGCCTCCATTCGCTTGCGTAGTTCGGCTTCAAAGAGCTTGGCGCGCAGCATCTGCATCGCTTCCTCGCGGTTGCGGTGCTGGCTGCGGTCGTTCTGGCATTGCACGACGATGCCGGACGGCGCGTGCGTGATGCGCACGGCGGAGTCGGTCTTGTTGATGTGCTGGCCGCCGGCACCGCTGGCCCGGTACGTATCAATGCGAAGGTCGGCCGGGTTGATGTCGATCTCGATGCTGTCGTCTACTTCCGGGTAGATGAACACGCTGCAGAAGCTGGTGTGGCGGCGCGCGTTGCTGTCGAAGGGTGAGACGCGCACCAGCCGGTGGACACCGGTTTCGGTGCGCAGGTGGCCGTAGGCGTAGTCGCCACTGACTTTCAAGGTGCAACTGGAGATTCCGGCGACCTCACCCTCCGATTCTTCGAGCACCTCGACGGTGAACCCTTTGCGTTCGCAGTAGCGCACATACATGCGCATCAGCATGCCGGCCCAATCCTGCGCTTCGGTGCCACCGGCCCCCGACTGGATGTCGATGAAGCAGTTGTTCGGGTCCATCGGGTTGGCGAACATGCGCCGGAATTCCAGTTGCTCAACGCTGGCGCGAATACGCTCGACATCTTCGGCAACTGCCTCGACGGTCGACCAGTCGGATTCGCTGCGGGCCATCTCGAACAACTCGGCGGCATCGGACAGGCCGTCGCGAATGGCATCAAGGCCACCCACGACTGACTCCAGGGATTTTTGCTCGCGACCCATGTCTTGGGCGCGTTTCGGGTCATCCCAGAAGTCTGGGGCTTCGCTTAGGCGAATCAGCTCCTCCAGACGCTCGTGCTTGGCGTCGTAGTCAAAGATACCTCCGCAATTCGTCGCCCCGCGCAGCGAGGTCGTTGATGAGGTGGCTGAGGGCATTGAGCTGTTCGGCTTCCATGGTGCTTCCAGTGCGGCTTGGCGGAGAGGGCGCCAGTGTAACGGCTGGCGCCGCCAGTGGGACGTGTGCTGGTCAGTCTGGTCGGTGGCTTGTGCTGGCAGCCGAACATGGCCATGCTTGTGGCATGGTTACGGCTTGTCGACTGCCAAGGCGTGTCTTGATCATCGCCATGATCAGCGCACTAGCTGCCTGCGCTGATGCGCCGATCCAGCGTAAAGATGGGTCCTATTCCAAACGCGAGTTCAGTGTCGCTCGTATGGCCAAGGGCGACATCGACGAGGTGGTCGAAGCGCATCAGCGCGCCATGTTGGCCAGTCTGAAGGCACTGGCCCTGAAGTTTTACAAGCGCAACCCGCGCGAGTACCGCAAGGATGGTCACGCCACGCCAGAGGCGGCCGTGGCGCGGCTTTTCGAGCCCTTGACGAACTGGGAGCAGGCCACTGAACGCCTGCTCGATTGGGAGTCGCGGCTGCGAGATGCTTGGCGAGCTGACTACGCGGGGGACCGCGTGGCGGCTTTGATGCAGGGCTTGGTGCGCATGGGCATGGCCAGTTACGGCGACCGTACAGAGTTCTACATGCTCTCGCAGGTCGATCCCCAGAAACTCTACAACAGTGCCCGCAATATCGAAGCGGTGGCTTGGAAGGTGGCCAACGCGCGCGACTCTGCAGGGGAACTTGTTTTGGTCAGCAATTCGATGGTCCCTGGGCAGGACCAGAACCTCAGTTTTGAACGTGAGTTCGGCAAGCTCATCGCCACGCAGGATACGCTGGCACTGATCATCGAGGATAAGAGCAGTCGCGTGATCCGCACTGGGGTGGTGAACGTCGCATCGATGCTGTTCCTACCGATCTGACCGCTCGCGCAGCGCCCTGAAGCTTCCGCCGTTTCGGTCGCCAGATCGTTCTGGTGACAGCCTGAAACCCGGCCAGCGCACGACAGCTTGCAGTCTGCACGGACAAGGTCTGTAATGCGGCGAGAACATCTACCATTCAGCGATGAAATCAAGCTTTCGTGTATTGATCGCAGCCGCGTTGTGCGCCACGCTCTGCGCATGCGCGACCCCGATGCGGGTTGCCGGTCCCGATACCGTGCCAGTCGCCGCCCCTCGGGTTGGCGAACAGTGGCGTTTCCGCGAGATCGAGGGCTACCGTGCCAAGCCGCTTGCCGAGATCACTTACACCGTGGTCGGCACCGATGCCGGGGGAATCGATTTGCAGGTGGCTGTCGATGGCTCGCCGCAAAGTGGCATCCGCGAAGGTCAGGTCGTGCGTTATGTCTCGCCATGGCAGGTTGCGCAGGACGCTGTCTACGACCGCGAACTGGTTTACGAACCGGCCGCTCCCCTCGTCGGATCGCGACGACAAGGCTCCAGAGAGACGGTACTGGTGCGCGCAGCGGCTCCCGACGGGCAACGCCCTGAGAACTGGTTCATCACCACATCGTGGGTCGGTTGGGAGGAGGTGGAGGTCCCGGCCGGGCGGTTTCGTGCAGCGCGCTTCGACCGCCTCATCAAGTTCTTCAACAACGATACGTTTCGTTGGAGCACCGAGCGCCGCGAGAGCTTATGGTACTCGCCCGAAGTCGGGCACTGGGTGCGGCGACAGGTGACGGGGTTCTATTTGCGACCGCCTTATGTGCGCGGTCGCCGGGCAGAGATCTTCCGCGAAGACTGGACGATCTGGGAGCTGCTCGAGTACCGGCCCGTATCGGGGGGAACCGTCAACGTTTCACCAACCCTGCCGTAGAGCGACTCGTGATCGGGTGGGGCTCGGAGATGCGTCGTTGAGATCCCCACGCAGTTGCTGTGATCGTTCAACCAAGCATCTGAGCTCGTTGCAGGCGGTCGCGGATAGCGGCCCACTCACTGCCGGCGGGTGGCTGCTCGGCAAGGATGCGCTGGCGGCCCATAGCGTCGAGGTGGTGCAAGGCGGCGTAGAGTTGTTGTGCCGCCAGTTCTGGGGTGTTCGCCAGTACGACTGAACTTGCTGCGGTGGTCGTCGGTGCCGGGCTGCCGAACAAGAGCAGGCCATCCTTGCTCGTCGCGGTCGCGAGCACCGCAGCGCGATCGGGCAGTAGTATCAGCGGCGTGTGCGGCGCGTAGTGCGATGCCAGCTGACCTGGGGTGCGCGGCAATTCCCGTTCGGTCACCAGCGGCGCGGTCCTGGCGATGTGTTCGAGTGCGGCCTCGGTCCAATGGCCTGGCCGCAAGACTTGCCAGCCTGCGTCGTCGACCAGAACCACCGACGATTCGATGCCGACCCGGCACGGACCACCGTCGAGGACGGGCGGGGGTGTTTCGCCAAAGCCCTGCAGGACATGTTCGGCGCAGGTCGGGCTGAGTTGTCCGAAGCGGTTGGCCGATGGCGCGACCAACGCCCCGCCACTTCCACGGATCAGGGCGAGTGCTAACGGGTGGTCCGGCACTCGCAGGGCGACCGTATCCTGGCCCCCGGTGACCTGGCGCGGGACATCGTCGCGAGCCCGCAAGACCAGCGTCAGTGGCCCGGGCCATGCGGTTGCGGCGAGGCGCTTGGCGACCGGGGGTACGCTGGCCGCCCAGGTGTCCATCTCTTCTGCCGAGGCCAGGTGCACGATCAGGGGGTGGTCGAGCGGACGTTGCTTCAGTGCGAACACCCGGGCTACGGCGGCTTTATTTCGCGCATCAGCCGCCAATCCGTAGACGGTCTCGGTCGGCATGGCGACCACCCCGCCATGACGGATGATGTCGACCGCCTCATTCAAGGTCGGGCGAAGCGGGTCGGGTACTGTGCTTTGTTCAGCTCTCATGGCGCCGCACTCTACAGCTTATCCCCCCTCTCCAACCGCGATACTGTGTTTTGGCATGCGCTCGGTGGTGGTCCGTCACCAAGTCGATTTCGACAACAACCTGGTTCAGGTACCGATCTCGTGACCATCTTCGCGCCAGATGCAGATGCTCGCCGAGCGCGGCCGGCCAAAGGCCGGGTCTGGCCACGATGAGATGGCCATGGGCTTGGCCGGGTCGCTGCGGTCGTTGGCGGGCTCTCCAGGGTGCTGGATGTTGACGAACAGCGTGCGCATGTCCGGGCTGATATCGATGCCGGTGATCTCGCAGCCTTTCGGGCCGATGAGGAAACGCCGGAACTCACCGGTGCTCACGTCGCAGGCGAACATCATGTTGTTGGTCATGCGCGCATAGGGGCCCTTGCCGAGCTTGTCGGTGGACACATCGGTCTGGGTCCAGAGGATGCCGCGCGGGTCGAACCACAGTCCATCCGGGGAGCCGAACCAGTCGCCCTTGATGTCGCCGCGGTGCTCCGGCGCCTCGGCCTGCGGGTCGCCGCCCTTGGCGAAAACATCCCAGCGGAACCGTGTTGCGCCGGCATCAGCATCTTGTTCGACGAAGCGCAGGATGTGCCCCATAGCATTGTTCGGCCTGGGGTTGGCGCCATTGATCGGCTGCCTCTTGCCGCGGTCGGTGTTGTTGGTGAGCGATACATACATCTCGCCGCTGCTCGGGTGAGCGGCAATCCATTCCGGCCGGTCGAGTGGCGTCGCGCCGACTGCATCGGCAGCCATCCGGGTGTGGACCAGCACTGCGGCCTGGTCGGCGAAACCGTTTTGCGGCGTCAGGCCGCCTTGGCCCCAGACCAGCGGTACCCACTCGCCGCCGCCATCCTCGCTGATGCGCGCGACGTAAAGTGTGCCCTCGTCGAGCAGGCGGCCCCAGTAAGTGCGCGTGACCTTCAAACGCGGATCGTAGGGGTCGCGGCTGACGAACTTGTAAATATATTCTCCACGCTGGTCGTCGCCCGAGTACACGGCCACGCGGCCGTCGCGGGCCAGTCGCACCATCGCGCCCTCGTGCTTGAAGCGGCCCAGCGCGGTGCGCTTGACGGGTGTTGCGTTGGCATCGTAAGGATCGATCTCGACCACCCAGCCGAAGCGGTTGAACTCATGCGGGTGTGTACTCGCATCGAAGCGTGCATCGTGCTCGTGCCAGCCGTAGAACGCCCTGTCGTCGAGCCCGATGCGCGCCTCGGTGGCGGTCGGCTTGGTCGCCTTGAAGAAGTAGCGGTCGAAGTTCTCCTCGCAGGTGAGGTAGGTGCCCCACGGCGTGACACCCATTGCGCAGTTGGCCAGCGTGCCGAGGATGCGACGCCCAGAAGGGTCGGCCGCCGTCTGCAGCAAGGCGTGCCCCGCGGCAGGGCCGCTCACCGCGCAGGGCGTCATCGCGGTGATGCGTCGCGCCAGCGGACCGGGCGTCACCGCCCAGCCACCACCCGCCTGCCTCTGCACGTGGCATACCGAGACACCGACCGCCGCCTGCGCCTTGGCGACCTTTTCGGCAGAGCGCGCTGCGCCACCGTCCGGATGCAGCAAGCCCTCGTCGAGGTATTCGTGGTTGGTGACCCAGAGGCCGCGCCCAGACGCACCCGGTTCGGGGAACAACGCGCAGCCATCGTGGTGCGTGCCGAACAGGGCTGCCTGTTGCTCGGCGGTGTGACTGACATCACCTGGCATGCCGGTGCCGGAGCCATCGAGCCGGTCGCCCCAGGCGGCCATCACGCGCCAGCGGTAGCCCGGCGGAACCACCACCGTGTCGGCCTGCTCCGAGAGAGGGATGCTGGCGAAGCCGATCGGCGCGCGAGTGCTGTCGCGACCCCACACCGGCAAGGCCTGCAGCAGGGTCAGCGCGCCCATGGCCTGGAGCAGTTCACGGCGTGAGGGATGAAACGGGGTGTCGCGGTCGAGGGAAGGGTTGGAACTGGGGAGTTGGGTCTTTTTCATGATGACGACGAGGTTAGTTCAGCGATCGGTCGCCAGGGGAGACCGTGCACCTTTCAGCGGTGTGCTGTGTATTGCCGGAAGAGTCGTGAGCATGCGATTGTCGTTTGACGACCATGTTTCATGGGGCGTGTGGCAGCGCCGTGTGTGGATGGCTAAGGCTGTGCGAGCCTGATGCGTCGCATCCGCCGCGTCGAGCCGCCCGCACCAACGGCCAACGAGCCCGTGCGTTGCATCCTGTGTGACCGGTCGGTGCCGTCGCAGCAACTCGATTGGCATCACCTCGTGCCAAAGCTCAAAGGCGGGCGAGAGACAGCACCGATGCACCGCATCTGTCATCGGCAAGTGCACGCTCTGTTCAGCGAGGTCGAGCTCGCCCGGCACTATGCGAGTGCCGACGCGCTGCTCGCGCACCCGGAGGTCCGCAAGTTCGTCGACTGGGTATCGAGCAAACCCGACGATTTTTACGAGTCGGTGAGAAGGCACAAAGGAAAAAAGTGAGTACTCACGTCGTCACCCATGTTTACTTTGATGGCGGCTGCCCGGTGTGCCGCCGAGAGATCGACTGGTATCGGACCCGTCAACCGTTGACTCCGATCGAGTGGGTCGATGTCAGCCGGGTTCATTGTGATCCGGCGGGTGATCTGTGCCGTGCCGATGCCCTGCGGGTTTTTCACGTGCGCTGCGCTGACGGCCGTCTGTTTCGCGGGGCGCATGCCTTTGCGTTGCTGTGGCAGCGATTTCCAGGGCTTCGGTGGGCTGGAAGGTTGGCCGCACTACCGTTGGTACGTTCCTTACTGGATGGGGCCTACCGGACTTTTCTTATCTTGCGTCGGGTGTGGCGTTAACTGCTCTGTGTGGCTCAGCTTTCGGACGATGTCGGTTCTGGCTTTCACGAAACGGTCATCTTTTCACCGGAAGGTCACAAGGATGAGACTTCTTGCGCTGCCGCTGATCTGCGTTGCTTCCCTGCTAGCCGCTCCATGCGGCACTTGGGCCGCCCGGCCGATGGTTACCGACGACGCGCGCCTGACCGACGCCGGGGCATGTCAGGTCGAGACCTGGTTCCGTTTCAATCGCTCCAGCACCGAATATTGGGCACTACCCGCCTGCAATCCAGGTGGCAACCTCGAGGTCACAGTCGGCGGTTCGCTGGCCGATTCCCGTGGCCTGTATCACGCCGATACGGTCGTGCAGCTCAAGACCTTGTTCAGGCCGCTGCAGACGGATGACTGGGGATGGGGGCTCGCCGTTGGTCGGGCGCGCCATATCGGAGCGGGTGTCGACGACACCTCCAACGTGCAGCGATACTTTTACCTGCCGATCAGTCGATCGGTGTCCGGTGATCGTTTGGTCGTGCACGTCAATCTTGGCGCAAGCGAGCCGAGTGGTCCCGAGCGCTGGCGAGGAATCGGCGGAGTCGGTGCCGAGTGGGATGTGACCGGAGCCGGCAAGACTTGGCTCATGGGCGAAGTCTTCGACCAACAGGCCGGGAAGCCATTTTTCCAGCTCGGTGTCCGACGATGGCTGCTCCCTGGCCACGTGCAGGTCGATGCCACCTATGGCGACCGTCTCGAGCAAGGCTCAGCGGCGCGATGGTTCACTCTGGGTCTGCGCCTGATCAGCCCCCAGTTGTTTTAGGACGCGATAACGAAGAGGGCCGGCACATGGCCGGCCCCGTACACGAAATCAGGCCGGTCAGATACCCAGTAGCTGCTTGGCTTGCTTCAGTGAAGCCATTGACGCGTCGTGGTCGCCGGCTTTGTGCTGGGCTTCGCCTTCGGCGCGCAATTTCTTCGCCGCGTCGAGCTTCGAGGCCTCGACAGTGCTCACTTGCAGAGCTGCGTCGATCTGCTTCATCTCGTTCGGGCAGCCGTGAGCCGCGGCCAGGCCGCTAAACGACATCAGACCTGCCATCAGGATCGATTTCGCGAGATTCACCGGATCACCTCCTTTCATGCTGTTACCCATGCGGGCGTGTCAGTAACATAGCGCTTGCCGAGGGATTTCGCCACGAGAGCGAGGGACAATGGCCATGCAACAATCGCTAAAGATCGCTGGTTCTTGTCGGTCCGCTCGGCGGGCGTCGCTGAATGCAGACGAGCGCAAGGAGCGAGGTCGGTCAACATGAAACACACGGCGAGGCGCCAGGGGGAGCATTGGATCGGAGACAGTTTTTGAGCGGCGGCGCCGCCTTGCTGGGGGCAGCGGCGCTGGGCGCAAGCCTGGGGTCGGGTTTGGTACAGACGCGGGCATTGGCCAAGACCACGGGTTGGGTGTGGGACGACATTTTTCTAACGCCGGTCTTTTCGCCGACCCACCCAGAGCAGCCGGAGCGGGTATCAACCATCCTGCAAACCATGGACGCGCGCGGCGTCCTCGCGCAATTAGAGCCGATCTCGATCCGTCAGCCGACCGACGACGAGCTGCGCTTGATCCACACGCCTGAGCACATCGCCGGAATCCGCCGCAATCACGGTGCGCAGATCGACGCGCTTGCGCGGGCGGCGGTCGGCGGTACCTTGGCGGCTTGCGAGGCGGTTCATGCCGGCAAGATCCGCAACGCCTTCGTCTGCTCGCGCCCCCCCGGGCATCATGCGCGCAATGATGGTCGCGAGGAAGGCTTTTGCTTCTACAACCATGTCGCAATCGCCGCTCGCTTCGTACAGCAAGTTTTGGGGTATCGGCGCGTTCTTATCGTCGACTGGGACTATCACCACGGCGATGGCACCGAATACTTTTTCTACCGTGATCCAGACGTCCTGTTCTTTTCCACGCACGATTGGGGCGCTTACCCGCGTACGGGTGACCCGGGTCGGACGGGGGCCGACACAGGCATTGGTACCAACATCAATGTGCCCTTGCGGTGTGGCGCTACCGATGCTGACATGCTGCAGGCTTTCGACACAGAGTTGCTTCCGGCGGCCTTGGCCTTCGACCCCGATTTTGTGTTGATTTCGGCGGGGTTCGATAGTCGTATGCAAGACCTGCTGGGTTGTTTTGCCGTGACCGACGAGGGCTATCGTCAAATGACCGAACGGGTCTGTGACATCGCCAAGGCGCATTGTGACGGCCGCGTCGTTTCGGTGCTGGAGGGCGGTTACAACTTTGCCGGGATCGCCAGTGGCGTGGCGACTCATGTCGCGACGATGGCGGCCTATTCATGAGCAGGCTGTCGACCGGTCGTCGTTGGGAGCTGGAAAAGTATCGGCGACTGTCGTCGCGTTTCTTGGCTTGGCGGCGCTACTGACTTCGTGGACGCATGAACAGCGCTATCACTTGTTGCAGGAAGGTGGACTGGTCGAAGGCGCTACGGTGCTGGGGTATCTGGTGGTGGTCGCCTATGTGGCGACAGCGCTGTGGTCGCAGCAGCGCTGGAGGTCGGTCAGCCTTGGCTTGATTCCTTTGTACATGGCCATGCGCGAGCTTGATTTCGATAAGCGGTTTGTTGAAGGTAGTGTGCTGAGAGGTAGTTTTTATCTGGGCCCATCGAGTTGGCAGACAAAGTTGATGGCGGCGACAGCTGTCGGCATCCTCATCTGGGCTTGCTGGCGGGCATTTCGGGATCACGTGGTGCCGATAGTTCGCTCTGGTCAGGCCGCTTGGGCTTGGGTTGGTGGTGCGAGCTTCCTGTTTTTGTTGGTGGTGTCGAAATCTCTCGACGGCGCGGTCCGCAAGTTGTCCGACTGGACTGGGAGCAGCCGTGACGAGATTGCGGCAGCGCTGCCCGTGTTGCGCGACGCTTACGTGTTTGAAGAAATTCTCGAGTTAGGGCTTCCGCTGGTGATGTTGCTGCTCTTGGTCGACTATCGGCGACGCAAAATTCCCTCGACCAATTCCGAATAACTCCCAACGCCGCACGCAAAGGGTGTGTGCCTGGGGGCTGATGAAAGATCGAATCGTTTGGGAGCTCGTCCGCCGGTCTCAAGCTCCGAACCTCGCCAAAGCCTTCCGGCGACCGTTGCGCCGTCGATGGTTGGACCGGGTGACAGCGAGCGACAGACTTAACCTTCGTAGCTCTGGGACTGTCTCCGGATCAGCGATGGCGACCAGGACCCTCGCTGCCTGAGTGAATCGAGTTCCCCACGCGCGCGGTCCAAAGAGCGTTCCCAAAGCTGCTGAGCCACCCCCACTTCAAGAATCGACTCGAGCCAACCGAACAAGATCTGGCAGTTGGCGGCGGTGTAGGGGTCATCGAGCAGGTGTGCGTATTCCTCTTCTAGTTTGCGAAGCTGGGCACGGCCTATGGCTATTCTGGCGGGCAGCGGCTGTTGCGTCATGATCCGTTTTATGAATGCGCGCATCATGAGTATAGATGTTGTCTTGGACAGAGTCCACTATTGTCCATGTCTTTGTCATGAAATCGACTTCATCTCATCTCGATAGTGCTCTTATGCGCACCATGAACCCGACCCTCTCCTGACAGCCATGCCGCCATGGTGAACAGTCCTCATCGTTCCGACACCCCCTGGGCGGTGTTTCTGATTTTTTTGCGGATGGGCCTGACGTCGTTTGGCGGGCCGGTGGCGCATTTGGGATATTTCCACCAGGAGTTCGTGGTTCGGCGGCGTTGGCTCACCGAAGTCCGTTACGCCGACCTTGTTGCCCTATGCCAGTTCTTGCCAGGGCCGGCCAGCAGCCAAGTCGGCATCGCCCTTGGCCTTGGCAGGGCTGGCCACGCCGGGGCGTTGGCTGCTTGGCTCGGGTTTACGTTGCCGTCTGCGGTCTTGATGGTGGTCTTCGCCTACGGCCTGGGCTTCGGTGTTGGTCCGATCGGGGCTGGCGCTCTCCATGGACTCGCACTGGTGGCCGTCGCGGTGGTGGCGTTGGCCACGCTGGCCATGACCCGTAGTCTCTGCCCGCACCTTCCTGAACGCCTCATCATGCTCACCACCGCCATTGCGGTGATCACCGCTGGGCAGCTTGTATGGCTGCAGGGCGCTTTGCTGCTATGCGTTGCAATCCTTGGTGGTCTCACCTTGCGCGCATCGTCGCCAGCGGCCGAGGCACCTGCACCAAAGCCTTCACGGCTTGCAGGTGTAGAGTGGCTGCTTCTGTTTTTTATCGTTCTGCTGCTGACGCCGGTTGCCGCGACTTTTTGGGCAGCGCCCCAACTCGAACTGTTTGAGCGGTTCTATCGGACCGGCTCCTTGGTGTTTGGCGGCGGTCATGTCGTGCTGCCTTTGTTGCAAGCCGAAGTCGTGACGCCGGGATCGATCGATCCCGCGACCTTCCTCGCCGGCTACGGTGCCGCCCAGGCATTGCCGGGCCCGCTTTTCTCTTTTGCGGCTTTCCTGGGGGCGAGTATGGGTGGCTGGAGCGCCGCTGTTGTGGCGGTGGTCGCTATCTTCCTGCCGTCATTCCTGTTGGTGTTCGGGGCCTTGCCCTACTGGGAGCTGTTGCGCGCACAAGCGCGAGTGCGTGCAGCTCTGAAGGCCGTCAACGCTGCGGTCGTCGGTTTGGTGCTAGCGGCCCTTATCGACTTGAGCCGAATGGTTTGGGTCGATGCTCACAGCCCCTGGTGGATCGACATCCCCGGGTTGGTGCTGGCGATCGTCGCGCTCCATCGTTGGCGTCAGCCGCCGTGGTTGGTGGTTCTGCTAGGGGGCGTCGCCGGGGTCCTGTTGGACATGGCCGGGCTGATCGGCTAGGGCGTTGCTCGCTCGGCCTGCTGTCCCCAGACACGCAGGTCCTGTCCCGAGGGTTCCTGGAAGATACGCAGCCCAAACTCCCCGACAATGGCATACAGGTGGTCGAAGATGTCTGCCTGGATGCCTTCGTATTCGACCCACGCAGTGGTGTTCGTGAAACAGTAGATCTCCAGCGGCAGTCCGGTCGGTGTGGGTTGCAGCTGGCGAACCATCAATGTCATGCCTTGGTGGATCTTCGGGTGGGCGCGTAGATACGCTGCGACATAAGCCCGGAAAGTGCCTAAGTTGGTTACGCGGCGCACATTGATCGGGTCCTTGCCGGAAGCGATCAGTGCCGCGTTGTGAGCTTCGAGTTCGGCAGTTTTGCGCTGCAGATAGTCATGCAGAAGCGCAAAACGCCCCAGACTGTCGCGCTCGGCATCACTTAGAAAATGTACTGACGTCTGGTCGATCATCAACGCGCGACGGATCCGCCGACCGCCTGACTCGCTCATCCCACGCCAGTTTTTGAAGGGTTCGTTGATCAGCCGCCAGGTCGGTATGGTCGTGATGGTCTTGTCCCAGTTCTGAACTTTCACAGTGTGCAGCGCGATATCGATAACGTCACCGTCGGCATTCAAAGACGGCATCTCCAGCCAGTCGCCTACCCGCAGCATGTCGTGGCTAGAGAGTTGTACGGCGGCTACAAACGACAGGATGGTGTCCTTGAACACCAGCATCAGTACCGCTGTCATGGCCCCCAAGCCCGATAGCAGAAGCAGCGGAGAGCGGTCGATCAACGTGGCGATAGCGAGGATCGCCGCGACGATGAAAAGGATGATTTTGACCAGCTGCAGGTAGCCCTTGATGGGCTTGTGTCGGGCGCGCTCGGGGTCAAGCTTTTCGTAGACGTCGTCGATGGCGCTCAATAGCGCCGCAACGGCCAGCGCAACCGTGATGATCATGTACGCCGCCGCGACGTTACGGGTGACGACGACAACGCCTTCGGCCAATCCCGGGATCTGCTCGATACCGAAATACACCACCAGTGCCGGCACAACATGGGCTAGACGGCTGACGGCACGGAAGTCGAGCAGCGCTTCGTCATACTGGTTGGGGGTTGCCAGCACGACCTGCCGAATGAAGCGCAATAGTCCTTGTCGCGTGATGCGGTCGGCGACGAAGGCCAGCAGCAGCAAGACGATAATCGCGACCAGTGTGTCGGCCCAGGGCGGCAGGCCAAGCTCCAGCATCCACAGCCGGATGGGTTCGTATAGTTCCATGCGGGTCAGTCTAGCGGCCCGGCATGATCTGCGTAGCGCAACGCTGGCCAGGGGCAAATAAAGAACCAGCTCTTTTGCGGTAGGGCTGGCTGGAGGTTGCCGAGGGTCGGATCGCCTTTTGTCGACCCAGCGGGCTTACCTGCAACGCGATTTTGCGCGCAACAGGGTGGCAGTCAAACAAATCGCAGACTAGATGCTCGGGGATCCGGGGACATTGACCCGTGTCAAAAAACGAACGCGTCGCCTAGCGCGTTGCGCCAACCATCTTGCGCTTGCGTTTGGCGAGAATCAGGGCGGAGTTCACCCCGGTAACGACCATCAGCGGCCACAAAAACGTGCAGACCGAGACCCAGAACAGACGGCCACCTGCCGAGCCATCATCTTTGCCGGTGGGCTTTTGAGGACCCTCGCTAAATAGGTGGCGCTGCGGGTAGATTAGTAGTCCAAACAGCGCACCAAAGACCAAGAACATGTAGATGTAGATATTCATCCGGGGCGCTCCTGCGGCCACTATGGCCTAGGGTTTCGGGAGCCTGGCCGATTACGACGGCCGACTGTCCTTCCAACTATACGCCACAAGTGTCTTGTATCAATTACAGATTTTGTTTTGTCTGGTCGGTCACTGCACCAGACTGACGCCACCTTAAAAACGGCCCGCCGTGCGCGGGCCGTCGAAGCAACTTTGTTCCGGCCGTGGGGTTGTCGCAGGCCACGCCCCGAGGGCGCTCAGGAAACCTTGCGCACCTCGACAAGGTTGTCCGAGAAGGTCGGCGAATGGCCCATGTCGCCGAACTCGGCCGAACTGATGCAGTTCACCGTACCCTGGTTGAGCTGGCGCCAGTAGCCAAGCGTCGCCACGACCACGCCGGGGCTGACGTCCTCTGAGATGTTGGCCACCGCTGCGAAGGCGCCACGGTCGTTGAAAACCTCCACCGGTTCGCCGTCGGCGATCCGACGCGCATCGGCATCGACCTTGTGGATGAGCACAAACTGCTCGCCCTGGCCCCGGATCTTCTGCTCCATGTTGGCGTAACAGGAGTTAAGGAAGCCGTGGCTCTTCGGCGACAGGATGCTCAGCGGATAGCGCGCAGCCAGTGCGGCGTTGGTCTGTGGCGATTCGCGCGAGGGGACGTAGTCGGGCAGCTCGTCGAGCAACTCGCCCGGCTGGAAGCCCTCGTACATCTGGCGGAACGGGCCGGCCACAAAGTTGCGCGCGCCCTCGACGCGGAAGTGGCATTTGCCGCTCGGTGTCGGGAAGTTGCCCTCCCGGTGGCGGGCCCGGGTGTCTGCGGTGCCGACCTTGAGCTTGGCAAAGCCGTGTTCACGCATGTAGGCGAGGTCGATACCCTCGCAGGCCGGCGAGCTCCAGTCGACGTAGTGCTCGAGACATTCGCCGTCGGACCACTTGAAATTCTCTTCCTCGAAGCCCAGACGCTTGGCTAGCCGGCGGAAGATCTCGTTGTTGGGCAAGGCCTCGCCCGGCGGTTCGACACACTTGGCGTTGTAGGTCAGATACAGGTGGCCCCAGGACAGGATCATGTCCTCCATCTCGGCGCCCATCGCCGCGGGTAGGACGATGTCGGCATAAGCGGCGGTGTCGGAAAGGAAATGGTCGGCCACCACCAGGAACAGGTCTTCCCGCTGCAGGCCCTGGATGATCTTGTCGGTCTCAGGGGCCTGCGTGACCGGGTTGGTGTTCCAAACCATCATCGAGCGGATCGGTACCTTGAGCTCGATCTCGCCGAGCAGCACACGACCGAGCTGCAGGTTGTTGACCACCTGTGTGCCTTCGGGGATGAGGTCGGGCCGGCTGATGACATCGAAGCGATACGGGTGCTCCCACACCGGGAACTGCAGCGCGCCGCCACCCACGTGGCGCCAGGCGCCGGTCAGCGCGGGCAGGCAGGTGATCGCCCGGATCGCCTGGCTGCCGCCGTAGTTGCGTTCGAGTGCGACGCCCAGACGGATCGCCGCTGGCTGGGTGGTGGCGAACTCGCGCGCGAGTTTGCGGATATCGGCGGCCAGCACACCAGTGATGCCTTCGGCCCATTCCGGTGTGCGGGTCGACGCGCGCTCGGCGAGTTCGGCATAGCCGATTGTGTAGTTGTCGATATAGTCTCGGTCGACCAGATCCTTGGCGATGATCACATTCATCATCGCCATCGCCAGCGCGCCGTCGGTGCCAGGCCGGGGCGCGATGTGCCAGTCGGCCTCCTTCGCAGTGCGCGAAGCGTAAGAGTCGATGACCACCACCTTGGCGCCCTTCTTTTGCGCCTCCTTGACGATATGCCAGTGGTGCAGGTTGGTGCTGACCGAGTTGCAGGCCCAAATGATGATGTATTTCGAGTGGATGAAACTTTCCGGGTCGACGCCGGCAGTCGGACCGACCGTGAGCAGCCATGCCGTGCACGAGCCTTCGCCGCAAAAGGTCCGCTCGCAGACGGTGGCGCCGAGCCGGTTGAAGAAGGCGTCGCCGCCGTTGAGCCCGTGCACCAGACCCTGATGGCCGAGGTAGCTGTTGGGCATGATCGACTGCGGTCCGTGTTCGGCGATGAGCCCCTGCCAGCGGCTGACGATGGTGTCGAGCGCCTCGTCCCAGCTGATGCGCTCGAACTGCTTGCTGCCTTTCGGTCCGGTGCGGCGCATCGGGTAGAGCAGACGGTCAGGGTGGGCGTGGCGCTTCTCGTAGTCCTTCAGCTTCACGCACAGCCCGCCGCGGGTCATCGGATGATCAGCGTTGCCGCGCACACCGACGAGCTTGCCGTCCTGCACCTCGTAGACCATCGAACAGGTGTCCGGACAATCGTGTGGACAGCCCCCATGGAACAGCTTGACCTCGCCTGCAGCACCCATCGTGACTCTCCCCCTGTGTGCGACCGCCGAGCGGTCTGTTGGAAACTGTCTTGACGGTGCCTACGCTCTCACGGGCGCGGGGGTGGGTCAACACCATGACTCATAAGGCCGCAATCATCTCTACCATTTGTCCCAGGCAGGGCAGGGTTTCATTTCGAGCGAATAGGCAGTGGTCGTGTAGACATTCGCCACCGCTGCTTGTGGTTCGGAAAAACCACACCAGTGGCCTTCTTTTCGGAAGCGCCTTTCTGCAGTACGTCTAAAAGCTTAAGAACGCGCTCAGATTGGCCGTCGCGCCCGCGCCGATAGCAAAGAAGGTCGCTTGCATGCCGCGTACTCGCATCGGGATGCTGTCGCGGGCCAGTGCCGCCGCATGGGTCACGCGGCCGACCACCAACAGCGCTGCTGAGAGGAGCGTGATGGGCCATGCGCCGTGGTTGATCTCGGCGACCGCGAGCAAGAGCAAGGTGATCGGTACGTACTCGGCGAAGTTGGCGTGGGCCCGCACCGCAGCCTCGAGGTCTTGGTGCTGTCCAGTGCCGAGTCGAACCTGACGGCGTCGACGCAGCGCGATCACCCCGAATGCCAGGCGGATGTACAGCACGCTGAGCGCGACAGCCGCGATGGCGGTGATGGGTGCAGCGGGGATGGTCAAGGTCGGCATGGCCCGACTCTAAAGCAAACGGCCCGCATCAGTGCGGGCCGCTCTATGTCTGGTGGGTTGTGTAGGGATCGAACCTACGACCTACGGATTAAGAG
>Ga0169931_10005859_pt1 | contig 18665 bp, 18 predicted proteins | sample Kivu_15m_20L_FD_129675 | JGI IMG/M metagenome (GOLD analysis project Ga0169931, IMG submission 129675) | Freshwater microbial communities from Lake Kivu, Western Province, Rwanda to study Microbial Dark Matter (Phase II) - Kivu_15m_20L... | ecosystem: Environmental > Aquatic > Freshwater > Lake... | reverse complement strand
TACTACCTGCAGGCCGCCGGCGGGCACTGGGAACTGATGCGCGCCGCCCGTCCGATCGACGACTGGTTGGCCGATCCGGCCACGCCGGCGGACCTGCGCAACCAGCTGGAGACGGTGCGCCAACTGCGGGACTTCGCCAGCGCCGAGCTGGGCCTCCCCGACAACGACAGCTATCGCGCCTACGCCGACCTGGGCCGCCCCTTCGTGGTGTGGAACCTGGTTGCGGCAACCGAGTTCTCCACCCGCCCGCGGCAGTGGTGCTTTCCGTTCGCCGGGTGCGTCAGCTACAAGGGCTGGTTCGACGCCGCTGCGGCCGAGGCCGCCGGCCGGGCTCTGCAGGACGAGGGCTACGAAGTGTTCGTCCATGGCGTGCCGGCCTATTCGACACTGGGCTGGTTCGCCGACCCGATGCTCAACACCACCATCCGTCTGCCGCGTCAGGAACTGGCCCGCCTGCTGTTCCACGAGCTCGCCCACCAGGTGGCCTATGCCTCGGGCGACAGCAGCTTCAACGAGTCCTTCGCCACCCTGGTCGAGCGCGAGGGCGTGCGGCGCTGGCTGGCGCGCCACGGCACGGACGCCGAACGCGAGGGCTTCGCCGCGGCGGATCATCGGCGCGCCGGTTTCGTGGCACTGATCCTGTCCACCCGCGACGAGCTCGACCGGCTCTACGCCAGCCCGCTGCCCGACGACGCCAGGCGCCGCGCCAAGGCGGACGTGCTGGCCGGCGTGGTGGCGCGCTACCAGGACCTGCGGCGCGAGTGGGGCGGTTACGCCGGATATGACCGCTGGTTCGCCAGGCCCCTGACCAACGCCCACGTGGCCTCGGTCGCCACCTACACCGAACGGGTGCCGGGCTTCCAACGGTTGCTGGCGGAAAGCGGGGCCGACCTGCCGCGCTTCTATGCCGCGGTGAAGCGGCTCGCCCGCGCCGATGCCGCCGAACGCGCCCGTGTGCTGGATGGGGGTTTCTGAATCGCCGCCACCACGCGCCACTGCCTGCGGCCCAAATCTGATAAAAAGGCGGCTTACCGTTTCCTTCTCCTGGGGCAGACCCCGCCGCATCATGGCCGACGACACCGACATCAATACGCTGCGACGCATCCTCCGCACCTGCAGGACGATCGCCGTCGTGGGCTTGTCCGCGAACTGGTACCGACCCAGTTACTTCGCCGCCAAATACATGCTCGACCATGGCTACATCGTGATTCCGGTGAACCCGGCCTATCCCGAGGTGCTGGGGCAGAAGTGCTATGCGTCGCTGCGCGACATCCCCGTGCCGGTGGACATGGTCGATTGCTTCCGCCGCAGCGAGGACATTCCACCGCTGGTCGACGACGCCATCGCCATCGGCGCCAGGGTGCTGTGGATGCAGCTGGGCATCGTCAACGAGGAGGCGAAACGCACGGCGCTGGCGGCCGGTCTGGACGTGGTGATGGACCGCTGCGTGAAGATCGAGCACGCGCGCCTGTTCGGCGGCCTGAACTGGATCGGCGTCAATACCAAGGTGATCTCCAGCAAGCGCCCGAACTGGCTGCCGTACTGAGCACGAACCCGCCGCGTCAGCGGCGGCATTCCCGGATCGATTTCACAAAGGCCCACCCATGTCCGACCACGCCTTCGGCTTCGGCACGCTCTGCCTGCATGCGGGACAGATTCCCGACCCGACCACCGGCGCGCGCGCCGTGCCCATCTACCAGACCACCTCCTACGTGTTCGACTCGCCTGAGCACGCCGCCAGCCTGTTCAACCTGCAGACCTTCGGCAACGTCTACTCGCGGCTGTCCAACCCGACCGTGGCGGTGTTCGAGGAGCGCGTCGCGGCGCTCGAGAACGGTCGCGCCGCGCTGGCCCTCGCCTCCGGTCAGGCGGCCCAGATGACAGCGCTGCTGACCCTGCTGGAGGCTGGCGACGAGCTGGTCTCGGCCAGCACGCTCTACGGCGGCACCTACTCGCAGTTCGAGGTGAATTTCCGCCGCATGGGCATCGACACGAAGTTCGTGCACCCGGACGACCCCGAGAACTTCCGCCGCGCGATCACCCCGCGCACGCGCGCGCTCTACGCCGAAACCATGGGCAACCCCGGCATCAACGTGCTCGACATCGAAGCGGTGGCGAACATCGCCCACGAGGCGGGCATACCGCTGGTGATCGACAACACCTTTGCCTCGCCCTATCTGTGCCGGCCGATCGACTTCGGCGCTGACATCGTGGTCCATTCGGCCACCAAGTTCATGGGCGGCCACGGCACCACCATGGGCGGCGTGGTTGTGGAATCCGGCCGGTTTCCCTGGGACAACGGCAAGTTCCCCGGCATGGTGGAGCCGTCCCGTGGCTACCATGGCGTGCGTTTCTTCGAGACTTTCGGCGACTTCGCCTTCACCATGAAGTGCCGCATGGAGACGTTGCGCACCCTCGGCCCCTGCCTGTCGCCGATGAACGCCTTCCTGCTGATCCAGGGCCTGGAGACGCTGCACGTGCGCATGGACCGGCATGTGGAGAACGCCCGCCGGGTGGCGGAATTCCTCGAGGCGCATCCGCAGGTGTCGTGGGTCAACTTCCCGTCCCTGCCATCCAGCCCCTACCATGCGCTGGCGCAGAAGTATCTGCCCAAGGGCACGGGGGCGATCATGACTTTCGGCATCAAGGGGGGGGTGGCGGCCGGCGAGCGCTTCATCGAGGCGGCGCAGTTCCTGTCCCACCTCGCGAATGTCGGCGACGCCAAGACCCTGGTGATCCACCCGGCCTCGACCACCCATCGTCAACTGTCCGAGGAGGAGCAGATCAAGGCCGGGGTGTCGCCCGACATGATCCGCCTGTCGGTGGGTATCGAGGACATCGACGACATCCTCTGGGACATCGGCCAGGCGCTGGACAAGTCGCGTGGCGCCTGAGGTGGGCCTGGTCGTCGGCCAGCCGGAAGGGGGAGCCGGCACGCCTGAACCGCGGGGGCAGCGTCGCGCTTGAACGGCATCGTCCTGCCGGTTCTCGTCACGCTGGCGATCCAGATCCTGGCGTCCCTGGCGGTGTTCACGCCGCCGGTGCTGGCGCCCGAGGCGAGTCGCGAGATGGGGCTGGACGCGTCCGCCGTCGGGGTGGTGACCTCGGTCATCTACCTGTCCTCGGCCGCCGCCGCCCTGATGAGCGGCGGCTTCATCGTGCGCTATGGGCCGCTCCGGGTGAGCCAGTTTGCCCTGCTGCTGGTGGCCGTCGGTTCGGCGCTGCTCGCCCTGGGGCATCCGCTGGCCGTGCTGGCGGCGGCCCTGTTCATCGGTCTGGGCTACGGGCCGGTGACGCCGTCATCCTCGGCCATCCTCGGCGTGCGCACCCCGGAGCGGCTGCGCGCCTTCGTGTTCTCGCTCAAGCAGACCGGCGTGCCCATCGGTGGGGCCATCGCCGGTGCCATGGTGCCGGTGATGATGGTCTGGTCCGGATGGCGCTCGGCGGCCCTGGCCGTGGCCGCCGGATCGCTGCTGCTGGCATTTGCCGTCCAGGGCGGGCGGGCCACGGCGGACCGCGACCGGCGACCGGACGCCCCCATCGGGGCGCTGCGCCTGCGCGAGCCGCTGCGCATGCTCTGGCGCCAGCGCCCGCTGCGGGATCTCGCGCTGGTCTCCTTCGCCTACTCCGGCATGCAGATGTGCCTGGGCAGCTATCTGGTGGTCTACCTGCACGAGATCGGGCGCCTGAGCGTGCCGGCCGCGGGGGCGGCCTTGTCGGTGGCCATGGCAGGTGCCGTACTTGGCCGCCTGTTCTGGGGATTCGTGGCGGACAATTTCGTCGGACCGCGGCGACTGCTCGGACTGCTGGGGCTCGGCATGTCGCTGGGGGCGTTCACGCTCGGGATGCTGGATGCGACCTCGCCCTGGGCGGCGGTGGTGAGCCACGCCTTCCTGTTCGGCGCGACGGCGGTGGGCTGGAACGGCGTCTACATCTCCGAGGTGGCGCGCATCGCGCCCAAGGGCCACGAGGCGGCCGTCACCGGCGCCTCATTCGCGCTCACCTATCTGGGCGTGTTCGTGTCCCCGCTGGTGGTGTGGGCGGTGGTGGCCCTCGGGGCGGGCTATGCCGGGGGATTTGCCTTTGTCGGCCTGCTCACGCTGTGGCGGGCCAGCGTGTTCTTCCGGCGCTGATCTGGCGCCGGCTCCGGTCCGATGGACGGCGGAAGGGGCCACGCGCACTCAGTCGTGGCGCAGGTACCGGAAACGGTCGTCGTCCGGCGTACCCGTCAGGGCGCCGCCTTCCTGGTCAGGCCGCCACAGCACCACCTGTTCGATCTTGCGGGCGAGTTCGAAGTCACGCTCGGTGACGCCGCCGGCGTCGTGGCTGTTCAGCTGCACGCCCACGCTGGCGTAGGACAGCGACAGCTCCGGGTGATGCCAGGCCACCTCGGCGAGGTGGGCGATGGTGTTGGCCACCATCAGGGTGCTCTTCCAGTTCTCTGTGCGGTAGCGGCGCTGCAGGGCGTTGTCCTCGAAGCGCCAGGCGGGGAGTTCGCGGGCAAGGCGCTCGAGGATCACCTCGTCGGCAAGGGGTCGCGGGGCGTTCCGGCTCATGGACGTGTCCTCGTGTCGGGCAGGGCTTCCCGCCGCCATCGGGTTGGCAGGGGAGGGCCACTGCGGACGATTGGTGTAGCATCGACCATCCCGAGCGCGTACGGTTCGCGCGGCGATCGTCGACGATGAACGACCCCCAGTTCCACATTCCCCGGCAGGCTCCCGGCAGCACCAGCGAGGACGAGCGCGTGCTGTTCCTGCGAAATTTCGCCGTGTCGGCCATGATCGGCGTCTACGCCCATGAGCGTGCCCATCCGCAGCGTCTGCGCATGAACGTGGCGGTGCACCTTCGGCCACCGTTCGAGTGGCGTGACCGCATCGAGGACGTGCTCGACTACGACCGCCTGCGACAGGGCATCCTGGACATCCTGGCCGGTGGGCATATCAACCTGCTCGAGACCCTCGGACTGCGCATCGTCGATCTGTGCTTCGGTCATCCGCAGGTGTGCGGGGTGCACGTCCAGATCGCCAAGACCGAGGCCCACGACGACTGTGAGGTGGGCTGCGAGATCCGCCGCCGACGCTGAGGCCACGTCATGCTGAAAGCCATCCTCGATTTCTTCGACCAGAAGCTCTCCGCCGGGGCCGCGGCCAGTGACGAGGACCGCGCCATCCGGCTGGCCACCGCGGCGCTGCTGGTGGAACTCGTGAAAATGGACGGCGGCATGGATGCGGCCGAGAGGGAGGCGATCGTGCACGCGGTGCGCGACAAGTTCGCTCTCGCCCCCGGAGAGGCCGACGAGCTGCTGCGTCTGGCGGAGGAGGAGGTGCGGCAGGCGACCGACTTCTACCAGTTCACCTCTCTGCTGAATCGCCACTTCTCGGCGGGCCAGAAGGTGCGCGTGATCGAGGCCATGTGGGCGGTGGCCTATGCCGACGCCACCCTGAGCGCATGGGAGCAGCACCTGGTGCGCAAGGTCGCCGACCTGCTCTACGTGCCGCACGCCGACTACATACACGCGAAGCTCAAGGCCAGGGAGGCCGCCGGCTTGCCGTGAGGCACGACAGCTCGCGTGTGCCTCCGAGGCTGGACCTGCGCGTGCCTCATGTTCCCGGACCGGGGCTGACCCGGCTGGTCGACTCAATCCCCGCCTCCTACTGAACGCCCTCACTTCCTGAGCCATCTGCCATGGCCCTGCTGCTGTTCTCCGATTTCGGCGCCGCCGACCTGTACGCCGGCCAGGTCGAGACCGTCCTGGACCGCTACGCCCCGGGCGTACGCGTGATCACGCTGCTGAACGAGGCGCCCCGTTTCGACGTCACCGCCTCGGCGCACCTGCTGGCCGCCCTGGCCCAGCGGGTGCCTCGTGGTCACGTCTTCATCGCCGTGGTCGATCCCGGCGTGGGCACGCGCCGCCCCGGTCTGGTGGCTCGCATCGACGGCCGCACCTTCGTCGGGCCGGACAATGGCCTGCTGTCGGTGCTCTGGGCGCGCGCCACCCAGCGCAACGCCTGGCACATCATCGCCCATCCACCAGGCGTCTCGGTGTCGTTCCACGGGCGGGACGTGTTCGCGCCCATGGCAGCGGCGGTGGTCACAGGCGAGTTTCCGAACGAGAACGTGAAGGCCGTCGCAGCGCCCGAGGTGCTGCTCTCCGGAGACGATCTGGCGCAGGTGATCTACGTCGACCACTATGGCAATGCCTTCACCGGGCTGCGCGGCGCCGGGCTACCGGAATCGCGCGCCCTCCGGGTCGCCGATCGCCAGGTGCCGCATGCACGCGTGTTCGGCGACGCGCCGACGGGCGAGCCGTTCTGGTTCGTCAACAGCCTGGGGCTGGTGGAGATCGCCCTGCCGATGGCCGATGCCGCCGGGGTGCTCGGGCTGCGCATCGGTACTCCCGTAGCCTGGGCGGACTGAGGCCTGTCGACCTGGCGGTGCCTGACCGCGCCCGCCGCCGCTCAGGTGTCCAGCCCGGATGTGCCCTCCCGGGGAGCTGCTGCGGACTCCGGCCAGCCGATGCTTGGCACGTGTCCGCGGAAGTTCTCCAGCCACCAGCGCCAGTCCTCCGGGACCAGGGAGAAGGGCGCGTGATGGTCCAGTTCCCGGGCCGCCCAGACCGGCCAGTGGGGGTTGGCCAGCGCCGGGCGCCCCAGCATCACGAGGTCGATGAGTTCTTCGCGGATCACCCGGTCGGCCTCCCGCGGGACGCCGAGGTTCCAACTGGTCATCACCGGCAGCCCGACTTCCCGGCGTACCCGATGGGCCCGGCCGACCATGCAGGACATCCGGTTCAGCGGCGGGTCGACCATGGCGTCGGTGTTGAATCCGAACGACAGGTCCGCCATGTCCAGGCCGTGGTCCTTCATCATGCCGATGGCGAGCAGGGAGTCCTCGAACTGCGTGCCCTCGGGGTGCAGGTCGTCGCAGCCCAGGCGCATGGTCAGCGGATAGCGCTCCGGCCACACGGCGCGCACGGCGTCGAGGGCCTCCAGCAGGAAGCGCGCGCGGTTGGCGACGCTGCCGCCATAGGCGTCGGTGCGCTGGTTGGCGAGCGGCGAGAAAAAGCTGGCGGCCAGGTAACCGTGGGCGAAGTGCAGTTCCAGCCACTGGTAGCCGGCCTCCCGGGCCCGCACGGCGGCCTCCGCGTAACGGCGATGCAGCAGGTGGATTTCCGCGACGTCCAGGGCATGGACCGGGTGCACATGGCCGGCATGGCCGTAGGGGATGGGGGATGGCGCCACACAGGTCCAGCCGTCGGGATGGTCGGGTGGCAGCTGCTTCTTGGTGCGGTCCGGGTTGGTGCCCTTGTGCGGAGGCAGCTGACTGCCTTTGCGGCCGGTGTGGCCGAGCTGGATTGCGGGCACCGCGCCCATGCGTTTCACCATGGCCGCCACGCGGGCGTGCCCCTCGATCTGTCCGTCATCCCAGATGCCGGCGCAGCACGTCGTGGTGCGGCCGTCGGGGGTGATGGCCATCTGTTCACCGAAGACGAGCGCGAACCCGCCGGCTGCACGCGCGCCCAGGTAGCTGACGTGGTAGTCGTCGAGGCGGCCATCGACCGAGCTGTACATGGTCATCGGCGACATCACGATGCGGTTGCGCAGCGTGATGTCCTTGAGCGTGAAGGGTGAGAACAGGGAGGGCATCGGGAGGTTGCCTGTGCGCGTTGTGAGGCCTGCCGGCGCGGGCCGGGATGCAGGATAGCCCAGACCGTTGCAGGTGTCCGTGCCTGCGCCTGCGTTTCAGTGGCCCTGGCCGCCCAGGTTCAGCCCGACCACGCCGGCAATCATCAGCAGCAGGCTGGTGATCTCGAGCGGGGTGAGCGCGTCGCCGAAACAGGCCACGCCGATGCAGGCGATCAGAGCCGTGCCGACTCCGGACCAGATGGCGTAGGCCACCCCGATCTCGATGCGCGCGAGGGCCAGCGTGAGACAGGTGAAGGCGATGCAGTAGAGGACGAAGAGGAGCACGGACTGCCCGGTCCGGGACAAGCCGGCGGACAGCTTCATCGACGTGGTGCCGCAGACTTCGAGCACGATGGCGGCGGCCAGGAGGAGCAGTGGGTCATGGCAGGCGATGTCCGTGAAGGATCGGGACATCCGGCCGGGTCGGGCCGCCGGTGCAGAAGTCGGCGGCTACAGAGCATTCCGCTCGTGGTACGTTAGGCAGAGGCCGGGCATTGCACGCGGACCGCGCTGCGGCCGGCGCCGAGCGATGGCGGGGAGGGTGTTGAAGGGGGCGTGGACCTCTGGTCCGACCGACCATCGCCACCCGCCGCAATGCCGGCAGGAAAGTGTACATTGATCATTCTGTCTCCGACCCCGTGCCGGTTTCGGCACGATCGCCAACGTCATCGTCCAGCGCTTCGAGCATCGACATGTACCTCTCGGCCATCGACATCCAGAACCTGCCCGGCGTGCGCACGACACACGCGCTCAGCCCCGATGCGGTCAGCACCCTCACTTCCCTCGGGGATGCCGCGGGCCTGCAGCATCTCGGCGTGCAACTCGTCGTGGTGGAACCGGGCCAGCGCGCCGGTGAACTGCACGTCCACCATTTCGCCGAAGAGTGCGTCTACGTCCTGGGGGGGCGTGGCACCGCGGTGCTCGGCGAGCGCAGCGTGGTCCTGAGTCCCGGGGATTTCCTGGCCTTTCCGACCAACGGCGTGGCCCACGAACTGGTGAACGACGGCGAGGAACCGCTCATCTTCCTGCTGGTGGGCCAGCGGCTGGACCACGATGTGATCGATTATCCGCGGCGTGGCCGACGCCTCTACCGCCACCATGGGCAGGACGATCTGGTGACCTGGGTCGGTGAGGAGGGACTGGCGCAGGCGCTGCCTGGGGGTGTCCTGGTCGAGTCCGCGCGCAAGCCCGAGCCGGCTGCCGCCGCGGAGACCGGCCTCAGGATGGTGGGTCTTGATGCCACTGGCCGACCCGACGAAGAGGTTCCGAGTCTGTCGCAGGAAGCGGAGGAGGCCTGCGCCGCCGCAGCCGAACTCCATTCACAGGCAGGTTTCGAGCCGCCCTGGACCGGTTATCTGGTGTTCGACGGCGAGCGCTGCGTCGGGACCTGCGCCTTCAAGTCGCCCCCCCGGGCCAACCGGGTCGAGATCGCCTGCTACCCGTTCCCGGCCCAGGAGCAGCATCTCGAGGCCATGATGGCGTCGCTGATGCGCATCGCCTTCGAGACTCATCCCGGCATTCGGGTCATCGCCCATACCCTGGCCGAGGAGGGTACCGAGACCGCGGTACTGGCCCGGCTCGGGTTCCACCTCACCGGCCGCACCCAGGACACAGACCAGGGCGAGGTCTGGGAGTGGATGCTGCAGACGGCCACCTCCTGACCGGCAGTCGGGCCAGACGCGGCTGCGCGTCGGCCGGATGCCTGGTCGCGCCTTACTGTCCGGGCCGCAGGGGCTCGATCGAGGTTTCCACAGGCTGACCTGCCGAGTCGCGCGTCAGGGCCCAGGCCATCGCGCGCGGGCGGCTGGCCACGGCGCGCTCGAATACCCCGTCGACGTAGTGCAGGCCCACCCCGTCGTCGGCGGCATGCCCGGGCGGTACTTCGCCGGCAGCCACCATTGCGCGATACGTGGGCCGGCGCTCCGGTTCGCTATCGTAATGTGGACAGTTGCTGCCAGGCACCAGGCCGAGACATGGCAGGCTCGTGAGCGGGCCGGCGATGGAGTCGGTGATGCCGCGCTCGAACCAGCAGATGGAGCCCGCGCTGGAGCCGCCCAGCGGGATGCCGCGTTCGTAGGCACGTGCGAGGATGCCGTCGAGACCCCAGTCACGCCAGATCGCCAGCATGGTGCGGGTATTGCCACCGCCGACGGCGATGGCGTCGTGTTCCATGACGAAGCCTTCCAGATCCTGCGGCGTGCGCTTGAAGAACGGCAGCACCGCGGGGCGGCAGCCCAGGCGCGTGAAGGCCTGGAAGAAGCGCAACTGGTAGGGCTCGTTGTCGCCGCTCGCTGTCGGAATGAACAGCACGCGCGGTGCCTCGCGTCCCGTCAGGTCGCGGAAATAGCGCTCGAGGCGCAGGTTGTTCTCGGGGTCGGCGAGGAAGGCGCCGCCCATGGCGAAGACGTGTCGGGACCTGGACATGGCAGTCGACCGGGTGTGGTGGAGACCGGGATTTTAGCCCGTACATTTCACCAGGCCGGCCCCGGAGAAACGTCGCCTGACCCTCACGCATGGGGTTTGCCACGAAGCGGCCTTCCGGATGGGACTCGTTCAGACCATCTGCGTCAGAAGGCCAAGGTCGAGATCGCCCGATGGTCCGGCAGCGCACGAACCTGCTGCTGGTTATCCGGGCCCGCCACCATCGCCAACACATCCGGGAAGAAGGACTCGAAGGCACGCTCGAATCCGTCGAAGGCGCCGATCAGTTCCTCGCCGCCGCCGGCCAGCGGCGCGGCCACAGGGGAGCGGTGGCTCATGCGCTCCAGGGTGAGCGAGATGCCGACGGCGCTGGCGTAGGATCCGAGCCAATCCTGGGCTGCCATGGTCGGGGCCATGAGCGCAAAACGCGATGGGACGGAATGCGGCGTGCGCGCCAGTTCGTCGTAGACCGTACTGGCGAAGCGTGGCAACGGGACGGCATGCCAGCGTTCCCAGCGCTGTGCCAGGAAGTGGTCGAAGAAGATGTCCACCAGGATGCCGGCGAAACGCCGGCGCCCCGGCGACACCAGATTGCGGGCGACCTGCACCGCCGGGTGCGCGTCGGTGAAGCTGTCCACCCGGCGATGCAGGCGGATGCCTGCTGTCACGCCCGGCGGGTAGCCGGCCTGATCCAGCGGACCCTTGACGAAGTCTCCGAGCAGCCCGCCCAGCCGGCCGTCCGGGGTGGGCGGTGACAGCAGCAGGTGGGCGAGGAAATTCAACCGCCGAGCCGGCTGGCGCTCAGCGCCCTTCGAGGTAGTCGCCGGTCAGGTGGAGGAGGGTGCGGACCCCCAGCTTGAGGGCCGACTCGTCGATGGAGAAGCGCGGGGAATGGTTGTAGGCGACCGTGGCCGGGTCCACGCCTTTGGGCGTGCCGCCGAGGAACAGGAACAGGCCGGGTGCGCGCTGGGCGAAATAGGAGAAGTCCTCGGCGCCCATCAGCCGGTCGCGCAATTGCACGTTGCCAGCGCCGGCAACGCGCTGCAGCGTCGGCAGCATGCGGGCGGTGAGGGCCGGGTTGTTGACGGTGACGGCATAGGGCTTCTCGATGGTCACCTCGGCCGTCGCGCCCTGGGCCTCGGCGATGTTCTCCGCGGTGCGGCGGATGCGCTCGTGGATGTCGTCGCGCAGCGCCTCGTCGAAGGTGCGCACGGTGCCGACCATGGTGACGCTGTCGGGGATGATGTTGAAGCGGATGCCGCCGTCGATGCCGCCAATGCTCACCACTGCCGGTTCCTTGGCGATGTTGACCTGCCGGCTGACGATGGTCTGCAGCCCCATGACGATCTGCGAGGCGGTCACGATCGGGTCCACGCCGCCCCAGGGGGCCGAGCCGTGGGTCTGGCGGCCCTTGACCACGATCCTGAGCACGTCGGCCGCCGCCATCGCCGGCCCCGGGCGATAGCCGAGCTCGCCGACGTTGAGCATCGAACCGATGTGCAGCCCGAACACCGCGTCGGGCTTGGGATCGTCGAAGGCGCCCTCCTTGAGCATGAGCAGCGCGCCGCCTTCCTCGCCCTGCGGCGGACCCTCTTCGGCCGGCTGGAACAGCAGCTTCACCGTGCCCGGCAGGCGCTCGCGCACCGCGGCGAGCGCTTCGGCGGCCCCCATGAGCATTGCGACATGGGTGTCGTGACCGCAGGCGTGCATCACCCCGGTCTCCTTGCCGGCGTAGGTGGTGCGCACCCTGGAAGCGAACGGGAGGTCCACCTCCTCGGTCACCGGCAGCGCGTCCATATCGGCCCGCAGCGCCACCACCGGGCCCGGCCGGCCGCCGCGCAGCACGGCCACCACGCCGGTGACGCCGACGTTGCGGCGCACTTCGTAGCCCAGGGACTCCAGGTGCGCGGCCACCAGGGCGGACGTGCGCACCTCGCGGTTGCCGAGCTCAGGGTGCTGGTGGATGTCGCGGCGCCAGGCGATGACCTTGGACTCGACCGTGTCGGCCAGCCGGTCGAAATCCTCCTGAAGGGAGGCAGCCTGCAGGGTGGGGGCGCCGAGACCGCTCAGGGCGGCAGCGAGGACGATGCGACGGATCATGGACGGGTTCCGGGAAAGTTGGATCACCCGCGGAGTGTCGTGGGCACCAGCGTACGCGTCAATCGCCCCACGACGATCCGTGACTGGAGGTGGGCCGAGGCGAGCCGCCGACCATCGGCACACGGGGGTGGCCCGCCCCCTGGTGGCGGAACGTTGGCAAGGGCTGCCCGTTCCCGCTTGCGCCTCAGCCGGGAACGGGGCCGCCGCCGAGTTCCACCGGCAGTCCGGCGCGCATCCAGGCGTCAGTGCCGCCAGACACGTTGACCCCCTGGCACAGACCCTCCGCATGCAGGCGCTGGACGGCCATGGCAGAGCGTCCGCCCGACTTGCAGATCAGGTAGACCGGCCTGCCGACGGCTGCCGCCGGCATCGCGGTCGCGGACAGCATGTGCAACGGCAGGTTCACGGCGCCGCGGGCATGGCCCTGGGCAAACTCCGCAGGGGAGCGCACGTCCAGGATCACGACCTCGCCGACCTGCTGCAGGCGGTGCAATTCGTCCGGGGTGATGGTCTGCATGTCGATACCTCCTTCATGGCGATGTTCGAATGGATTGTGCGCCCCCGCGTGCAGCCGGTCCGTGACCTGGGTTCCAATGCCGGGCCGCGGGGGGCTCCAGTGCCGTGTCCCCGGAATCGTCGCGCCGAGGTAATCTCTGTCGCCTTGCCATCAGGACGTATGCCGCCCCATGCCAGCGCTGCCCGATCCCCGCCCGCTCACCCAGCTCGCAGCCGACCATCCTTTCTCGGAACGCCTCGCCGCGGCCTGGGAGGCGCGCGCCGCCGGCCGTGACGGTCTCGCGTGGAGCGGACTGGTCCGCAGCGTGCTGCGGGCGCTGGAGCGTGGCGATGGCCATCTGGTCTCCCAGGCGCTCGCGACCGCGGGGTCGGCGCAGGGTGCGCTGTTGCGGCGGGCTGTGGACGACGCCATCGACGCGGTCGGCACAGGCGAGGACCTGCCGCTGGTGACCAGGGTATTCCTGATGCCGGTGTTGTTCGTCAGCGCTGGTGCGGCACCCGCCACCGTGGCGGGCGCCTTGCCTGACGTGGCCGAGCTCGGTGCCGCGCTGCGCGCGGCCGGCGCGCTCGGGCGTGTCGAGAGCCTGGCCTGGAGCAACGCCCTGGGCACCCTCGACGCGGCGGCCGCCGTGGCGCCGGAGCGTCTGCATGCCCTGGTCCGGCAAGGGGGCGGTGACGGTGGCGCCGACCTGTTCGCACCGGCACCCATCCAGATCGATGACGCCGCGGAGCAGGTGCACGCACGCCTGATCGCGGGCGTCTGCGTGACCGGGGTGGACGCACCCACGGTGATGGAGACGGCCGGACAGGTGGGGCGCTGGGGCATGGCGGTGTCGCGCCTGCTCGCCACACAACTCGCCGTGCCCAGCCTGTCGCTGCTCGCCCTTCCGAGGGCGCCGGCCTCGTGGCACGCTGCGCTGGCGCAGGCGCGCTTCGCGCGCGGGGAGATCGCCTTCCAGCTGTTCGCCACCACCGCCATTCGTCGCATCCGTACCGCCACCGGCGATCCGCTGGCCATCGTGAGCGCCTGCAGCGATGGCAGCGTTCGCGTCGAACTGCGCTCGCCTTTCGACGACATGGAAGTTCATTCGCACGCCTGGCCGCTCGGGCCCAGCGACGATCTGGCCCAGGTCGAGCTTGCCATCCTCGACCTGCTGCGCGAGTGCCGCGTAACCGACGTCACCATCGCCCCGGACGTGGTGGCGCCGGCGCCCGTCGGCATTCCTGTCGTGCGCGGACGTCTGCTGTCCTGATTCGGTGAGGGTCAGGTCTTGCCTTTTGCCCCCTCGACATATCCCCTGGCGCGCGGGTCGATCACGGGCCGCGGGGCTCTCGCCGAGCGGCTCCCGTCTCTCGCGGAGAATTCATGAAACTGCATGTTGCTGCGGCACTGCTCCTGCTGTCTCTCGGGCCGTCGGGTCCGGCTGCAGCGGCCGCTGATCTCATCCTGCGCGGTGGTCACATCATCACGATGAACCCGGCCCAGCCGCGGGTCGAAGCGGTGGCGGTGAAAGGCGGGCGCATCGTTGCGGTCGGCGCGTCGGCCGCCCTCATGAAATCGCAGCGCGGCAAGGGCACCCGGGTGGTCGACCTGGGGTCGAGGGCGTTGCTTCCGGGGTTCATCGATGCACATTCCCACATCGCCCAATACGAGGCCACCTGGGGCATGCCGGTGCTCAGCCCGCCGCCAGTGGGCGACGTCGGCAGCGTCGGGGATATCGTCGACCGGTTGCGCAGCCACATCGAAGCACGTCGCCTGCCGCAGGGAACGCTCGTGCTGGGCCACGGATACGACGATTCCCTGCTTGCGGAGGGCCGGCATCCGACACGGGCGGATCTGGACCGCGTGTCCACCGTGCATCCGGTGATGGTGATCCACGCCTCCGGACACTTGCTGGTGGCCAATTCTCTGGCCATGCGGAAGGTCGGGGTCAGCCGCGACACGCCGGACCCGGCAGGTGGACTGATCCGGCGGGATCCGGCTGGCGAGCCGGACGGGGTGATGGAAGAACTCGCGGGCATGCCCTTCCTGGCGTTGCTGCAGCGTGCCAGCCTGGAACGTCGCCTGAAGCACCTCGGGGAGATTCAGCGGTTCTACGCCAGTCACGGCGTGACGACAGCGCAGGATGGCATTTCCATGCCGGAGGATCTGGCTCTGCTGGGCGAGGCGGCGAGGAGGAAGCAGCTGATCCTGGACGTTGTGGCCTATCCGCGCTGGGACGTTTCCCGGGATGTGCTGGAGGGGCGGCGTGCGCTGGTGCTGCGTCCGCCGGCGCCGGGTGCCAACGCGCCTTACCGGCCAACGACCGGGGCCTCCCCCGCAGCGAAGCCGGGCGAGGCCATGCCGCTCGTCCTGGCCGGCTACCGCAATCGTTTCAGAATGGGCGGCATCAAGATCACCGCGGATGGGTCCCCCCAGGGGAAAACCGCGTTCCTGACGGCACCCTACGTCCATCCGCCCCACGGGCAGCCTGCGGACTACCGCGGCTATCCCACAGTGACCCAGGAGGAACTGGACCGCTGGTTCGATTTCTCCTGGACACGCGGTCTGCCCCTGATCGTGCACTGCAACGGCGACGCCGCCGCCGACCAGATGATCGCAGCGGTGCGCAAGGCTGTGGCCACGCACGGTCCAAGGGACATGCGACCGGTCATGATCCACGCCCAGATGATCCGTCACGATCAGGTCGACGCGATGGCGGAACTGGGGATCGTCCCGAGCTTTTTCACCGCCCATACCTTCTTCTGGGGGGACTGGCACCGTGCCGAGACCGTCGGGCCGGAGCGCGCCGCGGGGATGAGCCCCGCCGCCTACGCCCAGACGCGGGGGATCGCCTTCACCAACCACACCGACGCGCCGGTGGTGCCGCCTGACCAGCTCATGCTGGTGTGGACCGCCGTCAACCGCGTCAGCCGATCCGGGGTGGTGGTGGGGCCCGAGGAGCGCATCACGCCCCTCGCAGCCCTGCAGGCGATCACGCAGAACGCGGCACGGCAGTACTTCGAGGAACGGGACAAGGGTTCGCTCGAGCCGGGCAAATTGGCGGATCTGGTGATCCTGGACCGCAATCCTCTCGAGGTCGACCCCATGGCCATCCGCAACATCCGGGTGCTGGAGACCTTGAAGGAAGGGCGCACCATCTACCGACGGCGCTGATCCGTCCTGGTCGCGTTCCCCCCGGCGCCAGGGACTCGACGTGCCTCCGCGGCCACAACCCCGTCGTCCACAGCCTCCCGCCCACCCCGGAGAGAAATCGACTGTTTTGTAGTACATTGGCAAAAAGTCGCGACTTTCTGCCAATGAAAAGGGAAAAAGACGGATGCGGCGCTATCTGGAAGTCCAGCTCCAGCGGGATCTGGAGCGCAAGACTGTCGTCCTGACCGGGGCCCGGCAGGTGGGGAAGACAACCCTGGCCCGGCAGTTGATGGCACAGCACGAGGCGGCGCAGTACCTGAACTGGGACGTGGCGCCGGACCGCGCCATCCTTGCACGGCAGTCGTGGAACCCCCGGGCGGGCCTGCTCGTGCTGGACGAGATTCACAAGATGCCGGGCTGGAAATCCTGGCTGAAGGGCGTCATCGACGCCAAGCCCGCCGGTCAGGCGCTGCTCGTCACGGGCAGCGCACGCATGGAGACCTTCCGACAAACCGGCGAGTCACTTGCAGGCCGGTACCTGCACCTGCATCTGGACCCCATTTCCGTCCGGGAGTGGTGTCGGCACACGGGCGTCCCCCCTGACAACGCCCTGGCACACCTGATGTCGCGCGGTGGATTTCCAGAACCCTGTCTGGCCGAACACGATGACGAAGCGCGACGTTGGCGCCGGCAGTACGCGACCGACCTGATCCGTGAGGACGTGCTGGAGTTCTCCCGCCTGCAGGAGATCAACACCATGCGGGTGTTCTTCGATCTGCTGCGTGAGCGGGTCGGTTCGCCGCTGTCCATCGCGTCCATGGCGCGGGATCTGGCGGTGTCTCCCACCACGTTGCGGCGATACCTGGAAATCCTTCAGGCGCTCTGCGTCATCGTTGTGGTGCAGCCGTGGCACCGCAACATCGCCCGCGCCCTGCTGCAGGCGCCCAAGGTCTATTTTCTGGACAATGGACTGGTCCAGGGCGACGATGGCGTGCGTTTCGAAAATGCCGTGGCAGTGATGCTTTGCAAGCACGCGCATTTTGTGGGCGATACCCGCGGCCGCGAGGCCGGTCTGCATTACATCCGGACCAAGGACGGCGCGGAGGTGGATTTCTGCATCAGCCTCGACGGTGCGCCAAGTCACCTGGTCGAGTGCAAGCTGGCCGATCTGTCGACGCATCGGGCCCTGACGCGATTTGCAACCCAGTTTCCCGAAGCAGAGGCGGTGCAGATCGTTCGCGATGCCCGTCAGATCGAAGTGCGGGCAGGGGTCACTGTCACCCCTGCCGCCGATTGGCTGGCCCGGCTGGAGGCGTGATCAGGCGGCCGCCGGCACGGTCGGTGTCGGCGTTGCGTCATGCCCTGGCCGCACTCTCGTTCGTGGTCATGTCAGACCATCCCGCGAGAGTCGGGCGGTGCCCTGATCCATCGGGCTCGGTGGTCTGGTGCCGGGGTGAGTGACCGTTGCCGGTTCTGCGGATCAGACGACGTGCGGGGTGCGACGCCAGCCCCGCTCGGCAACCCGTCCGAAGGTTCGGCGATCATGGGTCCGCCAGGGCATCTTGCGGTGGGCGGTGACGGCGCTATCATCCCGGCTCGCAATTCGGGAACGGCGTCCCTTCATGAAGCAATGCCTCCGCACGGGCCTGCTGACACATCTTCCGGGTCTCGCAGCAACACTCCTGATGTGCATCGGTGTCGGCTCGGCGACAGCGGGCTCTCCTGAGGCAGACGGGCTTCAGGATGACGGAATGATGGGGAGCGAATACCCCCGCATCCCGGAGCCCATGGTGTTCGACCTGGTGAGGCCGCTTGGCAGCACGCGTGGGGAACTCGAAGTCAACACGCTTGCGCAGCATCGTGGAGATGGCGTGCTCGAGTGGGCACCCGAGATCGAGTTCACGATCGCTGATGGCCTCGCCGTCGAACTGGAGTTGCCGGTCGAGAATTCCACTCGCGAGGCCACCAAAGTGGCGGTGCAGGGAACGTTCCGCCGTGGCCGGACAGAACACTTCATACATGGGTGGCAGGCGATCGGCGCCGAGCGGCGCGACGATGGTCGGAGATCTTTCGACGGAATTTATATCGCCGGTTACCAGTTCGGTGCCCTCTGGAGCACCCTCGTCATGGGAGGGCTGAGGCTCGACCAGACGGGGCGACACACCTCAGGCACTGTCCTGCTCAACGCAAGTGCATTTTATTCGTTGGGAGATCACTCGACACTCGGGCTCGAGTACAACGGCAGGCTGGAGAGGCATGGCAGGTTTTCGTCTTATGTTCCTCAACTCCACCATCGTCTGTCGGACCACTGGAGCCTGCAGACAGGGCTGGACTTCAATCGCCGGAGGGGATCCGGGGCCGGATCTTCGCATCGCGTGGCGTTGAGCTTGCGCCTAATACATACCTTTTGATCGCCTCGCAGCGAGGCCCCGAACCGCGCCGCGGACTAGCCCGGAAATTTCACCAGGTCGGCCCCGGAAATGAGTTACGCATCGATGGCCATTGGGTTTGTAGCAAATTGGCTGTCGGTACGATTTGGTCCGCCGGCCTCCACGGGCGCTGGCGGGCGCCTTGCGGTCATCCCGCGCCCCCGCTTCGCGCCAATAGGCCTGGCTATTGGCTTGTCGCGGGATGCACGGCCTGCCTCGCAATGCGCCTCGCCATCATCCCGTGGCCTGATGAAATATCCGTATATGGACTCCTCCCGGTTTGCAAGCAGGAAGTGCTTCTGACGTAGGGATCGACTGCGCACGTATATCCGGCCTCTTTCGGTGGGCGCAATTGCCCGGGCCATGATGTGTTTTCCG
>Ga0169931_10005858_pt1 | contig 18667 bp, 11 predicted proteins | sample Kivu_15m_20L_FD_129675 | JGI IMG/M metagenome (GOLD analysis project Ga0169931, IMG submission 129675) | Freshwater microbial communities from Lake Kivu, Western Province, Rwanda to study Microbial Dark Matter (Phase II) - Kivu_15m_20L... | ecosystem: Environmental > Aquatic > Freshwater > Lake... | reverse complement strand
TGGGTGCACCCATTTCTGCCATTGGTTTCAGCCGAATACCGGGATCACGGCGGAGAAGCACGACGCGTTTCTGACGGTCGACTCGGACGGGCAGGCGATCGAGCGGTTTTCGGCTTCGCAATTGGTGCAGAGCGAACCGGACGCCTCGAGTTTTCCCTCGGGCGGGATGCGCGCGACGTTTGAGGCGCGAGGCTACACGATCTGGGATCCATCGAGCCCGATCTTCATCATGGAAGGGCCGAACGGGAAGACACTCTGCATCCCATCGGCGTTCATTTCGTACCACGGCGAGGCGCTCGACAAGAAGACGCCGCTGCTGCGATCGGTCGAGTATCTGAGCGCCAACGCGTTGCGGGTGCTGAAGATGTTTGGGAAGACGCCGACCAACGTCGAGGCGACATTGGGCCCGGAGCAGGAGTATTTTCTGATCGACGAGGCCTTCTTCGCGCTGCGGCCGGACCTGCAGGCGTGTGGTCGCACCCTGATCGGAGCGCCTCCGCCGAAGGGCCAGCAGCTCGAGGACCAGTACTTTGGCAGCATCAAGAACCGGGTCCTGGCCTACATGCAGGAGGTCGAGCACGAGTCGTTCAAGTTGGGGATTCCGGTCAAGACGCGTCACAATGAGGTCGCGCCGAGCCAGTATGAATCGGCCCCGGTCTTTGAGATCGTCAGTGTGGCGACAGACCATAATCAGCTGACGATGGAGGTTCTGCGCAAGGTCGCCAAGCGCCATAATCTCGCGTTTCTGATTCACGAGAAGCCGTTTGCCGGGATCAATGGGAGCGGAAAGCACAACAATTGGTCGATGGCGACCTCGGATGGCGAGAACCTGCTCGAGCCGGGAGCGACGCCGGAAGAGAATCTGCAGTTTCTGGTCTTCCTGGTGGCGACGATGAAGGGGGTCTTCACCCACGCGAGGTTGTTGCGGGCGGCGATTGCCAGTTCGGGCAATGACCACCGCTTGGGGGCGAATGAGGCACCGCCGGCGATCATCTCGGCCTTTCTCGGACAAGCGCTGACCCGTGTCCTCGACGCGATCGAGACCAACCAGATGGAGGGGGCGACGACCGAGACGCAGGTGATCAATCTGGGGATCTCGAAGCTCCCGGAGATCGCCAAGGACAACACCGACCGCAACCGGACTTCGCCATTCGCCTTCACAGGCAACAAGTTCGAGTTCCGCGCGGTGGGATCGAGCGCTTCGACCGCCACGCCGATGGCCACGCTCAACGCCGCGGTGGGAGAGGCGCTGGCAGAGCTGGCCGACCGGCTGGAGGCCAAAACCAAGAAGCTCGGAGATTTCAATCAAGCGGTGATCGAGTTGGTGCGGGAGTATGTCGTCGAGACCAAGGCGATCCGGTTCGAAGGCAACAACTACTCCGATGAATGGGTGGTCGAAGCCGAGAAGCGAGGCTTGGCGAATCTGCGGAAGACGCCGGAGGCACTCGCGCAGTTGGCGACAGAGGAGGCGAAGGCCCTCTTCACCAAGGCGGGAGTCTACACGGTGGAGGAGCTCGAAGCCCGTTACCATCTCGAACTGGAGCGGTATATCAAGGATCTTGAGATCGAGGTCGCCTGTCTCGATGAGATGGTCTCGACACTGGTCTTGCCAGCGGCCTACAAGCATCAGGCGACTTTGGCGGCGGCGGTTGGCAGTCTCAAGGCGGTGGGTCTCGACGGCGAGTTGGTTGCGGGCCAGATGGCCGATCTGCAACACGTCGTTGGGCTGATTGCCGGACTCAAATCGGCCCAGTCGGCCTTGCGAGAGGCGGCAGCCAAGGCCGAGTCGGAAGATATGCTGGCGAAGGCGACCGCCCTGGCCTACCAGGTTGCCCCGGCGATGGAGGCAGTACGAACCAGCTGTGATGCCATCGAGTTGGTCGTCGAGGACGCGCTCTGGCCATTGCCGAAGTATCGCGAAATCCTCTTTATGTCGTGAGGAGGGGAAACCCTCTCATCACTCTTACCCGAGACGCGCACTGACCTTCCGGCGCAGCCACGGGGATCCGTACACCCTCGGATCCCCGTGGCAGTCTCTTTTCTCTGCCCCTTGCCCAATCCTCCTCCGCCAGTCTCCCTCTTTCCAGGTCATCCTCAGTGAGCCACCTCCCGGACAGGTGAAATTGCTCCCACTTCGCTTTCTCGCTGCGTCGAGGAGGACGGACGAGCCCCTTTCGACTGGCTGGGCCAGGTGGCGTGGTTCGGAATCATTTTGGGTGGAGGGGGCAGATTGGCGGGAAGCACTGCTCTCAACGGGAGGTCGAAGAGGTAGAATAACCGTGGGTTGTCGGCGCCGATCTGGCTGGTCCTGGATTTTCCCGGCAGGTTCCTCGCCAGGGAGAAGTGGGAAAGAGAGCTGGGGAGCGGGTGGCTTTGGTCAGGCACTCAGTTTCTGTGACTTGGGAAAGGTCCCCTGCGAGAGGCTGGGTGCGATTTGCGCCTTCTTCGATTCGCGACGCTTGACAGATGATTCGGAAGAGGGCTTCCAGGAACCAATGTGGGGGGGGAACAACGTGGCTAGTTGGATAGGTTGGGTCGCAACGGTGGTCTTTGCCAGCTCCTATTTCTGCCGGCGACCAGAGACGTTGCGGTTGGTGCAGGCGGGGGCGGCGTCTCTGTGGCTTGGGTATGGGATCCTGCTCGAGGCCCCTCCGGTCATCGTCTCCAATCTGGTGGTGATCGGGCTGGCGATCGGTTCGACGTGGCGGGAGCGGCGACGGATGCGCGCCGATTCTTGCGCTGGAGAAGGAAGTCCGCCACAATGACACGGCGCCGGGGCTCTCTGGGAAGAGCTGGGATCGAGTCTCCTACGGCAACGGCAGCGACAATACGAACAAAGAAAAATCGAAGGGAAAGTGGAAGCATGCCATTCAATCCGAAGCATCTGAGTCACGTCTTGACAAATGGTCGGGATCGGGCGCCCGCGCGGTCCATGCTCAAAGCGATTGGGTTTACCGATGAGGATCTGGCGAAGCCGATCATCGGAGTGGCCCATATGTGGATCGAGACGATGCCCTGCAACTTTAACCATCGGGAGTTGGCGGCGCGGGTCAAGGAGGGGATTCGGGCGGCGGGAGCGACGCCGATGGAGTTCAACACGATCTCGATCAGCGACGGGGTGACGATGGGGACGCAGGGGATGAAGGCCTCGCTCGTCAGTCGGGACCTGATCGCGGATTCGATCGAGCTGGTCGGGCGCGGCTATCTCTTCGACGCGATGATCGCGATCGTCGGGTGTGACAAGACGATTCCAGGGGCGGCGATGGGATTGATTCGGCTCGACATCCCCTCGCTGGTCCTCTACGGCGGGTCGATCGCTCCGGGGCGTTTCCAGGGGCGGGATGTGACGATTCAGGATGTCTTCGAGGCGGTGGGAGCCAACGCGGCGGGTCGTCTCTCGGATCAGGAACTGCTCGAGGTCGAGAACGCGGCATGCCCCGGCACCGGAGCGTGCGGCGGACAGTACACCGCCAACACCATGGCGATGGTGCTCGAGTTTTTGGGAATGTCGGCGATGGGAACGGGGAGCGTCTCGGCCGTCGACCCGCGAAAGGAGCAGACGGCCTATGAGTGTGGCCAGCTGGTCGTGGAGTTGTTGCGGCGGGGGACTCGCCCAAGCGACCTGCTGACGCTCCAATCGTTCGAGAACGCGATTGCGGGGGTGGCAGCGACGGGCGGCTCGACCAACGCGGTTCTGCACATTCTGGCGCTGGCGCACGAGGCGGGCATTCCGCTGAAGATCGACGATTTCAACCCGATCTGTCAGCGGACTCCATTGATTACGGACCTCAAGCCCGGAGGGCGATACACGGCAGTCGACCTGGGGCGTGCCGGGGGGATCGGGCTGGTCGCGCAACGAATGGTCGAAGGGGGGGCGCTCGACGGAAGTCAGCGCACCGTCACTGGAGCGACCATTGCAGAAGAGGCGGCGAAGGCGAAGGAGACGCCGGGGCAGGATGTGGTCTGGTCGGTCGAGAAGCCGATCAAGTCGACGGGCGGTCTGGTCATTCTCAAGGGAAATCTGGCGCCGGAGGGAGCAGTGGTCAAGCTCTCCGGCTTTGAACGCAAGGAGCATCGGGGACCCGCGCGCATCTTCAATCGCGAGGAGGACGCCATGGTCGCCGTGACGAGCCACCAGATCCAGCCGGGCGATGTCGTCGTCATTCGTTACGAGGGGCCCAAAGGGGGTCCGGGAATGCGCGAGATGCTCGGGGTGACGGCGGCGATTGTCGGAGAGGGCCTGGGGGAGTCGGTCGCACTGCTGACCGACGGCCGGTTCAGCGGGGCGACACGCGGCTTGATGGTTGGCCACGTCGCCCCCGAGGCGGCGGTGGGAGGTCCGATTGCCGCTCTGCGGGAAGGGGATACGATCGTCTTCGATTTGGCGCAGCGGACGCTGTCGGTCGAGTTGACGGAGGCGGAGCTGGCGGGACGCCTCGCCGAATGGACCGCGCCAGCACTGGCCTACCCGAAAGGCGTCTTCGCCAAGTACGTGGCCCTCGTCTCTTCGGCGGCTGAAGGGGCCGTCACCAACCCCAAGGCCTGAGCACGGGGCCGTTGATTCCGGCTCAACGTGGGGGAGGGGCTCGGTTGGGCAGCGGCGCGATCAGCCCTTCTCCCTCATAAAGCCTGGAACGTGTTCGCATTGGAAGGCGATGGCCACGAGGCGCCGCAAAGGGCTTCAACCAAAAAGCTTGAAAAGGAGGAAGAGATGGGACGATTCGCGCTCAGAATGGGGAGTCTGATGAGGGGGAGTATCGTCTTTGGTGGGCTCGCCCTGATCGGAGTGGGGATGATCCAGTCGGTCGGCGCCGAAAATTGGCCCAACTGGCGGGGGCCTTCTTCCAATGGAGTCAGCGGCGAGAAGAACCTCCCGGTCAAGTGGAGCGACGCGGAGAATATCGCCTGGAAGCTGGCGATGCCGGATCGGAGCGGGTCGACCCCGGTGGTTTGGGGCGAGAAGGTCTTTCTCAACGTCGCGGAAGGGACGAAGACGAGTGGGGCGCTCTCTCTCTGGGCCCTCGATCGGACCCAGGGGAAGGTTCTCTGGAAGCGTCCCCTGGGAGGGGGGGATGAGCGCCGACAGAAGCAGAATATGTCCTCTCCCTCCCCGATCACGGATGGACAGACGGTCTGGATTATGACCGGGACAGGGATTCTCAAGGCCTTCGATTTTGAAGGGCGGGAGCGCTGGTCGCGTGATATCCAGAAGGACTATGGCGCATTTGGGCTCAACCATGGCTATGCCTCGACGCCGCTTCTCTACCAGAAGACGCTCTTCGTGCCGGTGCTGCACGGGATGAAGACGGACGATCCTTCCTATCTCCTGCGGATCGACGTACAGACGGGCCGAACGATCTGGCGGGTGGAGCGGCCGACTCCGGCACAGGTGGAATCGCCGGACTCTTATGTCACGCCGACCCTGCTCACTGAAAAGGGCAAGGATCTGATCGTGCTCAGCGGGGGGGACTGTGTGACGGCGCACGAGCCGGCCGATGGCCGCGAGGTCTGGCGGGCGTATGGGCTCAATCCGCAGAATATCCCGTTCAACCGGATCGTCAACTCCCCCGTGATTGGCGACGGGATGGTCTTTGCGGGGAGTCGCAGCAATCCGTACCTCGCGGTGCGGACGGGGGGGAAGGGGGATGTCAGCCAGACCCACGTCGCCTGGACAACGCCGAATGGTCCCGATGTGGCAACGCCCGTCACCGATGGCCGGTACATCTACCTGGTTCGGGAGAATGGGACGCTCTTCGTCCACGAGATGAAGACGGGGGCGGTCGTCTATGGCCCGCAGCGGCTCAAGCCGGGGACCTACACCGCCTCTCCGATCCTCGCTGACGGAAAGATCTACGTGACCAATGAAGACGGGGTGACGATTGTGTTTCGCGCGGGCCCGACGTTCGAACTCCTCGCCGAGAACCAGGTCGATGGATACTGTTTGAGCACGATTGCCGTTTCGGACGGGCAGCTTCTGGTGCGAACGGACAAGTACCTCTACTGTGTCGGAAAACGGGCGATGTCTGCCGGCAAGAAATGAGCGGTCGGGCCGGCGTCATCGGACGGTCTATTTGAGCCAGTGTCAGAGGAGAGTGGGGAGGTCGGGCGGCAGATCCGGCCTCTTCGCTTTTGACGCGCGGCGAGGGTTGAGGCGGAAAGGGCCTGGGAGTTGCGTGGTATATTCGCCGCTCGTTTGGCGAATGTGAGATCAGGTCAGGTGGAAGAGGGGAGGGGATTGAACGTGAAAGCGGGATGGGAAGCGGTGATCGGGTTGGAGGTGCACGCCCAACTCAATACCCAGTCAAAGATCTTCTGTGCCTGTTCGACGGCTTTCGGACAGGCACCCAACGAGAACACCTGTCCAGTCTGCCTTGGGCTGCCCGGGGCCCTGCCCGTCCTCAATCGCCAGGTCATCGTCTGTGCGGGAAAGGCGGCACTGGCGCTCGGGTTGCGAATCAATCCACGTTCGATCTTTGCCCGCAAGAACTATTTCTATCCCGATCTCCCCAAGGGCTACCAGATCTCCCAGTACGATCGACCCTTCTCGGAGCAGGGACAGGTCGAGATCCTGACGAGCGAGCGGGATGAGGGTGGCCGGGCGATCGAGTGGCAGCGCAAGCGGTTCGGGATCACCCGGGCCCACATCGAGGAGGACGCCGGGAAGTCCGTTCACGACATTGGGCACCCCGAGAAGACCCATATCGACCTCAATCGCGCGGGAACCCCCTTGCTGGAGATCGTCAGCGACCCCGACTTTCGGACGAGTTGGGAAGCCTACGACTACGTCAGCTTCCTCCGCCGTACCCTGCAGTATGTCGGGGTCTGCGACGGCAACATGGAGGAAGGCAATCTGCGCTGTGACGCCAATGTCTCGGTGCGGCCCCGCGGCGAGTTGGCGCTGGGGACGAAGGTCGAGATCAAGAACGTCAACTCGCTGCGGTTTCTCCAGAAGGCGATCGACTACGAGATTGATCGGCAGATCACTGTTCGCGAAACTGGGGGCGTGATCGTGCAGGAGACCCGGCTGTGGAGCGAGCGCGAGAATCGCACCTACACCATGCGGTCGAAGGAGGACGCGCACGACTACCGCTACTTTCCTGATCCTGATCTGCCGCCCCTCGAAGTGAGCGAAGATTGGATCGCGCGGACCCGGGCGTCTCTTCCCGAGTTGCCGGAAGCTCGTCGGCAACGGTTCCTCGATGACTACGGCATGGGAGCAGACGAGGCGGGGACCTTGACGGCACAGCGGGAGCTGGCAAACTATTTCGAGACAGCGGCGGCAGCGGCCGGGAATCCACGAGCCGCGGCCAATTGGATTCTGACCGAGCTGCTGCGTGAACTGCGGGCGATTGGGCGGGAGATCGACTCTTCGCCGGTCGCGCCCGAGGACCTCGGGGCATTGATCCGGCTGATCGACGACGGAACCATCTCCGGGAAGATGGCCAAGGAGGTTCTCGGGGAGATGGTGGCCACTGGAGAGACGCCGGCACAAATTGTCGAGCGCAAGGGATTGGTGCAGATCAGTGATACGGCGGCGATCGAGACGATCATCGACCGGCTGCTGGCGGCGAATCCACGCGAAGTGGAGGCCTACCGGGGGGGAAAGACGTCCCTGCTCGGGTTCTTTGTCGGGCAGGCGATGAAGGCGACGCAGGGCAAGGCCAACCCGAAAGCGGTCAATGAGCTGTTGCGGAAGAAGCTCTGAGCGGAGATCGCTCGGAAGACCTGGAACGAGAGCGGCACAACCAGAAGAAGGAGAGACGGCAAAGATGTTGCGAAGACGACGGAATTGGGGCTGGGGAGCGTGGCTGTTGGTGGGGATTGGATTGGCGACCGGGTGTTCGCCCAAACCGTCGGAGCTGGCGGAGCAGCCTGAGACCCCGCCGGTGAAGGCGACGCCGGCTCCGCTGGCGACCCCAGACCCGACGGTGGTCGACTCGCAGGATGCCGTCCTCGAGACGGATCTCGGCAAGATCCGGATCCGCTTCTTCCCGGATGTCGCGCCGCGCCACGTCGCCCATTTCAAGCAACTGGCGCAGGAGAAGTTCTACGATGGTCTCGGATTTCATCGGGTCCTTCCTGGAAATCTGATTCAGGGAGGAGATCCACAGACCCGCAGCGGGGATCCGAGTCTCTGGGGGATGGGGATGCCCGGTCAACCGACCGTTGCCGCCGAGTTCAATACCCGACCCTTCGTGCGCGGGACGGTGGGGGCGGCTCGCAAGGGAGGGGATGTCGACAGCGCGACCAGCCAGTTCTTCATCTCGCTCATGCCCCATCCGGAATGGGATGGGAAGTATACGGTCTTTGGCGAAGTGATTGAGGGGCTCGAGACGGCCGAGAAGATCTCCCAAGCGCCGAGCGACCCGAGGTCGCAGAAAGTTACGGAGAAAGTGGTCATCCACCAGGTTCGACTGGAGCCGGCCAAACGGTGAGCAGACGACAAGCGCTCATGCAGAGTTGGTTGCAGGGCGGGGAGTCGCCGGAGCGGGTCGCGCTCGCCCTGGCGCTCGGGGTCGCCGTCGGTTTCTCTCCTTTGCTGGGTCTACAGACGGTGATCGCGCTGGGACTGGCCAGCCTCCTCGGCCTCAACCGATGGGCGATGCTGGCAGGGAGCTACCTTAACAACCCCTGGACGATGGGGTTGGTGGTCGGAGCTTCGTGGTGGGTGGGCAGTTGGGTGGTTGAGGCTCCCCGGGTTGAACTCCCCCTTCTCACCTGGTCCTCCCTCGGAGAGGGCGTCTTCTGGCGGGGGTTGGCGAGCCAATGGCCCCAGCTCTACCCGTATGCGATTGGGGCGACCCTATTTTCAATTCTGGGAGGACTGCTGACCTACCCGGTGATGGTCTTGCTGCTACGGTCGGTGCAGCGCCGACTGATCTCTCCGCCAATGGAGAAAAGAGAAGAATGAATATGGTGCGTAACGAACGACATCTTGTATTGTTCCTGCTGGGAGGGCTTCTGCTGTTGATCGGCGTCGGCTCTCTACACGGGGAGGGGAGCGTCCCGCCCCAGAAGAAGTCCCGCCAAGCGACCGCGCCCGCTCCAGCAACTCCAGCCGATGGCGCGCAGGGGAGGGAGGGGGAGCAGGCACCAGGAACGAATGGGGTGGTGCGCCGCAAGCTTCCCCTCGCCGATCGCCCGAATCTGACCCTCGATGACGTCAACACGCTCATCGCGATCGACAAGCGGGTCATCCTGATGATGGCCGCGCTCAATGTGGCGGGCTATGATTACGAGTCGGGCAATCGCCCCCTCTCCCTGCTGCGCCAACAGTTACGGGAGGATCTCAAGGAGATCGATCCGCAGCTGGTCGCCAAACTCCGCAACCATTTCCAGACACATCGGAAGGGGATGAACGATGCCGCGGCGGTCGCTCCCTACCTCAGCCTCGCCCTCTCGATGACCGAGCCGCCGGCCTTTCTGATCGATGTCTCGGCCGACCGATTGCCGGAAGATGTCCGGGAGATCACCGACTTTGCCCTGCTGCTCGAGGAGTTTTATCAGAAGACGGGCTTCTCGCGCCTGCTCCCGAAGTATGTCGAATCCTACATCCGGGTCGCGGAGACCTACGGTCAGCCCGCGGGACTCGCCCTCGGATCCGTGCTGACCTATCTGCACACGGAACCCGTGCTGGAGTTGCCTCCGCTCTATGTGGCGCGACGCTCTCCCGCGACGGGTCGGCGGGCGCGCGAGCAGGCCGCCGAAGCGCCGCTCTCGATCCCCAACCGGGTGCGCTACTTTGTCATCCTGCCGGATCTGCTCAATGCTACAGGGGCAGCCAACCTGCGGATCGTGCGGGACACCTACTACCTCCTGCTGGGGCCGACCACCGATCCCAATGTCGAAGCGATGCGCCGCGGGTTCCTCTCCTTTGTCATCGACCCGTTGACGGAGCGCCTGGTCCGCGAAGTCGCCCTGGTGCGGAGCGACCTGCGACGCCTTCTGGATTCGCGTGGAGACCGGCTTGACCGCGAGTACGGGCAGCGAAGCGCCTACTTCCTGATCACGGACTCGCTGGTGCGCGCGGCGGATGTGCGGATGGACGTTCTGGGGCTGGCGACTCGCTTTGGATCGACGGAGGATGAAGCTCTCTACGACCTGAGCCTTGGGTATGATCGCGGGGCCGTCCTCGTCTACCATTTCTATGATCAGGTGAAGGCGTTCGAGTCGGTCGGCGTCAATCTGCGAGACTACTACTCAAGTATGCTCAAGAACATCGACTTCGATCGGGAGTCGAAGCGATTGGAGGAGCTGGCGCAGCGGCTGACCCGGGTTCGCCAGCTGCGGACCGAGGCGACGCTCGCCGCAACGCCCACGGTCTCGCTCCCAAACACCGACGAGAAGCTGGTGGCCCAGATCGTCGAAGCCGATCAGCTGATGAAGGCTCGGCGGTTTGACGCGGCACGCAACCTCCTTGAAGCGGCTCGCCGGGTGCAGCCGGCCAGCGCCCGTGTGCTCTATGGCCTGGCCGAGGTGACCAGCAAGGAGGCAAGCAGCCTCGAAGATCTCGACCGGGTCGAGGAGTCCCTCTTTGCCGCGGTCGAGTTCTATCGCCAGGCGGCCCAGCACGCCTCTCCCGAAACGGAGCGGTGGCTCGCGCAACGGAGCTATGTCGCGGCCGGCCGGATTCTCGACTTCATTGCCGAGAACAACCCCTCACTGGCCGAGGAGCTGGGGAGGGATGCGCTCACCGCGTACCAGGCGGCGCTCAAGATCGGTCCGGTCGAAGGGGGCGCGTACGAGGAGGCGGAGAAGGCCCTCCGCCAGCGAGGCCAGCAGTCGAAGCCATAGATGGGCTTCCGCGGCCTTCCCCTCCCTTCCAGGTCTGGCTGATTTCAACCAGAGAGGAGCCCTTCCGTGATTCCCCGCGCGCTGTTGACCCACCGATGGCTGAGGTCCTCGGCTTTTCAGCCGCTCTGGGAGCGACTCCATTTCTGGACCCTCTTCTGGATGAACCACGGGGCCGGGGGGAATTGTCGAGAGAGCGGGGAAGAGTGGGTCCTCGCCCACATGGTCCGACCAATCTGGCTGGATCGCCCTGTCGTCTTCGATGTCGGAGCTAATCGGGGGGAGTATGCCCGCCTGGTCCGGCAACGCCTCCCGATTGCGACGATCTACTGCTTTGAGCCAGCGGCCGAGACCGCGGAGTTCTTGCGCGACAATGTCAGAGACCTCGGCGCGATCGAGGTGATGGTGGAAGCCCTCTCCGATCGAACGGGCCTAGCCGAGTTCTATGACTACACCTTTAACGGGCAGCCGGCGGATGCCCTGGCCTCGCTGGAACAAAGGCTTCCCACGCAGCTTGGCGCGATTGAAGTTGCCCGTCGGACGCAGGTGAGGCTCAACACGGTCGATCACTTCTGTGCGCAACGCGGGATCGAGACGATCGACCTGCTCAAGACAGATGTCGAGGGGCACGACCTGTCTGTCTTACGCGGCGCGACGCAGATGTTGCAGCAAGGTTCGATCCGCATGATTCAGTTCGAGTTTGGACCTGCCAATCTCGCTTCCAGGACCACATTCTACGACTTCTGGGACCTTCTCTCCGATCAATACGAGATCTTTCGGATCCTGCCGTCGGCCCTTCGGCGAATCGACCATTATGAGGAGTGGAAAGAGGTCTATTTGACCTCCAACTATCTCGCCGTTCAGCGGCCCCTTCTCGCGCCGTTCTGATCAGAGAAGAGCCGATCCTCCCCAAAGACTTCGTGGTAGATCTCAATGGCCTCCTCCTCGGAGGGGAGTCGAAGATTGTCCGTGAAGCGGTTCATGAAGCTGAAGGCAGAGGTCTGCAGGATGACTTCGAGCGCGCCATACTCCTGAAACTCTTCGCGCAGCCGGGCAAAATCCGCATCGGAGATCGAATCTGGCTGGGCGGTCAGTTGGCGGGCAAAGGCGACGGCCGTCCGTTCGCGCGAGGTCAGCGCCTCGTCATCCTTGCGCATCGCCAGCAGCTTGCCGGCGTCGACTCCAAGCCGGCGCAGTCCGACGATCTGGTGGACGGTGCAATAGCGGCACCCATTGGCCATCGAGACGGCCAGGGAGACTTGCAGCTGAATATCGCGACCAATCCTGGAGTTCGAGCGGACGGCAGCGCCGTAGGCACGCCAGGCGGCTTGAAAGTCGGGGACGCGCAGCATCGCTCGCTGGGAGTTGGCGATGGGCAGTCCCAGTCCGGTCTGTCGGGTAGCGGGATCGCGCATGGCTGCTTCCGCCTGGACGACCGCCTTCATCTCTTCGTCGGAGACGAGGCCAATCCGGGCCTGGATTAATGGGGTCCGTCGCGCTCGTGGGATCACCGGATCCGCGGTTGGGTCCAGTACCCAGGGTTCGACCGGCAAGTGGAGCGCTTCACTGAAGCGCGTCAGGTAGTTGAAGAAGCAGACTGCCATGGTCAGCTCGACGATCTGGGAGTCGTGGAACGATTGACGGATCCTGGCGAACTCCGGGTCGGTAATGCCGTGGATGTCGCGGGTCAGCAGGTCGGCGTAGCGGATAGCCGCCTGGTCAGCCGCAGGGAGCTTCGCTGACTGGCCCGTCTGCAGGGAGGCCAGATGGGTCCGGCCCCGCGGAGACGCGCGCAGAAATCGCTGCAGATGCGCCGCAACGTAGGGACTCCGGTTGATCTGCGCCACCCGAATCCCGACGGACAGTTTGGTCTCCACCGGGATTGTTCCGCCTAAGAGGGCAGTCTGGAAGAGGTGCGCGAAGGGTGCCGCTCCCTGGGGCATGACGGAGAAGACCCGCAGATAGTTGGGGATCCGGTGGTTTCCCGGGGGCTCCAGCGAGGGTACCTCGCCAGCCGGGTCGGCCAACGGCAATCTGGCGCGCGCCCCGGCGGTCTCGGTCCGCGCTCCGGCGAGTCGATTCAGCTCGGCCAGGGTCGCCGGGGGGCGCGCTGGCTGTCGTGCCGGCTCTGCCGCGAGCGACGTCACGACGCCGAACAGGGCCAGCAGTCCACCTTGCAGGAAGGCTCTCGATCTCATCTGGTCATCTCCGTGTGTGGTGTGGTGATCAAAAGATCAGGCGGACACTGGCCTGCAATGTCCGCGCGTCGTGTGCCTGCGTCGATCTCCCAAAGGAAGCCAGGGAGAGATCGGCGTTCGGCAGGAAGAGATTGACGTTGTTCAGGGCGTTGAAGGCCTCGAAGCGGAACTGAATCTGCGTTCTTTCCTGGAGGGAAAAGCTGCGCGCCAGGGAGAGATCCAGGCTGAAGAAGCGGGGCCCGCGGAACGTATTTCGACCGAGGCTCCCATTCTGACCAAGGCCGGGCGCGGGAAACGCGGCGGCCGGAAAGAGTCCCGCCAGGAAGTCCTGTTGCCGAAACCGCCTGGGGATCGTTCCAGCGGCGGGCGCATCTGGGCGGTCGTAGAAGCCTCCCCCGACCGCTCCCCCTCCGCCATCGAGATTGTAGTCCCCTCCGCTGTTTCTTCCATTGACGACATTCGAGGGAGCGCCATTCCAGACAGAGAATGGGCGACCGGATTGACCGGAGAAGATCGCTGAGAGCTGCCAGTCCCGGCTGAGCCGATGCCAGGCGCTCTTCTTCTCGCCAAATCCATCCGGCGCCCACATCAGGACGCCCGCCGCTCGATGCGGGATGTCGAAGAGGGAGAGGGCCCGCTCACACCCGAGGCAGGCAACATCCTGCGCGCCTTTGCCGGGTTCCGGGTTGTCCTGAAACTGCCCGGTCGAAGTGTCGGAAGAGGTATCGATCCATTTCGACCAACGGTAGTTGATCTGGACCGAGAGGCCGCGCCGGAACCCACGGCGTACCTCGGCGGTTCCGGCATGGTACTGAGAGGTCACTCCGTTGGTGACGAAGAGGAGCGTGCTGAAGTTGGAATTGATCCGATCCTCCCGCCCATCGAGAAGGTCACCGGCAAAGCGGTTGATGTCGTCGATCCGCTCCAGATTGATCCCGGCGGTTCCGACATAGCCCAACTCGACGATCCAGCCATCGATCAGCTCGTGTTGGAGGTTGAGGAACCAGCTCTGGCTGTATTGCGTCTTGATCGTCGGGTTGACGACAAAGCCAGTTGGCCGAATCGGAGGCTCGCCCGGGCGGCTGATGACTCCCCCTTGCGCGTTGAGACCCCGCGCGAATTCAGCGTTGAACGGCACCGGGTAGTCATAGAAGATCTGGGTACCAATCCGGTTGAGGGGTTGGATCACCCCCTGCAGCGCATCCGGCGGGAGTGCCCGGGCGCCCGCGATCGACTGGCCGTGGTGCGGCTGATAGGCCAGGCTGATCCCGGCTCGCACCGCCGTCCGCCCCGTCCCGCCTGGGTCCCAGGCCATCCCCACGCGTGGGGCCAGGTTGAGCCGTTGCGGTTGGTAGAGCCGCTCCACACGGCCGACGGTCGCATTCGCCAGTCGCTCCCGGAAGTTGCTTCCAGCGCCAAAGATCAGCGAGGAGAGCCGTCCTTCCCGCTCGCTGACATCTCCGAAGTAGTCGTGCCTGAGCCCAAGGTTGAGCGTCAGCGACGGCCTCACCTTCCAGTCGTCCTGGAAGAAGAGGCCGCTTTCGTATTGCGTGAAGTAGCGTGGGAAGCCCGTCGGCTGCCCCGTCGCCGGATTGACGGTCAGCGTCTGCCGAAATGGGGCGTCGGCAATAAATTCGGCGATATTGCGGAAGGCGAAGCTCCCGGCCGTCGCCGGCCCAATCGAGAGCCCTTTGAAAGCCCGCCGGAGCTCGGCCCCCATCCGCAAGGTGTGTCGTCCCCGATCGAGCGTCAAAGTGTCGCGCAGCTCATAGGTCCGCAGCCGTGTCCCATTGCTGAAGACGTCGCCGAACGGCATCGTCAACCCCGTGATCGTAATCTCGGGCACCACCGCGTCGCTCCGTCCACGAATGGTCTGCACCTGCTGAATCGAGACGCGGACGTCGTTGACCGCCCGCCCAAGGATTCGGACATAGCCCAGATTGAGGTTGGCGAAAAATCCATCGAAGGGGCCGCGAAAGCCGCGCGCCGCCCGTCCGAGCGTTGCCTGCGACGAGCTGGTTCCCCCCTCGTCGCGCTGCTGCTCGCTGATCCAGCGGCTGCTGAAGGCGTCGTTGCCGCTCTTCGTCCGGTGGTCGAGCCGCAGCAGGATCTGATCGAATCGGAGCGCATCCCGAACCGTGACGTTGGCCAGTCCAATGGCGGGGATCCACCCTTGCGGTGTTCGCAGGCAGTTCCGCTGTTCGGCGCTGGTCAGGCATCCAGACGGGGCGGGAAGAGGGGCGGGGTACCTTTGCAGCAGTCGGGCGGCGACGCTCCGCGGCGCCGTTCGCGCGACATATTCCCGCAACTGCGGCGTCTCGACCAGAAAGCCGAGCACCCGCCCGGTCGCGTGGCGCGTGCCCTCGTAGGAGCCAAAATAGAACGTCTGATTCTTCCGGAGGGGACCTCCGACGTTGCCGCCAAACTGATTGAAGACCTGCGGCGGCGTCGCCGCCGCGAAATGGTTTCGCGCGTTCAAGGCCGCGTTGCGGTGGATGCTCCAGAGACGTCCGTGAATTTCGTTCGTTCCTGACTTGGTGCGCAAGTTGATGACCGCGCCATTTCCTCGTCCGTACTCGCTCGAAAAGTTGCTGGTCTGCACCTGGGCCTCTTCCAGCGATTCGAGGGCAGGGACCAGGGTTGGCTCGCCAGTGTTGTTCGGGTTGGTGTTGATCGCGCCATCCAGAACGTAGTTGTTGCCACGGTATCGATTGCCGTTGACCGTGACCACTGGGGAGTTGGTCAGCTTGGTGGAGTTGGCGGCGCCGGCGATGGCGGTCGCGCCCGCGCTCAGTCGGGGGAGCGCGAAGACATCGCGCTGCGGAAGGGGCAGGGAAGAGATCTCCCTCGACGAGAAATTGTCCGCCAGTCGTCCCTCAGTGGCGACCGAGAGCAGCGCTTCTCCATCGTTGATGTAGATGATGTCGGTCACCGTCCCCACTTCCAGTCGGACGATGATCGTCGAGGTCTGCCCGGCGCTCAACTTCAGCTCGGTCTGTCGATACGACTTGAATCCGTCGAGGTGGACGTCGACCTCGTAGCTCCCGGGCGGCAATCCGGCGATCAAAAATTCGCCATCCGTGCCGCTCACCGCTGTTCGAACTTGCCCGGTCTGCTGGTGGGAGACCTTCACCCTGGCCTCGACCAATGCCGATCCCTGCGCGTCGACGATCTGGCCGCGCAATCCCGCTTCCGTGAATTGCGCCGCCGCGGAGGTCGTCACGGCCAGGAGCAGCGCAATCGAGGAGAGAATGGGTCGTTGTCCGATCTTCATTGATGGCACGTGGGGCCCTCTGTCTGCGCCCTTCTCCGGTGAAAGGGAGTCGAGACTCTTTCGTAAGCCAACAAAATCACAAGTGACCAATATAGAGTCTCGGAGCGCCCTCGTTCAACTCCCGGGCTGGCGGGCACTGGCTGGTCAGATCGGGTAGTAGCGGTCAGCTGGCGTGGAGGTGGTCTCGCGGTGGATTCTGCGCTGGGCGACCGAGTGGTCGAGGTGGGCGATCGTCTCCGAGGCCGCGAGGAAACGGTGGAGCCCATCGACCGTTGGGAAGAGAAGCTGGGACATCTCCCAGGCGGTGATCCCCTCCTTGGGGACGAGCTGGACGACCCGGTCGGCCCGTTTCTGAACGTGGCGGAGGAGACGATGGTAGTGCTCCTCGTAATCGAGGATGTCGCCTCCGTGGGCCGTCTGGAGGAGGGTCGGCGAGAGTTCTCGAACGCGCGCGAGGGAGTCCAGATAGCGCGTCAGAGAAGGGAATCGCTGTCCCGGGCGGCCTGGGTCAGCGCTCAGGACGGGGTTGGGAGTGATCGACTTGAGGATCGTGTCGCCGGTGAGGAGGTGGCGGGACGCTTCCCGGTAGAGGCAGGAGCTGCCTGGGGTGTGGCCCGGGGTATGGACCACCCGAACCGAGCCCGTCGCGAAGAGGAACTCGTCCTCATCGCGGTAGGGGAGGACGTGCTCGACCGGGTCGGCGTAAGACCGAACCACCTGGTACCGCTCGACCATCCGCGCCAGCTCCTCGACAGGAACCCCCGCGCCGCGCAGCAGCTCCTCGTCGACACGCGCAGGGCGCTCGGCGGAGAGGTGGTCGGCCTCCCACTGATGCACGTGGACCGGCGCGCCGGACTCCCGCTGAATGATGCCGGCCAGCCCACAGTGGTCCTCGTGAGTGTGCGTCAGCAGCACTCGCCGGATGTCGGAGATGACCAGCCCGACGGCGCGGAGCTGCTCGCGTAGCGCTTGCAGCGCCTCTTCGGTCCGCGGCCCGGTATCGACGAGCGTCAGCGGGTCTTCCCGCAGAAGGTAGATGTTGATCGGCCCGACGGGAAAAGGGGTTGGTAGAATGAGACGCAGGATCTTCATGTTAGTGGGTGGTCTGGATGGACACCGGGTGGTCAGCTGAAAGAGAGCCCGACCGGACGGCGTGTCCGGCCGGGCTTGTCTGGCCAATCGGATCCAGGATCAGAACATATAGCCCGCTTGCGCGACGACCCGATCGGCGAGCCGCTCGCGAATTGCGGCCGTGTTGATCGGCGTCTGTTTGGCGAACCGCTTGAGCGCGGCGAGCAGGGTCCGCAGTTCGTCTCCCTCAGCAATCGCCGCGAGCGCGTTGCGCCCGGCGATCTCGATCCGATTGATGGCATCGTGGGTATAGAGCCGCGTCGCCTCGATGGCGAGCCCGTGCTTCTCTTCCCCTTCCCGGGCCACCATCTTCGCGGTCCGCCCGATCAGACTGTCCATCAGGAAGGATTCGATGATCACATCCGCCGTCCAGGAGAGGACCATCTGCTGCTCCGAGAGCCCCTCGCGGAACTTCTGCGCAGCGGAGCCGAGCAGCATCAGCGCAATCTTCTTGGCGTTGGCGGCGAGTTTGCGCTCGTTGGCGAGCGGGGAGTCGTCCTCTTCGCCATCGAAGGAGGGGCCGGCGAGCAACTCTTCCTGCAGCTTGAGGGCCGCGGCAAAGAGGGGCAGGCCACACTTCATCGCGCGCCGGATCAGCTGGCCGGGGATGAGCAGGCGATTGATCTCGTTGGTTCCCTCGTAGATGCGGTTGACCCGGCAGTCCCGGTAGATCCCCTCGGCGGGATAGTCCTCGGTAAAGCCATTTCCGCCGTGGATCTGGACGTTCTCATCGGCGGCATAGAAGAGCGCTTCCGTTCCCGCGACCTTGAGGATGGCGCACTCGATGGCATACTCCTCGACCGCCTTGAGCACCTCGGCCGGGTTGTGGATATCGATCGTTTGCTCACGGGCCTCGATCAGGCCGGAGGTCCGGTAGACGGCCGACTCGACGGCGTAGATTCGGGTCGCCATCTCCGCCAGTTTGTATTTAATCGCGCCGAAGGAGGCGATCGGTCGCTTGAACTGATGGCGCTCCGCCGCGTACCTGGCCGACTGCGCCAGGGCCCGCTTCGCGCCGCCGATCGCACCCGCCCCCATCTTCAGTCGGCCAAAGTTGAGGGTGTTGAAGGCGATGAGGTGGCCCCTGCCGATCTCTCCGAGGAGGCGGTCCTTCGGAATCCGACAGTCGACGAGCGGGATCGGGGTCGTCGAGGATCCCCGCTGCCCAAGCTTGTGCTCTTCGTTGCCGTTGCTGAATCCGGGATCGTTCCGCTCGACGATGAAGCCCGTGAAGTGCTCTCCATCGACCTTGGCGAAGACGATGAAGACATCG
>Ga0169931_10005857_pt1 | contig 18670 bp, 20 predicted proteins | sample Kivu_15m_20L_FD_129675 | JGI IMG/M metagenome (GOLD analysis project Ga0169931, IMG submission 129675) | Freshwater microbial communities from Lake Kivu, Western Province, Rwanda to study Microbial Dark Matter (Phase II) - Kivu_15m_20L... | ecosystem: Environmental > Aquatic > Freshwater > Lake... | reverse complement strand
CAGCATCACCTGCATAAAGATCTGTAAACAATGTCTCGGCTTTATCTTGCATGCCGTAAGCTATAGCCGGCAAAAATTTATTTAATAAAACGGCTGGTTTAAAAAGGGAGCGCATTCCTTTTGAAAGACTTCCTAAGTTTCGCATATCAACTATACTTAATTTCTTTTGGATCGATCGAAAGATTTCATCAGGCAGATCACTGATAACAGTGACTTGGTTGTCAGGTGGCATAAAAACCTTATATAACAATAAATTAATAAATAATATAACAAAAATAAAAATATATTGCAATGGCTATTGTTTTATCTGTAGCGGCAAAGTTAAAATGCCCCCCCTTGGATCGTTATTCGTGTCTGGGATTAAAAGATGACCTACTAATGAGAACTAAAATGAGGTAAGAGGGGGTTGTTGATTATGTGTGCTCAAGAGCTAAAACGTGTACTCAAGGAGTTATTGATAAAAAGATAGCTCAAATGATTGCCGCACAACACTTATGGTTAACCGCTTGACAAATCAAACGATTGTTTAAAAAATTTAAATTCAATGGATCACAGGGATTCATATCAAAAGGTCGAGGTCAGCCCAGTAACCATAATAATTATTATTACGATTTTGCACCAACATTTGCAGCAGAAAAACTTTTTCAGCTCCACAATATTAAAATGCGTAAGTAGACTTTATGAAAATTGATGATTGAATGGGGTTTTTGCAAAGCTAAAAAATTGTTCAAATACATCCCCTGGGAGGTAGATGTTATAAGCGCTTTGCGGTTATGCCATTAAAACCGGAGAATGCAAATCGTCAGGAAAAACCCAAAAGATGAATTATTAAATCTTATATTTAGTTTTTATGAAGAGCAAAATTATCAAAAAATTTAGAGTTCAGTTATAAAAATATGATTCACCCAATCAAAACGAATACTAAAAGATATGGATTACGCCATGCAAGCGTGAGGGGGGGGGGAAAGATCTTGATGGTCAAGTATTTATTGCCCATCAAGGAAAAATCCTTGATTATTCTTGCCAAAAACGAGCTTGACTTAATCCTGATATTATCAATGCCAAGGTGCTAAGCAAGGAAATTAATATGGTTAGAAAACAAACCCAATATAAACCAAAAGCGAATCATCTGGGCGTTTTTTGTGATCAATCAAGAAAAGGCGAAATCAATCGCTCAGATAAAGATCTTTCAGGTTTAATTTTAGGCCAGTAAGTTATAATACGGCACATCCTTGGGGTCTGAGGGGATTGTCCCGCTATTATGACAAAACCAAAATGGTCATATTAGAATTTAAATGGGGCCTGTCCCTAAACCACAGGAGTGGATTCACCAAAAAGGTGACATTTGTATTTTTCTCTAACAGAAGCGCAGATATTTTGAGTGTTAAAGGGTTTTTGCATCGGTTATTCAGAGAATCTTTAGTTCTTGTAAATATCAAAGATTGATTTATAATTTGCTTAAGTTGAGGAATGTTTGGCTGGTTTGGTGGATATTTCTAAATAGATGCATTGAGAGTTTTTTTATTTACTATGAGTTTCTTTGTTTTTTTAAATGGCTATTGTCAATTGGCAAAAATCAAATGGATGCCAGCATTGTCTATGCATGAATATTTTATTCGATTTGTGATATTTGATCGAAAAACTCAGCCTTGCCTTGCGCATTGTAAAGATATCTTAAGAGTGAGCTCAATATTGGCCAGATACAATTCGTATTACAAATATTTAGGGTTTTAAAGATGGTGTTGATGAACTGAAGCAGCGCCTCAATTTATGGTATTAAATTTTATCTCTTTAAACATATAAATAAAGCATTTGGAGTTTTTATGCATTATTATCGCACACACACTTGTCATGATTTAAGGTTGGAGCACGTTGGTGCGCAGGTTCGGTTATCTGGCTGGATTCATCGTAAGCGTGATCATGGGCGTATATTATTTATTGACTTGCGTGACCATTACGGGATTACCCAAATTTTTTGTGAAAAAGATCAGTCTTTTTTTAAAGAGCTTGAAGCTCTGCGTCTTGAGTCAGTTGTAACAGTAACAGGTAGGGTCATTCAAAGAACCTTAGCAACACGAAATCCAAAAATGGGAACAGGGGATATAGAGCTATCGATTGAAGATATTGTTATTCAATCTAAGGCAGATGTATTGCCCTTGCAGGTAAACTCAGATCAGGAGTTTCCTGAAGAGACCCGCTTAACTTATCGTTTTCTTGATTTACGACGTGAAAAACTGCATCAAAATATTGTTCTTCGCTCGGCAATTATTGCCTCTTTGCGTCGGCGTATGATTGATGCAGGATTCATGGAATTTCAAACCCCGATTTTAACCTCCTCCTCTCCTGAAGGGGCCAGGGATTTTTTGGTACCCAGTCGGTTGAATCCTGGTTTATTTTATGCACTTCCACAGGCGCCCCAGCAATTCAAGCAGTTATTGATGATATCTGGCTTTGATCGTTATTTTCAAATTGCTCCTTGCTTCCGAGATGAAGATGCGCGCGCTGACCGGTCTCCAGGCGAATTTTATCAACTTGATTTTGAGATGGCCTTTGTCACTCAAGATGATGTTTTTAGTACGATTGAGCCTGTGCTAACAGGCGTGTTTAATGAGTTTGCCAATGGGAATCTGGTGGATACTTATCCCTATAAACGCATTCCATTTCAACAGGCCATATTGAGTTATGGAACGGATAAGCCTGATTTAAGAAATCCGCTTCGTATTCAGGATGTGACGGAAGTGTTTTCCGGATCGGATTTTGCTATTTTTGCAAAAGCCATCGAGAACGGGTGTTTGGTTCGAGCCATCCAAGTACCAGGCTGTATCAATCAGCCACGGAGTTTTTTTGATAAGCTCAATAATTGGGCCAAAGATACAGGCATGGCTGGGCTTGGCTATATTGTATTTGATGCAAGTGAAGCAAAGGGCTCAATTGCTAAGTTTTTAACTCAAGCCCAGATTAATCTGCTTAAAACCATGACACACGCACAGGAAGGCAGTGCTGTTTTCTTTGTGTGTGATAAGCCGCAGGTTGTTTGGAAATATGCCGGATTTGCAAGGACAAAGATCGCAACAGAGCTGGATTTGATTGAAAAAAACGCATTTCGGTTTTGTTGGATCGTTGATTTCCCTATGTATGAGCTGGATGAAGTGACAGGTAAAATTGACTTTTCGCACAATCCCTTCTCCATGCCACAAGGGGGGATGGAGGCCCTTGAGACCATGAATCCTTTAGATATTAAGGCCTATCAGTATGACATTGTCTGTAATGGGGTAGAGCTTTCTAGTGGTGCAATTCGTAATCACCTGCCTGAAGTGATGTATAAAGCCTTCTCTATTGTGGGCTATTCTGCTGAAACTGTGGAGCAGCGTTTTGGTGGGTTATTGAATGCGTTTCGATTTGGAGCTCCACCTCATGGTGGTTGTGCTCCTGGTGTGGATCGCATTGTTATGTTATTGGCAAATGAACCTAATTTGCGGGAAATTATTGCTTTCCCCATGAATCAACAGGCTCAAGATTTATTGATGGGGGCGCCTTCGTGTGTGGATGTGTCTCGGTTAAAAGAACTTTATTTGGAAGTGAAATTACCCCCTGAAAAATCGATCGTTTAATTGGTTTAGATCCTGTTCTTTCATGATTTAAGTAAAAATCCCGTGAATTATGGGTGTTTTAATTTTTATTGGCCAACGGGCTGTTTCCAGCTGAATTTTATTTTATGTCTTTGGTATAAGCTGATTTAATCAGTCATTGAAGATCTTGATCAATCGAGGGATGGGGGCTGAGTTTTTGCTTGTGCTTGGTTTTGGCTTGTTAATCAGTTAAGTTAGAGTGTGCATGATAAAAAGCAAGAGGTAGATGTATTGAAAGTGATTGATCTTGAGATGGGTGCGAAAATTTTAGGTGGGGATGAGCAAATGGCCAAATCGATGTTGGCGATGCTGGTATCTACTTTGGATGAGACGCATGAGAAACTCCTGGATGCTTATCAAAGTAAGCACTATGATAGGCTTGAATTTGTTGTGCATAAGCTGCATGGGGGTGCTGCTTATTGTGGGGTTCCTCAGCTGAAAGACTGTGCGAAAAGACTTGAATATGTATTGAAAAGTCAGGATATGGATCAGTTGGATGATGCATGGATTGCATTGAGTCTGGCATTAAAAAGTGTTTTGGAGGCTTATTCCCGTTTGGATGCATGATGTTTTCTTGTAAACAAAGTAAGAATCAGGCATTATAGCTTTTAAAAATTTTTTATTGCCTTATGCCAAAAGAAAAATTAAAGCTATCTGAGTATTGGAAGGATCGTGCAAAAAGAGTTCGTCAGTTTCTAATCTCATCTCAAACTGAAAAAAAGACAGAATGCCAGATGTTTGTTCTGGCCAACGGTTTTGTGAATGCGCCATTTGATAAAAGAGAGTCCAGGGATTTATATGGTTATCGCTTAAGTCCACTGGTTGATATGAATCATGGGTATATTCGCTCACAAAATGGTTTTGTTTTAAATGCGCTAAAAAATCGCAAAGACAATGAAGTTAAATATGCACAATATTTGCAAAAGAACATTTTGATTCAATCTTTCAAGGAAAGGCGGATGTTCATTAACTCAAATGAAAAAGAAAAGTTGACAACGGAAGCAATCTGGAAATATGGAGAGGGTCAATATGGTTATTATCATCCGCAGGAGGGTAAAGAATTCCATTTCGGGTATGATGCCCATCCATCTGGTTTGGCAGATATTCTAAGGCATGAAGAGAAAATGCCTGGTAAATTCACGCAATTAATTGGGAACATAGGGGCCCGTTTGGATTCTTATACTGCGATGAGAATATTGCTAGAAGTTTATCCTAATTTTTTATTAACAGAAGCGGATACAAGACCCGTGTTAGGAGATTACTTGGAAGAGATTTTTGACCACAATATCGAATCTCAAGTCAAGGAGGATATTGCTTTTGAGGTAGGGGATTATACAGGAATTTATCGCATGTACGCTCAGATGATTGTGGATATGGATTTGGCCATCATCACCTCAGATTTTGGCTCTGTGTTAAGGCCTGAGATTCTGGAGGTTAAACAGTGTTTTATTGAGCAGGTCAAACAGTGTTCTGATCAGAGGATCATGAAGGTGACAGAAGCACTGCAAAGGGTTGCAGACATGATGATTTTGTGCCCGCCTAAAGAAACCTCTCTTCCAGGACTGCCGATAGCTGGGTTGTATAAAAGCATGTACTGTACGTTTGCCATGAATGGATTTTTTAAGGCATTTGAGATTGCTCAAGAAATTTGTCCTTCCCCCAAAATTCAGGTTTCTATTAAAAGTTACTTCGAGTGGCTTGCTCAGGTTTGTGCGATTGCTCCTTCAACAGAGTGGGTGGATCATGTTAGTCAAGCCAGGGAGGAGGCTGATGTTTTCTTTTTTGATTTGCATCCCAATAATGTACTTGAAACCCATCAGTGTGCCAATGATCTGAAGACATTGATTTCTCGAATGGGGGAATGGAATGATAAGCCTCGGGTTTTAGTTTTGGATGTGACTTTAAACAGTTTAGAAGATCCAGAAATTCTAGCGCTACATGCCATGGCACAGCCCATGTTTGACAGAGGATTGATTTTGATTTTATTACAAAGCTTGACTAAATTTGCTCAGCTTGGTCTTGATAAAAGAAGTGCTGGTTTGATTGTAATATATTGCAAAGAAGAAAGGTGTTTACGGGATAGGCTTGATTCAGTGCCTGATCTGCAGGCGCCAGATGTGTTAACGTGCCAGTATTTTTCATATTTTTTAAGGAATAATTCGGTTCGTTTATATTTAGAAGTAATCAATAGAAATGTACAAAGTCTTTATAAAAAAACTTTGCTTCTGGCCCAGCAACAGGAGGTTCTGGTATTTGATCATTTTCAATTAACGCTTCAGCAAGATGACAAAGCATGTTATGTTGCGCTTAATATGAAGGGGTTGGCTGCCCAATTTCCAGTTGAAGATGCATTAACCGCTGATCAGTGCCAAAAGATGCTTGAGGACATATTTGAAAGGCTTTTATATCCTTTATTAACTTATGAGAAATTGCCCATTTCTCAAAGAATGAGTATTGGGTTTACTGCAGCAAGCATCAATATTGTTGAAGATAGCATCCGGATGACTGTTGGTATTGAGGCGGAGAGTCTTCTTGAGCGATATGCTCAAGTTTTGGCATATGCTTTTTTTATTTTAAACCGTGTGGAAACAAACATCGTATTTAACGAAGCTTCTTATCTTGAGCAGGCAGTTAGATTTTATAAAATTCCTCAAGATATATCAGGTCAAATGCTGAAAGTGTTTCATGATGATGGGAGCTCTAATCCAAATACAACTGGTTTTTATGACTGTCAATTTTATACCCGCAGTGGGCAGCTGATTGATTTCTCTCAGGCAACCCTTTTCCAAAAGCGGATGGCACTTGCAAGTTTTGGTCAGTTAAAGTTAACTTTTTGCAACGATGTGCGCAAATGCGAATTATCCAGTTTACAAATAGTCACTAAAGATCCCTATTCATTTTCATATGGTCCATTTAAGGTTCACAAGCCAGAAGGTAGGGTGGAGGTATCGATTATTATTCAGCAGGATAAAATATTTGTTAAGCAGGCAGGTCTTGAGGGGCATGAAAATAATATGGTGTATCAAAAAGGGCATGTAAAGCTTAATTTTTCTCATATGATGAGACATGATTGTCTTGACTGTATTCAGGCCAATCATTATGAGAAAAAGGATACGTTTCATTCAGTACCCGTTGATGATCGTTGGCTTCGGTTTGAGAATGATCAGTGGGTTTTAAAGCCAGATAAATGCTTTTATCAGAAGAATGGCATTCGGTTATTTAGTCGGATTTTAGGTCAGCATGTTAGGATCGAACTTGAATTTTGGCGTCAAAAAACAGTATTTAAACGTTATTTAATGAGTAAATTTGGCAGTGTGATGGAATTATTTTCAGCTATTAAAGCCGAGGGCGCTGATAAACTTTTTTCAAAATGGTTATTTAAAATAGCTGATAGTGATCAGCTGCAAAATGCTGCTATTTCCTCTGCCCGTTTTCTTAATGTCATAAGTCCGCTATTACAAAAGCGAAATCGCAAAATAGAGCATGGTGACTTCAAGTTGAAGATATCTAAACGTTTTCCCAGCTAGCGAAGGCTTTTGAAGAGTTAAAAGGCTTTATTCTTGATTATAATTTCTTTTTATAGTAAGATAAAGAAAATTTTCTGATACACATATGATTAAAATAGAAAAATTATATAATAGACCTCAATATGAATTAATTACCCAGGAACAATTAGAGGCTAAAATTCAGAAGATGAGAGCATCAACAATTTCCCTTCACCCTTATATTATTACCTCTTGTGATACAATTTCAGAGGATGTGCGTAATGAGAGTAACCCCCTCATGATTGAAGAGTTTAATCGCCATCTAGGGGAGTTTTATTCTCGTGCTCAATTCCCTTGCTCAGCAATTTTTGTTCATGGCGAACACTATGTCCTGCTTTATTTTCAAGATCGAAAGCGCTTGACAATCTACGATACGTCAACCTTGCCTAAAAGCATAGAGTCTTACGGTGATTTAGGCTCATGGTGTCAAGAACATTCTGTCGTTACAAGTTTTGCTAAGATTTATAAGCAGTTGCCAGGTTCTACAGATTGTGGGCCTTTAAGCATTGCCAATGCAATTTTTTTAAGTCGCCAATCTCAAATAACAGAGCAGTCGATGATTGACCCTGAGTCTATTGCTAATTTTATGGGCTCCTTGGATATTAACCGACTGCAGCAGGTGAATTCTAATTACCCCCCAGGGATTATTGAACGTGCTTTGCAATTAGTGGGTGAGATATCCCAATGGATGCAAGATGACGAGCAACGTGAGCATTATCCAAGCAATGAACAATTTTTGCATCCTTAAGATATGATCAAGAGAAACCTGAGGGAGTATAAAGCTGGATCTGCGCCACAGCGGGACCAGTCGCCAGAGGTCATACCCGTTCAATCCTCTGATATTGTCAGCCCCGATTCTCAAGTTAGAATGAATCAGGATATGTATCATGAGCGTATGATGTATACTTTGGCAACGATTTTTTTGGGCGCAGGGATATCTTGGGTAGCGGGTAGCATTTTGCCTTTGGTGATATTGGGTGTTATTTCTCAGGCTATTTATGTCACTTTGTTAGAGAAGCGGTATTCTCAAGCATTGAATATTCAGGTAGTACCCCGTTCCGGCCAAGAGTTTCCAAGACCTTTTGATGGAGAAGGAATAAATCACTTTCCTAAGGGACAAAACTGTCAGTTAAATTCTAAATATACGCCGTAACACATTGTCTTTTAGAAAAAAATGATGAATGAGGGCGGCGGTGATATGTGCGCTTAAAATGAAGAGGAGCATGTCACTGAATAAAAAGTGCATTTGGTGAGTGATTTCTGCCCAAGTTTTAGATAACTCAATGAATTCACCTTCGCTGTTTTGTTGTGCCATAATCAGAGGTACTGAGAATAGACTGAGTCCTCGACCGCTAAAGATACTCATGAGCATGCCGGTAATTGGCATAAGTAAGGTCAGGGAAAGTAGGCTGATATGTGAGATGTGTGAAAGACGGATCCATTTTTGGCTTAATTGGTGAATGGGGGCTGGCCATTTTTCTTTGATTCGCCAATAAACACGGAAAAGTGCCAATGGCAAAATCAGCATGCCAACGGATTTGTGAATTGGATAGAGGCTATAAATTTTGTTTTCGTGCATGATCAGCCCTACGATTAAAAGGCCTATGACGTTAATTGCAATCATCCAGTGTAAAAAAAGAGTTGTTTTACTTAATCTGTGGTCCATAATAACACTTCATATTTAGTGAGAAGCCTGTGCTTTGTCGTGATAGTATAAAATATTTTCTTGAGCTTTGTCATGTATATCCTCATATTGAGATGCTGGTGGTTTCTAAATATGTTAATGATGGGGTAATTAAACAAATTCATCAGTTAACTGGGTGGATTAATTTTGGGGAAAATCGGGTTGAGGTGCTTGAGGAGAAGGCAGATGGATTGAAAGATCTGTCTTTGACCTGGCATTTTATTGGGCATTTACAAAGTCGAAAAATTAAGCGTATTGTCCGATGTGCAGACCATATTCAAAGTGTTTGTCGTGAAAAAGAGCTATATCTTATTAATCAATACGCCAAAGCGTATGGTAAAGTGATGCGTGTTTGGATTCAGGTAAATGATGGTCAACAGCAGGGGCGTTCAGGGGTTTGTTCAGTTAAGGTGCAAAGACTTGTAAAACTGGCTCATTCACTTGAGCATGTGGCTCTTCAAGGCTTGATGCTGATTCCTGAAAAAGAAGATATAAAGGCATATGAGAATGTAAATCAATTGCGCCTGATGCTGGATCCATCTTTTAAAATTAGCGCTGGCATGAGTGATGATCATATGATCGCTATAAAAAATGGATCAGATATGATTCGAATAGGTAGCGCACTTTTCATCTAGAAAAGCAGGGCTTTTCTGGTAAAAGACCCCTAGGGAACCAAAGGCTAAAATTGAAATTCAAAATCCCTGAAAGAAAAGTAAAATAAAAATTACCTTTCTTCTTTGAGCCCCAGAGTCCTGTCGGAAAAATCACTCTTTTTTTTCAGCTGGCTTTTCTTCGGCTGGCTTTTCTTCAGCAGACTCAGCCTTCTTCTTGCCACCAGTTAGGCTTGAGAATAGTTCCTTTGCTTTGCCAAGATACTCCTCAACTTTCTCAGGGGGTAAAATCGCATCTAAATGCTCACCTAAGCTTTTTTTCTTGTCAGACATAATTTAACTCCATTTACAATTCTTTTTTGATTATAGCCTCTTTGAAGTATTTTTTCTGATGGATGGCTTGAGTTTTAAAAAAAAGTTCACCGCTCAAGAGTTTTTGGTGTTGGATTTGTTTTGGTGGGGGTGATTGGTATTGCAGATCTAATAAAGTATCTGTTTTGAGGCGTGGTAGCTTAGTGTGTGCCTGGCTTGGTAAAGTGCAGATAATGAGGTCCCACTGTGTGAAGGTGGGTGTTTGAGTATTTGGAAAGTTTTCTAAGAAATATTCACGTGATCTGCCAGGCCGTGCCCAAAGATGGATGGGTTTATTGATTTTTTCTGCGATTGCCAATGCACAGGACCCAGCCCCAAGTATTAGAATCTTATTGGCCTTTGGGCTAAGCTCCATAAATGCATTTTGGTCAGTATTATGGCATTCCCAGGATGAGTTGTGTTTGATCAGCGTATTGATCACGGGTTGTTTTGCATTAAATTGTTTGGCAAATAGCTGTTTGTAAGGACTTGTGATGCTAAATCCCATAAATGGTAATTTTTGGATAAGAGGGATGCAATCTTCAATTTCCTCAGGTTTGATATCAAGGCATATATAGTATGCCGGTAGATTTTCAGTTACGATCCAATCATTATGAAAATCAGGGCTTTTGCTATGGGCTATATTATGACCTATGACTGCCAGCCAATATTGAGCGATGTTTAAGTTTTGGCTGCTATTTTCAATCAGTTGCCCATCTTGTGCTGATCTTTGATCGTGTGCTGTGAAATGAATGGGCTGATGACTTCTTTGCGCTAGATGTCTGGTAAATACATAGTCAATACCCCGGGCATAGGCAATGGTTCTTGTTTGCGGGTAGTTTTGTGCGGTGACCAAAAATTGCAGGCAATCTGTCATATTTTTCGGTTTAGGGCACACTTTAAAGTAGTGATGTGGAATATCAGGCAGTTTGGGTGAAAAAGATGTTTGGTGGGATGATAAAATCAGCGGGTGGGGCCCTTGATGAATACGGCTATTGTATTGAGCCATTTCAATGTCGATGATGCCATAGGGGCTTAATGCTTTAAAGAGGCTGTCTGGAATTGGGGTGGCTCTATCTGAAATGATCGGCGTGTGCTTAAGCCGTTTAGCAATAGCAATGATTTCATGCATGGATAGGTCTAGCTTATCCAAGCGAAGCTCAAGGCGTTGATCTGTATTTTGAATTTGATTGCTGTGGATGGTGGTAATATGATTGTTTGGCATTATTGTATCTTCTGAAAAGCCTGCTCCCACATGTCCATGGATGTGCCAAGAACATAAGGTTTTGATAGTTGGCTGATACAGACATCGACAGTATTTTTTTTGTCATGTTGCATTGACTGCCATAGAGCAGAGAGATCTGGCAGAGCTGGAAGCTGGAAGTGTTTATTAAAATAATCATTTAACAGATGGGTATAGGGCATGATGAGTTCTTTTTGCTCCAGGATATGTCCTTCAATCAATAGCCCCCAGGCCACTGCCTGCCCGTGAGAAAGGCGGTGATTGCTGGCCATTTCTGCTGCATGAGCGAGTGTGTGTCCCAAATTTAAGCATTTTCGGATGCCATGATCATAGGGGTCTTGTTGGGTGATATTTGCTTTGATTTGAATGCTTTGGAGGATCTGATCGTATTGGAGTAACTTTTGAGGTGCCGGAAAGTGTCGCTGATCTGAAATGATCAGATGTTTAAGCATTTCACTGATGCCATTTTGTAGCTCATGGGGGGGCAAGGTGTTTAGAAAGTCTTGGCAAATTAGTGTGGATTTTGGGTGATAAAAAGTACCAATCGTATTCTTGCCATAAGCGGAGTTGATGCCAACTTTGCCGCCATGGCTAACATCGACCATGCCCATTAATGTGGTTGGAACAGAGGTGAAAGGGATGCCGCGCATATAGGTTGCCATTGCAAATCCAGCCATATCAAGAGTGATACCTCCTCCTATTACCAGGATGTGCTCGTGCCTTCTTACGTTGTGGTTAAATAAATGATGGTGGAGCTGGTTGATACTTTCTTGTGTTTTATTTTCCTCCAGGGCCAGAAAAGGAAAAATGATTTGATTTGAAAAAAGCTTAGGATATAAATGGAGAATGGTTTGATCAGCAACGATGTATTTAAAATTCAAAAGCTGTGTTTTAAGTGTGCTCAGGCACAGTGTATGGTTCATGTATATTCCGAGATTGGTGGCATAAAATAAGATCGCACAATACCAATTGGCACATGGCCTTCACAACGGGCACAGCACGAATGGCGATGCAGGGGTCATGACGGTGTGGGGGCATAAAACTTAAAGTGGCGCTTTTGCCATTAAAATCCAAAGTATTTTGTTCAAGGCGAATACTGGAGGGTGGCTTGAAGGCTACAGCACCCCAAATTGAGTCGCCATTGGATATACCTCCTAAAATACCACCGGCATGATTGTGTTTGCCTTGACCTTGAGTGTTGATGATTTGGTCATTGTGCTCAGACCCAAGCATCTTGGTGCTGGCAAAACCTTTGCCGATTTCAAATCCTTTAGAAGCTGGAATGCTCATCATGCCGTGGGCTAACTTGGCTTCAATTTTTTCATAGACGGGCTCGCCAAGACTACAAGGAGGGTTTTGGATCACGAATCGAACGATGCCCCCACAAGAGTCTCCTATTTTCTGGAGCATTTCAATATGGTCTTGCATGTTTAAAAAAGCCTGATGATCCGGACAAAAAAACTCAGATTTTTTAATTTGATCGGCAGTCACATTGCTCCAAGGAATTTGCTGAGTAATCGGTCCCAGGCTATCTAGGTAGGCCAGTACCTGAGTGTCAAATTGATCTAAAAGATGTTGGCAGATGGCACCTGCGGCAACTCGCACAGCGGTTTCTCGAGCAGATGCACGTCCACCCCCTGACTGATCCAGGTGTTTGTATTTGTTTTGATAGGTGGCATTGGCATGGCCTGGGCGGATGATATTTTGCGTGTTTTGATAAGCACTGGGCTTGGCATCCTGATTGGGGATAATGAATGCCAAAGGTGCACCTGTGGTGATGTTGTTCATCAGGCCTGATAGGATGGTGATGGAGTCATTTTCTTGCCTTGGGCTCATGCCTTTATCCCCAGGCTTTCTGGTGTCCAGTGCGTTTTGTATCGCATGTACGTCAATGGCAATCTTAGCGGGCAGCCCATCCAAGACCCCCCCGATGCAGGGGCCATGTGATTCACCAAATGTGGTGAGGGTCAAAAGGGTGCCAAATTGATTAAAACTCATGTCTTCATTCTAATGATTCTTTTGATATTTTCAACATTCCATGCACTGTCGCTGGGAAGAATTAGATCAGCCTGCTTAAGGTAGTGCAGATGTCTTTGCTCATAAAAAAGTTGATGTGATTGATGCTCAAGGGCCGCAGGTTTTGAGGTCAGCCAGCGTTTTTCTAAAATGGCATAAGGGGTGTAAAGATAAATAATTAAAGCGCCTTTTGGCGCGGATGTGCGAAGGAGGGTGGAGCCGCCCAGTGCCATCAGTTTGCTGGTTGATTGATGTAATAGATGACTTTCTAAGAATTGAAATTGCTCAGGGAAGTTAAGAAAAAAATGCTTGAGAGAAGTTTGCTCACCTTGAGCATGTTGCAAAATAAGCGCATCCAGGTCTTGTCCCAGCCCAATTTGTTGCAGTAAGTGGCTTTTTCCAGTTCTGGGGTGACCATAAAGTAGAATCATTCAACAGTGACTCCGCGAATCATCAGTTCATTGATGAATTGAGGGTAGGTTTTGTCAATGGTGTGATATGGACTGATACGGATCGGTCCTTTGGCGCCAAGGGCTAAAACCATGGCACTGAGGGTCATTCGATGATCATGGTCAAGCACTAGGGATCCTGCTGAAATGATACCAGGCTCAATAATTAGAGTATTGTTTTTAAATTCTGCTTCAATACCCAGATTATTGAGCATTGATTGTATGGCCTGGGGCCGATTACATTCTTTTTGTGTGGCAGAAGATAAGTGAGTCATACGGCTTTTGGATTTGGCTTGAGTTAATAAAGCGCTCATGATCGGTGTGGCATCTATCCAGTGATCCATGCATAGGGTTTGCCCGGCAAAAGGTTTGGGCGTGATATGTAGATCACCCTGCTCAAAATGACCAAGTTGCTGCTGAATAAGCCAATGGGCGATTTCGCTGTCACCCTGATCTGAGGGCCAGTCAAGTCCCTTGATGCGGCCTGGGCTTTGGCTCATGATGTGTGCTCCAATAGCAAATGCAGCGCTACTCCAGTCGCAGGGTGTTTGGAATTGATGGGGGATATTTAAGGGGCTTGGCTTTATTTGCATGCCCTCTTTGGTTAGATGGATATCTGCCCCCAGCGAGGTGAGCCATTTGTGACTGAGTTTTAACCAGGGCCATTCATGCAGATGATAAAATTTCACATTGGTGGGTGATGGACATAAAGTGCCTGAGAGCATCAATGCTGATGCGTATTGTGAGTCCAGAACTTCAAGTTCAATCGGGCCACCTTGAAATGGGCCTAGGATTTTGACAGGAGCATAGCCCTCTTGGCCAAGGTAAGAGATTTGCACGCCGGCGGATCTAAGCGCGTTGACCAGGGGCTTTAGTGGTCTTTGATGACAAATGGAGTGATCGCCAGTGATAATAATCGGGATTGATAAACTGGCGCAGTACCCAATAAGAAAACGCAGGGCTAAACCAGAGTTGCCCACATCAATGGTGGTGTTTTCTTTAAAAGATTGTGGATGAACGCTTAATTTTTCATTAGAAAATGCATATTTCCATCCCAGAGATTGGAGCATGGTTTGGATATCATTTGAATATAAGGCATTGTCAACGGTAAATGGATGCGCGCCTATTATTCCACTAAAGATATGACGATAGGTCCAGGATTTAGAGGGAGGGATGTGCCAGGGTTGATTGATTAGTTTTTGGCAGGGGTGAATGGTAATATAACTCATGGGAATCAGTTTAGCGGTGTTGGCTTTTGAAAGCAATAAATGAGCGGTTGATCTGGGTTATAAACATTAATATCCTTTTTATCTGAAATTTTCTGGGTTGATTGCTGCTTTGATTGACATTTTTTGGATAAACAGCAAATAATGCTGCTACTGGGATGGGGAGTTGGTGTGGAGAAATCTTTGCTAAAAATATTGGTGTGTCCGCTAAGTGGGGCGCCACTTGAATTATCAAAACAAGAAGATGAGCTGATTTGTCATGCCTCGAAGCTGGCTTATCCTATCAAAGATGGGGTTCCGGTTTTACTTGTCTCAGAGGCACGGGTATTGGGTGATCAAGGGGGAAGTGATGAGTAGTGTATTTGATCAGATTATCAGCAAAGAGATTCCAGCTGATATTATTTATGAAACGGAGATTTGCTTGGCCTTTCGTGATATTAATCCCAAAGCCCCTGAGCATATCCTTATTATTCCTAAAAAGCCAATTACCAAGTTATCGGAGGCAAAACCTGAGGATTTACAGCTTCTTGGTCAGTTAATGCTTGCTGTGGGTGAGGTGGCCCGAATTTTGCATGTTGATGAAGAGGGTTTTCGCGTGATTATCAATAATGGCAGAAATGCAGGTCAGACCGTGTTTCATTTGCATTTGCATTTATTGGCCGGGAGGAGATTTGACTGGCCGGGCCTTTAGATTAAACCAGCCTTTTAGTTGAGGGCGGCTGGATTTTAAAATGAATTTGACCATGGCGCTGGCTGGAACGGCGAAAATAAAGCCAGATATACCAAAGCAATTGCCGCCAATGATGATTGCAAGTAATGCAATGACTGGATGGATATCCAGGTGGTGACCAATAAGTTGGGGGATGAGAATGACATTCTCAAGTATACTGATGGTGGCAAATAATCCCAGAATTGATGCCATGTGTGTTGCCGAAGCATCAACTGTTGCGCCCATAATCAATGATAGGCATAGCCCGATTGAGAATCCAACATAGGGGATGATGGTGAGGGCGCCGGTTAAAGCTCCGATCAGTGTTGCAAATGGGATCTGCAAAAGCTGCAGCCCGATGATATACAATACAGATAATGATAAAATAATCAGGCCCTGGCCACGGATATACCCACTTAATACCTGAGAGCCACAGTCGGTGATCAGATTCCAAAATGGCTTTGACTCCTCAGGAAGCCAATTGGATAAGGTGTCACCAATCTGCTTGTGATGTCGAAGCAAAGTGTAATAGAGCATGGGGAAGAGCATTAGGTTGATAATAATAGTGAGTAAATTGCTAACTTGATTTAAAGTAATTGATAAAATCTGGCTGCTGGCACTGACAATTGTGTTTTGGGTTCTAAGAATGATGCTGCTTAAGTTATCAGTGATGCTGGTCTTAATAAATTCAGGGTTCATGCCTTTGCTAATTAAAAAGGATTGTAAGGATTTGCTCAGTAGCGCAACGCTTTTAGGCAGTGCACTTAATAGAGAAATCAGTTGTGATAATGCAATAGGGACTTGAACCAGTAGGAAAAGCAGAATAATACAGCTAATCACTAAGGTAAATCCAAGGCAAATCCAGCGGCTTTGGATGCCTTTTTGGCTTAAATAGCCCACCAATGGTTTGGTCATATAGGCCAGGATAGAGGCGAAAATGAGCGTGTAATGAGCTCCACCCAGGCCGATATACAAGATTGCACCCAGCAGCAAGGGGCCGAGGATGCCTATAGTTAGTCGTATGCTAGCGTGTGATTTGTTTGTATTTTCTTGCGTTGTCTCGTTGCCAGTCTTTTTCTCGAATGGCGTCGCGTTTGTCATGCAGCTTCTTCCCTTTTGCCAAAGCCATTATACACTTAACTCGGTTATTTTTCCAAACCAGTCTTAGGGGGACCATGGTGTAGCTATCTTGAGTGGTCTGGCCGATCAGTTTTTTGATTTCTTTGGCATGCAGCAAGAGCTTGCGTGTGCGTGTAGGGTCAGGGCTGATGTGGGTTGATGCTGTGGGTAGGGGCGAGATATGAGCGCCGATTAAGTAAATCTCCCCCTTTCTGGCAATGATATATGAATTATCAAGGGATAGGCGTGATTGGCGAATGGACTTAATTTCCCAGCCCTCCAGGGCCATGCCTGCTTCGTATTGAGTCTCAATATAATATTCAAACGTTGCGCGTCTGTTGACGCTAATTGCATGGTTATCTTTTTTCTTACATTTCCCCATTTGTAATGCCTTGACCGATTGTGATATATTTTCACTGAAAAAAGTGGATTTGTAAATGCAGATCATCGAACGACAAAAAACACTTTCTTTTGGTGCCAGAGCTCTTTATGAGTTAGTGAATGATACTCCGCGATATGCTGACTTCGCGCCTTACTGTGTGGCTGGACGTGTTCTTGAGGAGAATGGGGTGGTGAAAATGGCAGAGCTTGATTTTTCTGCAGCTGGGATCACTCAAACTTTAAGGACAAGAAATATCAATCAGCCATTTTCAAGAATTGATGTTGAAATGGTTTCAGGACCCTTAAAATCCTTAAATGGTTATTGGTTGTTTGAGGCTATCGATGCTGAGAATACTCGAGTTTCGATTCATTTTGAGCTGGATTTTGGTTTTTCCTTGATGGCCAATATGATTCGGCCTCTTTTGGAGGTGGCGGTGAATCACATGGTTGAGGACTTTTCAAATTATGCCAAGCGGGTGTTAAGTGCAGATTGAGCTAGTGCGTTTTTGTGAGATCCAGCAAAAATTGATATTGACCATGCATCGGGTAGATTTAGGAACCGATATGGGTTCGTTTTTGTGCCAACAAGGACTTGAGCATCAACTGAATGTCGGCGTTTTTGGTAAAAAAGCATCATTGGATTATTTGCTTTCACCAGGGGATCGAGTTGAAATTTATGAGGAGGTTCGTTTTGATCCTAAGCAGGCGCGATTTAACAAATTAGGGAAGAAGCATGTATGAGGTCATTTTAAAAAGGCACGGGCTTAAGGTAACTGAGGCTCGTCTTCAGGTTTTGGAGGTGCTTGTCAGTACGCAAGGGCATCTGAGTGCGGATCAGGTTAATAAAGTATTAGAGCAAAGAGGGCTCGGGGCATTAAGTGTGGCAACTGTTTACCGGGTATTGACCCAATTTCATGAAGAGGGACTGGTTCACAGGCATCAATTTGATGATACGGCTTTTGTGTATGAGTATGCGGATGACTCTCATCATGATCATTTGATTTGTGAAAAATGTGGTAAGATTGATGAATTCTTTGATAATGAGATTGAAAAAGCACAAACCCGGATTGCAAAAAAAAGGGGCTATCTGCTTAAGGCGCATAGCATGGTGCTGCATGGCATTTGCCCGGGGTGTCAAAAAGCTGAAAAATAATGAGTTGGTGTCAGGTCAATTTGTGCTTGGCTTGATTCATCGGGTTTTTAGAAGACGCGTCTTTATAAACCAGATTCACTGCTGGGCTTTGAATGCTTTCGCTGGTCTTAATTGCTTTGGAATGAATTTTATTACAAAAAAATCACAATGGTGTTGACTTCCTTGCCGGGTTTTGTTAATGATTAGATTATGGACTGGGGAGACCCAGGGAATTCATTGGAGAGAAATATGTTACTTAGTAAAAATTTAAGGACAGCATTAGGGACAGCTTCATTGCTAATGTCACTTGTTGTTGCAGATAGCAGCTTTGCTGCAGCCGCTCCTAAAGCAGTTGCAAAAAAAGTTCAACCAACCTCAACCTCAACCCCAGCCCCAACTTACGGCTTTAGCGTTAATGGTTCAGGGTCATTTGCAATGCGTCAAACTTCTACAGGGTTGACACTTGCTAACGTGGCTGGTTACCCAAATTCAAATCTTGATGATATCATTGACATGGGAACATATGGTCAAGGCTTCTTTCTTGCCATGACTGCTCAAGGTCAATACGGTAGTTT
>Ga0169931_10005855_pt1 | contig 18671 bp, 15 predicted proteins | sample Kivu_15m_20L_FD_129675 | JGI IMG/M metagenome (GOLD analysis project Ga0169931, IMG submission 129675) | Freshwater microbial communities from Lake Kivu, Western Province, Rwanda to study Microbial Dark Matter (Phase II) - Kivu_15m_20L... | ecosystem: Environmental > Aquatic > Freshwater > Lake... | reverse complement strand
TCGCAATAAAAACGTCCGCCCGGGCGCAAAATCCGTTTCGCCTCGAGGATGTAGTTGTAACGGTCCCACTCCTCGAGGTGCATGAACACCACCGTGGTGTAGACGACGTCGACCGAAGCGTCGGGGATCGGGCGCAGGTCGTAGCCGGAGACCTCCTGCAGCCGGATGTTCGGCAAGCCGAGGAGCCGCCGCGAGGCGATGCGCAGCATGTTCGCGGAGACGTCGCAGCCAATCCACTCCTTGACGAACGGCGAGAGCACCCGCCCCACGCGACCCACGCCGCAGCCGATTTCGAGGAAGGTGTCCTCCGGGCGGATGCCGACGGTGGCGCGCAGGATGTCCAGCGTGTCCTCCGCGTCGGCGTGGAACTTGTCCTCGTCGGTGTAGCCGGAGACCACGAGGTACGCGTCGGTCTTGGAGCCGGAGAGGGAATTCCAGACCGCCTTGTAGTCGCCGCGCAGGGAGCTCATCGCGGGCGAGCCAACGGCAGGGCCGGGGGCCCGTCAAGGGCCCGGCCAGATCGGCCTTCACCGCGAGCCGGTTTTCCGCCTCACTCCCGCCGTGCGCATCCTCATCTCCGGCATCTGCGGCTTCGTGGGCAGCACGCTCGCGCGCGCCCTCGTGGAGCGCGGGGCCGGGCACACCGTGTCTGGATGCGATAACTTTATCCGCCCCGGCAGCGAGGCCAACCGGGAGGCCCTGCGCCGACTCGGGGTGAAGCTCTTTCACGGCGACCTGCGCGCGGCCAGCGACCTGGAGACGCTGCCGGCGGCCGATTGGGTGATCGACGCCGCGGCGAACCCCAGCGTGCTCGCCGGGGTCGATGGGCGCACCAGTTCCCGGCAGTTGGTGGAGCATAACCTCGGCGGCACGGTGAACCTGCTCGAGTACTGCAAGGCCCACCGCGCGGGCTTCATTTTGCTCAGCACGAGCCGGGTGTACGGCATCACGCCCCTCACCCAGCTGCCGCTGGTCGTGCGCGACGGCGCGTTCTCCCCCGCACCCGACGCCCGCGGTCCCGGCTTCGGCCCGGCGGGCATCACGGAGGACTTTTCCACCACGGCACCGCTCTCGCTCTACGGCGCCACCAAGCTCGCCAGCGAGGCGCTCGCCCTCGAGTACGGCGAGGCGTTCGGCCTGCCCGTCTTCATCAACCGCTGCGGCGTCCTCGCGGGCGCCGGCCAGTTCGGCCGCGCGGACCAGGGCATCTTCTCCTACTGGATCCATTCGTGGCGGCGGCGGCGCCCGCTCCGCTTCCTCGGCTTCGACGGCCACGGTCACCAGACGCGCGACTGCCTGCACCCCCGCGACCTCGTCCCCGTCCTTGAGCGGCAGTTCGCCGCCCCCGCCCTGCCGGCGGCCGACCGCATCGCGAACTTCTCCGGCGGCGCCGCGTCCGCCTGCTCCCTGCGTCAATTGAGCGACTGGTGCCGGGCGCACTTAGGCGACCACACCGTGACCTCCGACCCGACGCCCCGGCCCTTCGATCTGCCCTGGCTGGTCCTCGACGCGGCCAAGGCCCGCCGGCTGTGGCAGTGGGAGCCCGCCACCTCGCGCGCGGAAATCTGCGCCGAGATCGCCGCCCACGCCGAGGCCCATGCGGACTGGCTCGAGCTTTCCGCCCCGCTCTGAGCTCGCCGTATGTCGTCCCCCGCCCCGCTCTCCCTCCTGTCCGTCGTCATCCCCGCGCGGGATGAGGAGGAGTCCCTGCCCGCCACCCTCCGCGCGATCGCGGACATCTTCGGCCGCGCCGGCGTGCCCCACGAGATCGTCGTGGTCGACGATGGCAGCCAGGACCGCACCTGGGCGGTGCTCGAGGAACTCCAACGAGAGATTCCCGCCCTTGCGCCCACGCGGAACGCCAGCGGGGCCCACGGTTTTGGCCGCGCCGTGGTCTGGGGCCTCGATCACAGCCGGGGCGATGCCGTAGTGATAATGATGGCGGACGCCTCCGACGACCCCGCGGACGCCGTGAAATACTGGCAACTGCTCGCCGCGGGGAACGACTGCGCGTTCGGCAGCCGGTTCATCAGCGGCGGGCGGGTGATCGACTACCCGCGGGTGAAGCTGCTGGTGAACCGGGTCGCCAACCTGCTGGTGCGGATCGCGTTCCGCCTGCCGCTGAACGACACCACCAACGCCTTCAAGGCCTACCGGCGCACGGTGATCGATGGCTGCCGCCCCTTCCTCGCGCCGCACTTCAACCTCACCGTCGAGTTGCCGCTGAAGGCCATCGTGCGCGGCTACACCTACGCGATCACGCCGATCTCCTGGCGCAACCGGAAGCACGGCGTCGCGAAGTTGAAGATCAAGGAGATGGGCAGCCGTTATTTCTTCATCTGCGCCTACGTGTGGCTGGAGAAGTACTTCAGCCGCGGCGACTACCGGCGGAAGTGAGCCGGGTCCGGTCTACGTAGGGTCCGCCCCGGGCGCGCCCGGGTTTTCCCCGGGAAAAGCCTTGTCGGCGGCTACGCCCCCGCGCCTTTATTGCAATCTCTTTTCAACCCGGATTCCCGCCGTCGCCGATGCTTCCCCCCCCGCACCCAATTGATTCCGCCCACGCCCGTGGCCCCGGGCCGGAGGTGCGCCGGTGAACGTCGTCCGCGGTGAGATCGAGGGACCGCTGATCCTCGAACCCAAGGTGTTCGGGGACGCCCGGGGCTTCTTCGTCGAGTCCTACAACCGGGAGCGCTACCGCCAGGCCGGGATCACGGCCGACTTCGTGCAGGACAATTTCTCGTTCTCCGGGCGCGGCACGCTGCGCGGGATGCACGCCCAGAACCCGTCGCCGCAGGGCAAGCTGGTCTCGGTGTGGCAGGGCGAGGTCTGGGATGTCGCGGTCGACCTGCGGCGCGCTTCGCCCACGTTCGGCCGCTGGATGGGCGTGACGCTCTCCGCCGAGAACAAGCGCCAGTTCTGGGTGCCGCCCGGCTTCGCCCACGGCTTCGTCGTGACCGGCGAGCACGCGCTCTTCCACTACAAGTGCACCGCGCTGTACGCGCCGCAGGACGAGATCGGCTTCCGCTGGGATGACCCGGCCGTCGGCATCCCCTGGCCCGTGACCGCGCCGCTGCTGTCGGCCCGCGACGCGCGCGCCCCGCTGCTGCGGGACCTCCCGCCGGAAAAGCTGTTCTGAACGCGATGCCCCGGAAACGCCTCCTCCTCTTTGGCGAGCAGGGCCAGGTCGCCTGGGAACTCCGGCGTACCCTGGCCCCGATGGCCGACCTGACCTGCGTCGGCCGGGCCGGGGCGGACCTCACCGACCCGGATGCGATCCGCCGGGCGATCGGCGCCGCCGCGCCGGACGTGATCGTCAACGCGGCCGCCTACACCGCGGTCGACAAGGCGGAGACCGAGACCGGCCTCGCCACGCGGATCAACGCGGACGCGCCCGGCGTGATGGCCGCGGAGGCCGCGCGCCGTGGCGCGCTGCTGGTGCATTACTCGACCGACTACGTCTTCGCCGGGAACAAGGGCACCCCCTACACCGAGGAGGATGCGACCGGGCCGCTCGGGGCCTACGGCCGCACCAAGCTCGCCGGCGAGGAGGCCGTGCGGGCCGCCGGCGGCCGCCACCTCATCTTCCGGCTCTGCTGGGTCTACGGGAACCGTGGCGCCAACTTCCTGCTCACGATGCAGCGCCTCGCCCGCGAGCGGGACGAGGTCCGCGTCGTCGCCGACCAGCACGGCTGCCCCACCTGGTCGCGGATGATCGCCGAGGCGACCGCCCACAGCCTCCGCTGCCTGCACACCCCGGACGACGCCCGCGCCGTCAGCGGCACCTACCACCTCTGCGCCTCCGGCCAGGCCACGTGGCACGAGTTTGCCCGCGCGATCATCGAGGCCGAGCCGGCCGACCGCCGCCGGTGCCGCGAGGTCCGTGCCATCCCCACCGCCGAGTACCCCACGCCCGCGCACCGGCCGGCGTACTCGGTCCTCGACACCACCAAGCTAGAGCGCGTCTTCGGCCTGCGCCTGCCCGACTGGCGGGCGAGCCTCGGCCAAGTGCTCGAGGGCTGAGTCCGCGACCGAATCCTTTTCGCACATGAACCTCCTTGTCACCGGCGGCTGCGGCTTCATCGGCAGCAATTTCATCCGGCAGCGGCTCCTCGAGGCCGGCTCGCCGCTGCGGCGCCTGGTCAACCTCGACGCGCTGACCTACGCGGGGAACCCCGCCAACCTCGCCGACCTCGCGGGCGACCCGCGTTACCGGTTCGCCCACGGCGACATCGGCGATGCCGCCCTTGTGTCGCGCCTGCTGGCCGAGCACGACATCGACGCGGTGGTGAACTTCGCGGCCGAGTCGCACGTCGACCGCTCGATCGATTCCCCCGAGCCGTTCGTCCAGACCAACGTCGTCGGCACCCTCCGCCTGCTCAATGCCGCGCGCCAGCACTGGGCCCGCCTGCCCGAGCCGCGCCGTGCCGCCTTCCGCTTCCTGCACGTCTCGACCGACGAGGTCTACGGCACGCTCGCGCCGTCGGATCCCGCGTTCACCGAGGAGACCCCGTTCGCCCCGAATTCCCCTTACGCCGCCTCCAAGGCCGCCAGCGACCACCTCGTCCGCAGCTACCAGCACACCTTCAAGTTGCCGACACTGACGACCAACTGCTCCAACAACTACGGGCCGTACCACTTCCCGGAGAAGCTGATCCCCCTGATGATCCTCAACGCCCTCGAGGGGAAGCCGCTCCCCGTCTACGGGGACGGCCAGCAGATCCGCGACTGGCTCTACGTCGAGGACCACGCCGCCGCCATCTGGCTCGTGCTGCAGCGCGGCCGCACCGGGGAGACCTACAACATCGGCGGGCTGAACGAGAAGCCGAACCTCGAGATCGTGCGCACGATCTGCGCCCTGCTCGACCGCAAGTCGCCGCGCGCCGACGGCCGCTCCTACGCGGAGCAGATCACCTACGTCGCCGACCGCCCCGGCCACGACCGCCGCTACGCGATCGACTGCGCCAAGCTCCAGCGCGAGCTCGGCTGGGCGCCCCGCGAGTCCTTCGCCACCGGCATCGAGAAGACGGTGGACTGGTACCTGACCCACCGCGGCTGGGCCGCCGACATCACGGCGAACCGTTACGCCCGCGAGCGCCTCGGCGCGAAGTCCTGATCTCCCGACGCACCTTCCCCGATGAGCCCGGTCCCGTCCTCCTCCTCCCGCCCGCCCTTCACCTCCCGCAAGGGCATCGTGCTCGCCGGCGGTTCCGGCACCCGCCTCTACCCGCTCACGGTGGCGGTCTCGAAGCAGCTGATGCCGGTGTACGACAAGCCGATGGTGTACTACCCGCTGTCGGTGCTGATGCTGTCCGGCATCCGGGAGATCCTGATCATCTCGACCCCCGCCGACCTGCCCCTCTTCCGCCGGCTGCTCGGCGACGGCTCCGCCTTCGGGGTGCGGTTCACCTACGCGGAACAGGCCCGGCCCGAGGGGCTCGCGCAGGCCTTCCACATCGCGGGTGACATCGGCTTCCTGCGCGACGAGCCCGCCGCGCTCGTGCTGGGCGACAACCTCTTCTACGGCCACGACCTGGTGAAGTCCCTCGAGCGCGCCACCACCCGCGTCGACGGCGCCACGATCTTCGGCTACCACGTGGCCGATCCCCGCAGTTACGGCGTGGTCGAGTTCGCGGCGGACGGCCGCGTCGTCTCCCTCGAGGAGAAGCCGGCGCAGCCCAAGTCGAATTACGCCATCCCCGGGATCTACTTCTACGATGCGGAGGTCGTGGCGCGCGCGCGCAGCCTGCGCCCCTCGGCCCGCGGCGAGCTGGAGATCACCGACCTGAACCGCCTCTACCTCGAGGCGGGCCGGCTGCACGTCGAGGTCCTCGGCCGCGGCACCGCCTGGCTCGACACGGGCACGCACGACTCGCTGCTGGAGGCGGGGCAGTTCGTCTCCGTGATCGAGAACCGCCAAGGCCTGAAGATCGCCTGCCTCGAGGAGATCGCCTGGCGCCAGGGCTGGATCGACCGCGCGACGCTCGAGGCCAACGTGACCCGCCTCGGCAAGTCCTCCTACGGCGCCTACCTGCGCCGGGTGGTGCTGGGCGCCTGAATGCCAGTCTTGTCAGGAATAAGGGGTTGAGCGCCGCCCCCGGGACCGGGATACCTCGGGCCCCGCACGGCTGATGCGCCTCCTCCCCTGCAGTTCCGCGCCCCCGCCGGGAGCCCCCCCACCCCGGCTCAGCCTGATCGTGCCCCTGTACAACTGCCTGGGGCTCACCACCGCGATGCTGGCCAGCCTCCACGCCACGCTGCCGCCCGGGATCTCCGCGGAATTGCTGCTGGTCGACGATGGGAGCACGGACGGCACCCCGGCCTGGCTGGAGGAGATCGCGGCCCGCCCGCCCGCCGGCTGGCTGCCACTGCGGATTCTGGTCAACGAGCGCAATCGGGGCTTCGCGGTGAGCAACAACCGCGCCGCCGCCCTCGCCCGCGGCGAGCTCCTGCTCCTGCTGAACAACGACCTCGTGCTGCTCCCGGGCTGGCTCGACCCGCTGCTCGCGGCCCACCGCCGGCTGGGCGCCCGGGCCGGCCTGGTCGGCAACGTCCAGCTCGACGCCGCCACCGGCGCGGTGGATCACGCCGGGCTGGAGCTCACGCTGAGCGGCAAACCGGTGCACACCCGCGTCCTGCCCCCCGAGCGCGCCGGGAGTGCCGGCGTAGGAATCGTGCCCGCGGTCACCGGCGCGTGCGTCCTGCTCTCCCGCGCGCTCTGGGAGGAGCTGGGCGGATTTGACGAGGGGTACGTCAACGGAGGCGAGGACATCGACCTCGGTTACCGCGCGCGGGCCGCTGGCCGGGTCAACGCCGTCGCGCGGCACAGCGTGGTCCGGCACCACGTGAGCAGCTCCCCCGGGCGGAAGGCGCGGGACGAGCACAACTCGCGGCGGCTCGCCCTGCGTTGGCGGGAGCAGTTGCTCGCCGACAGCCTGGAGCCCTGGTGCCGCGCCCACCTCGCCGAGGCCTGGGTCCGGCCCGACCAGCAGGAGTACCTCGTCACCCTGCGGACCGCCGCCTTCCTCGCCGGCCTGCGGCGCACGCCGCCCCCGGAGGCGCCGCTGCGGGTCACCCGCGCGATGCGGCGGGAGTTCGCGCGCTGGGACGAGCTCTGTGGTCAGTCCGCCTGAGGCGGGGGCGACACCAGCACCTCGCGCACCACCGCCTGCGGGCGCTGGTTCACGGTGATGAACATCCGGCCCACGTACTCGCCGATCAGGCCGAGCATCACCAACTGGGTGCCCGAGAAGATGAGGATGCCCGCCATCGCCCAGCCCCAGCCGTACTCCGGGCCGATGCCCTCGATCCAGAGCCAAGCGATCGTGCCGAGCGCCACCAGCCCGAGCACGGCCACGCACAACCCGAGCGCGGTGGCGAGGCGCAGCGGCAGCAGCGAGAAGTTCACCCACGCGCTTAGCCAGAGCCGGACGAGCCGCCCGAAGGTGTAGGTGCTGCGCCCCGCCTTCCGGTCCTCGTGGCGCACCTGGATCGAACCGATCCGCTGCGTCACCTGCAGGAGCAGGCCGTCGAGGTACGGATAGGGCCCCGCGTAGCCGATCAACTGCCGCGCGGCAAAGGCGCTCACACAGCGGAAACTGGAGAGGTAGAAGCCGGGCGGCTTGTCGAGCGCCCAGTCCGTCATCCGGTTGGTGAACCAGCTGCCGAGGTTCCGCCACGCGGCGTGGCGCTTGTCCTCGTAATGGCCGAAGACCACGTCGAGGCCCGTGGCGCACGCGTGGCGCCACAGCCGCACCGCCTCCGCCGGCGGGTTTTGGCCATCGTCGTCGAGGTTGACCAGGTGCGCCCCCCGCGCGTGCCGCCAGCCGGTGAGGACCGCGTTGTGCTCGCCGAAGTTGCGCGCGTGCTCGACCAAGGTCACCGGCACCCGCGCCGTCCGCACCAGTTCCCGGGCCGCGCGGCTGGTCTCCTCGCCGCTGCCGTCGTGCACCAGGACGATCTCGTGGCCGCCGGGGATGTCCATCGCCTCGATCTCCCGCACGACTGTCCCGATGGTCTCCGCGCTGCGGTAGAGGGGGATGACAAAACTCAGGGCCGGGGAAGCCATCGGCCGATTAGCCGCCAAAGCGTCCCGGGGCGCAAGTCCGCGCTGCTTTCCGGCGTGTCAGGCGGCCGCGGCCGGCGTCACACGTAATGCCGCAACTCCTTGCGGTAGTAAGCGAGGGTGCGGTCCAGCGACGTGCGCAGGTCGACCCGCGGCCGCCAGCCGAGGCGCCGGCGGATCCTGCGGTCGTCCGCGTAGTAGTCGCCGATGTCGATCTTCCGCCGATCCGCCGGGAAGGCGCGGACCACGAAGGAGCCCCCGCCATTGAGCTCCACCAGCAGCTCCGCGAGGTGCGCGAGGGTGACGCGCGGCGGCCCGCCCAGGTTGAAGATCTCGCCCACCGCCTCCGGCCGCGCCGCCGCCAGCAGGAACGCGTCCACCGCGTCGTCCACATAGGTGAAGTCCCGCCACTGTTCCCCACCCCAGACCTCGAATGGCTGGCCCTCCACCAGCCGGCGGATCCAGACGCCCACGAACGTCTGCCGCGCGTCCCGCACCCGCATCCGCGGGCCGATCGTGTTGGTCAGGCGCAGGGCCGTGGAGGCGATGCCGTGGACGCGCGAATACAGGAGGTGGAACGACTCGCCCGCGAGCTTGTTGATCCCGTTCACGTCCACCGGCCGCAGCGGGTGGCCCTCGTCGACCGGCAGGTAATCCGGCCGGCCGTAGATCTGGCGCGTGCTGGCGAAGACGATGCGGATCCCCGGGTTGTGCTGGCGGCAGGCCTCGAGGATCGCGAGCTGCGCCCGGCAGTTGATGTCCAGGTCCGTCTGCGGGTCCGTCATCGAGTCCATATGGCTCGTCTGCCCGGCGAGGTTGAACAGGAAATCCTGCCCGCGGATCAGATCCGGGAGGCGGGGCCAGTCGCGCACGTCGGCCAGATGCACGCGCACCCGCGAGGCGATGCCAGCGAGATTGCGCCGGTTGCCGCCGTACTCCGGGACGAGGCTGTCGACGATCGAGACCCGCGCGCCCAGGCCGACGAGGGCGCGGGCGAGGTTGGAGCCGATGAAGCCGAGACCGCCCGTGATCAGGACGCGGCGGCCCGCGTAGGTGCGGCGTAGGTTCGGCGGGGGTGCCATGGACGGGGGAGGAAGAAGGCGGCGGCGGGGAGCGTCAACGCCCCGCTGCGTCGACCGTGAGCCGGAAGACCTGGACCGCGAGGTCGCGCGGATCCCGCCCGCCCGCCCGCCGCGCGGGCTCCGCGGAGGCAAGCACCCAGCGCGAGACGCCGGGCGGCGCCACCAGCCCACGCCAGACCAACTCGTTCTCCTCCTCGCCCAAGGGGAGCGCCGCACCGGGGGTGGGGCCCTCCGCGGGCCGGAGCGTGAGCGTGCGGGGGCCCCAGCCGCGCGCGTGCAGTGTGAACGTGACGGGGATCGGAGAGTCGCCGGGGTTGCGGACCTCGAATTCCGCCTCCGCGCCCATCCACTGCCACGGCCGGCCGCCAGCCGGGGCCTGCTCGACGGGGAACCAGCCGGCGGTGGCGGCGGCGCGCAGGCCGCCGGCCGGGACGAGCGCGAATCGCGGGGACAACTCGAGGCGGCCGCCGGACGCGGCGCCGGCGACGACCACCCCGCCCTGCAGGTCCCACGCGCCCCGCAGTGGCGTGTCGCGGCGCGCCTCGTAGGTGTGCGTCTCGAAATGCTGCGGCCGGCGCAGCAGGAAGGCGTTGGCCCAGAGCCGCGACCACATCTCGGGCACGAGGAGGTTGACGCCCGCGGCGAGCTCAGGCCGGTCCTCGGCCGCGCGCAATGCCGCCAGCTCGGGCGTAACCCGCAGCGGCGCCTGGGCGAGCGCGACCAGAATGCGGGCCGAGGCGAAGGCGCCGCCGGCGAGCACCGCTACGATCAGGGCGGAGACACCGACCCACCGCAGGGGTCCCCCGCCCTGCCGCAAGGCCGCCCACGACCACAGTAGCGGCAGCACCAGCGGATAGAACACCGCCAGCAACTTGTAGGCGTCGTAGCTGGCGTTGGTGCCCCACCACGCGCCGCGCGCCTGCAGCAGCGCGTAACCCGCGACCACGGGCGCCAGCACCGCCAGCGGCAACACCAGCGCGGCGGGTCGGCGCCGGAAGGCCGCATAGCCCGCGGCGACCCATAGCGCGACGACTCCGGCCGCCAGAAAAACCCGCACCCCGGCCACCGGCCAAGCCGCCAGGTCGGTGCCGCCGACGAGGCCCATCCAACCCTCCGGCGTCAGCGCCGGAATCCGCCAGCCGAAATCGTGGGTCCGCAGCAAGGTCAGCCGCTCCACGTACCCGGCGAAACGGGCCGGGAAAGCCAGCGCGACGACCGCCAGCGGCGCGAGCATCACACCGGCCCAGCGGGCGCCCCGCGCGAGGGCCCCCGCGCCGCGGAGCGCGCCGGCGGCGTGCAACCCGGCCGGCAGCAGGACCGCCGGCAGGAGGAAATTGTACGCGCCGGCGACCAGCCAATACCCCAGCGCCAGCAGCGGTGCGCCGGCCCACGAGGCCCGCCCGCGCGTGAGCAACAACCCGCCCCAGGTGACCCACACGAGGGCCTGCGCCGCGAGCAGCTGGCCGGGGGCGACGTGGGCCACCGCGTACCACCACACCGGGCTCGCGGCCGCCGCCGCGGCCACGACCAACGCCAGCGCCCCGCGTTGCCCGAACAGCGCCCGCGCCGCCCAGAAGACCGCCGGCACCAACGCCGCCAGCAGCAGCCCCGTGTGCACCGTCGCCAGCTCGTGCGGCGCCCGCCCGAGCAGCGTCGCGTTGAGCGCCAGCAGCGCCGCGGGCGTGAAATGATTCAACCGCAGCCAGTAGTCGAAGAAGTTGTCGACCGACAGGATCGCCACCACCTCGCGCTGCCCGAGGAAGCCGCCGCGCTCCGTCCGGGCGAACTCCTGCAGGACGCGCGCGCCCGCGCCGTAATCCGCCGCGTCGCAGCTGCCAAGCGAGACCGTGGTCGCGCCGGCGCCGCCCGCCGCCACCGCCCCGGCCACGGCCAGCACCGCGAACCCCGCCAGCCCCAGCACCAACCCGACCCGCGACACCTCGCGCGCCAGCCGCCGCGCGCCTCCCCGCGCCAGCGCCACCGCCAGCAGGCCCGCGGGTAGCAGTTGCGCCCAGCGGCCGTAAGCGTCCGTGCCCGCCGCGCCCGCCATCGCGCCCCACCACACGACCGCCGACTGCAGCCCGAGCCCGGCGGCAGGGACCAGCAGCGGCCAGAACGCGCGCCAGCGCCGCGGCATCGCCAGCCACGCCAGCCCCGCGCCCCAGAACGCGAGGTGCGCCGCCAGCAGCAGGGCGATGGGCCAGACCTCCATAAGGCGGCGCGCGGCCCGATCAGGCGGGCTTCACGCCCACCCCCAGCACGGAGGTACCCCACGCCCAACGACCGCCCACGTCCAGCCACGCGTGCTCCGCGGCCATCAACGCGCCGCACACGCCCTCCACCGCCGCCGGATAAGCCCGGACATCACTCGTGTCACTAGGGCGACGGAACAGCTTGCGCTTCGCCCACACCGCCGGGAACGGCAACGCGTTCCAGTGCGTCGTGGTCACCCCGGTGAACCCGGCCCCGCGCAGCAGCGCCGCCACCTCCGGCCGGGTGTACCGGTGCTTCGTCTGGCACGAGTCGTCGTGGTAGGACCACATCCAGCGGTAGGCCGGGACGTTCACCACCACCCGCCCGCCCGGGCGCAGCACCCGGAAAAACTCCGCCGCCGCCACCTCCGGATCCGTCACCTGGCAGACCACGTCCGCCGACACCACCGCGTCAAAGCCCGCGTCCGCGAACGGCAACGCCGTGACGGACGCCTCGCGCACCTCGACCCGCGGACCGCAGCGCCGTTGCGCCAGGGTGCACGCGAGCGCCATAAAATCGATCCCGGCGAGGGTCCAGTCCGGGTGCCGCTCCTGAAGCCGCAGGATCAGGCCGCCGGTGCCGCACCCCGCGTCCAGGACCGCGCCGCCGGGGGGGACCCAGCCGGACAACTCGCGGTCCACGTGCGCGTGCAGGGAGCGGAAATACCACATCCCGTCCTCCACCTCGGCCAGCTTGACGTACTCGTCGGTGTTCATCGCCGGCGGAGATGGAGCAGAGATCGCCGGCGGGTGCAGCCTGAATCCATCGCGCCCCTCAATCGGCGAACTGCCCGCCGGCGCCGACCCGGACCGCCTGTTCCCGCAGCCCGAACGCGCGCAGCTGGTTGGGTCCGGCACCCTCCCGGCGCACCGGGTCCGGGCTGGTCAGCGTCAGGGTGCTGATTCCCGGCGGCAGCGACAGTCCCCGCACCTGGAGCGTGGTGCCCTCCGCGTCGACCGCTACCTCGGCCCGGACGTGGCCCGCGTGCTCGAGGCGGACCCGCCGCGCGCGGGGGGCGACGAGATCCATCCGGATATCCACCTCCACGGGACCGGGATAGGGATTGTAGTAGGAGAGCACCGCGCGGCCGCCCGCCCAGCGCACGCCGGCGTCGGGGCGGAGGTGCCAGCCCTGCCCGAAGGTCAGCGCGCGCGCGAGGGGTGGTTGCGGCTGCGGGGACGGCCGGAGGAGCACGACCACCTGATTGCCCAGCGCGCTCTGCCAGCGCAGCGGGTAACCCAGCTGTTCCAGTTCGCCCAGCAGGCGCTCCCCGCGGTCCTCGAACCCCTTGCGGTTGACGTGGAGGGCGGCGAAGCCGGCGGCCTCGAGCCGGCGCACAAGGTCCTCCGTGGGCCGGCCCTCCAGATCGCGCTGCCAACGCCCGCGGGCGCGATGCTTGGCCGCCCCGTAGCTGAACCGCAGGTGAGTGGAGAGGAGATACGGCCGGAAGTGCTCGTAATCCGTGAGCCGGTGAGGCGGCACCACCTCGGGAAAACCGAGCACGGGCAACTGGAACACCGCGGAACCGGGAGGCAGGGCCGATTCGAGCTCCGCCATCAACGCGGTGTCGGAGCGGACGGCGGCCGCGATGGCCTCCCGGCGCGCGGGGTCCGGCCGGCGCGGCAGCTGGTCGAGCAGGCCGGCGGCGGCCAGGACCAGCGCGGTCGCGACGCGCGCGGCGGGGGTCCAGCCCGCGGTCCAGCGCGACAGCCGCACCACGAGGAAGAACAGGACGAGGGCGGAAAGGAACACCGCCGCCCGGTTGGTGGCGCGGAAGAGTTGGAAGCCGGCGAAGAACGCCAGGACGTTGGTGACCCCGCCGACGCTGGCGTACGCGAGCAGCCAGGAGCCCGCCAGGGCTGCGCCCGGGAGCGGCCGCCGCCGCAGGAGTTGGCGCAGGGCCACCGCCGCCAGCAGCAGGAAGCCCGCGATCCCGCAGACCCCGAGGTACGGTAGGAACGGCTCGCCGTGCCACTCGGACCAGCGCTGGTAGCGTTGCCCGATCGCGGCCAGCGGCGCCCAGCGGTGGTACTCCGGCGGGATGAACATCTCCACCGGCTTGAGCGCGTACCGCTCGGTGCCGCCGTAGTTGCGCGTGAGCAGCGGCAGGCCCTGGGGTTCCTGCGCGTGCACCCAGAACTCGAGGTTCGCCGCGAGGAACACGGCCACCGCCAGCCCCCCGGCGGCGAGGCCGATCGTGAGGTTCTCGCGCCGCCGCGGACCGCACCATTGGAACACCAGCGCCCAGACCAGCAGCTGGCCCCAGAAGAGCAGCAGGTAAGGGTTGCCCCAGCCGAGCCCGAGCGCCGCCAACCCGCACACGGCCGCCCCCCCGCTGCGCCACCGCAGCCGCCGGCTCTGCGCCACCAGCCACACCGCGAGCAACCCCACGGGCACCGTCCACGTGAAGACGAACGAGAAATGCGCGAGCCCCCGGTGGAACGTGTGGTAGCTGTAGGCGAACAGCAGCGCGCCCGCCCACGCCCACTCCCAGCGCACCGCGAGCCGGCGCGCCACGAGGTAGAAAGCCAGCGCCGCGCTCACCTGCGCCAGCAGCAGCCCGAGGTTCGCCGCCGCGAACAGCCCGATCCCCCGGCCCAAGGCCCCCAGCGCGAGCATCAGCGGCTTGTCCGGCGTCGGGTACGCGTTCCAATCCGCCCCGAAGGGCGCCCCCAACCGCTGGATCTCCTGCGACCGCAACGGCCAGGTCTCCCCCTCCCCCGCCGCCTTGATCCGCGCCAGCACCTCGTGCGCGTCCCCTGCGTAATCCGTCGGCACCGCCCAGTCCGCCGGCGTCCAACGGCCGTAATGCGCCGCCCACACGAGGGTGGTGACCAGCACCAGCAGGCCCACGCGCCAGGACGCGGAAAAACAGGGGGAAGACATCAGGGGTGGTCACGGGGCGGGGAGCCCCGCGGTCAGTTCGCAGCCGACCGCCGACTGCACCAAAGCGCCCCGCTCGCCCGCAAGCCCCGCGAACTGACATCGGGGAAAGCTTTGCCAAAGGAGCCGGCACTTCCTTCGCTCCGCCCGACCGATGCCCGCCCGCGACCTCCCGCCCTCCGCCGCCCACCCGCGGCCCTTCCGCCACGCGGGGCTCCTCTGGGACGACTTCGACCCTGACTCCGCCTGGCTGCGCAAGACCGCGGTCCTGCGTTTCCGCAAGCCGGCCGGGCCGGCCCCCTTCACCCTCGTCGGCCGGCGCCGCGCGCACCCGGAACTGCGCGGGCTCGAGCGCGGGCAACCGGGCCTCCGCGTGCGGGTGAACGGGCAACCCGCGGGGGAGTTGCCCCCCGGCGCGCCCGGCGACTGGAGCCTCCCGCTCGCCCTGCCCGCGGGGGAGGAGGTCGAGCTGACCCTCGAGTTGACCGGCAACGGTCTGACCAACGCGCTCGCCTGGGCGGGCCGCGTCACGGGCCTCCCCGCGTGGGGCCGCTTCCGCGCCCAGCGGCGCAACCGGCAACTGCGGCTGCTCGCCCTGCGCGCGGAGGACGGCGCGGCGGTGTGCGACTTCGGCCGGCCCGACGCGGTCTTCGCCGCCGCCTACCGGCGCCGGCACGCGCGTCTCGGGATCAACCTCGTGGGCTTCCTCACCGCCGACCTCGGCGTGGGCGAGTCCGCCCGTTGTATGGTGCGGGCCGCGGACGCCGCCGGGTTGCCGGCCGCGCTGGTGCCGCTGCGCCTCAATTGCCGGAACCGTCTCGGGGACGACACCTACGCCGCGCGGCTCAGCCCGGAAAACCCGCACCCGGTGAACGTGTTCCACATCGATCCGCCGGCGGCGGCGGAAATCGACCACCACCACGGCCGCGCCTTCCGCGCCGGCCGGTACAACATCGGTTACTTCGCGTGGGAACTGCCGGAGTTCCCGGACGCCTGGCTGCCGTCGTTTGATCACTTCGACGAGATCTGGTGCCCGAGTGACTTCACCGCGGCGGCGGTGCGCGAGAAGAGTCCCCTGCCCGTGCTGACCTTCCCGCACGCCATCGCCTTCGGCGCCCCGCCGGAGTCCCCGGAGGCGCTGCGGCAGCGGTTCGGCCTGCCCGCGGGAAAGTTCCTCGCCCTCACCCTGTTCGACCTGAACTCCTACGCCGCGCGCAAGAACCCCCGCGGGGCGATCGCCGCTTTCCGCGCGGCGGGACTCGATCCGCGCACCGCGGGCCTGGTGGTCAAGGTGCACAATGTCGCCGGCAACGAGGCCGACTTCGCCGCGCTCGAGGCCGAACTGCGCCAGCTCCCGGGCACGGTCCTCCTCACGGCGACGCTCTCCCGCACCGACCTCTACGCGCTCCAGGCGGCGTGCGACTGCCTGCTTTCCCTCCACCGTTCGGAGGGCTTCGGTCTTGCCGTCGCGGAGTGCATGCACCTCGCCAAGCCGGTCATCAGCACCGACTGGTCGGCGACCGCCGAGTTCGTCACCCCCGCGAACGGCTGCCCGGTGCCCGCGCGGCTGGTCACGCTCGACGCCACCCACGGCCCCTATGCTCGCGGCGGCACCTGGGCCGATCCCGATGTCGCGGCCGCCGCCGCGCACCTGCGCCGCCTGGCCGCGGACCCCGCCCTCGCCGCCCGCCTCGGCGCCGCCGCGCGGGCCACCATCGCGGAACGCTTCGCCCCCGCCGTCATCGGCGCCCGTTACCGGCGGCGGCTCGAGGCGCTGGCGCTGCAGGGCCTGCCCCGCGGCTGACAGGAAATATCAGAGGGATTGCGTTTCCACCCGCGACCCGGAGCATACGTCACCGGCCCTGAGCCCTATGGCAGCAACGGAAGCGATGAAACCCCCGCGCGTGCTCCTCGTCGAGGACGAGGGCAAGACCCGTGACTCGATCGTCGAGGGGATGACGCTGGAGGGCTGGCAGGTGCGGAGCGCGGCCCAAGGACTGGCCGGGCTGCAGCTGGCGCAGGCGGAGCCGTCGGACCTGATCGTGCTCGACTGGATGCTGCCGGACCTCGACGGGCTCGAGGTGCTGCGCCGCATCCGGGCCTCGGGGCGGACCACGCCGGTCCTGATGCTCACCGCGCGGGGCACGCTGACCGACCGCCTGCTCGGGCTGGACAATGGCGCCGACGATTACCTGCCGAAGCCGTTCGCCTTCGCGGAGCTGATCGCCCGCTGCCGCGCGCTGCTGCGCCGGCCGAACTGGGCCGCGGGCCGCAACCTCCAGTGCGGCGACCTCCAGCTCGACACCCGCGCCCGCATTGCCGTGCGCTCCGGGCAGGAGATCCGCCTGACCCCCCGCGAGGTCGACGTGCTGGAATACCTGATGCGCAACCAGGGGCAGACCGTGACCCGCGAGATGCTCGAGCGGGACGTCTGGAAACAGGTCCACCGGATGACCTCCCTGGACAACGTCATCGACGTGCAGATGATGCGCCTGCGCAAGAAGGTGGATTTCCCGGGGGTTGACCGCCTGATCCACACGCAGCGGGGGATCGGGTACAAGATGGAGCGGCTGGCCCCGTGATCCCCAACGGGTGGAGGCTGGGCGCGTGGTGGGCGAGGTCGACGCTCCGTTCCCGGCTAGCCCTCTGGTACGCGGTCGGCGGCACGACGCTGGTGGCTCTCTTTGCCACGACCCTTTACGCCTTCGTCGCCGTGCGCCTCGCCCGGCCGCTCGACCACCAACTGCGGCAAGACCTGGCGGAGGTGGAGCGCAGCCTGCTGGCGACCGCTGGGGATTCCCTGCGGTGGCAGGGGAGCGAGATCGCCCGCGGACCGGTCGACGTCACCGAGCACCCGTGGTTCGAGCTGTGGGATGAGCGCGGCGGCCTCGTGCTCCGCCGCTGGCCCTTCACCGAGAACCGCAACCTGATCCTGCCCCCGCCCAACCGCCTCGCGGCGCCGGGCACGATCAGCGTGTTCCCGGTCGCGCCCGACCTGCGACTCCGCACCCTCACCGTGCCCTTCACGATGCCCGGGGCCACAGGCCCTTGGCTGCTGCGCCTAATCCGGGTCCACCAGCCCCACGCCGATGCCCTGCCGGACCTCCAGCTCATCATCTTCGTCACCCTGCCCGTGGTCGTGGCACTGCTGGTCGCCGGCGGCTATTTCTTCACCCGGCGGTGGCTCCTGCCGCTCGACCGGATGGCGGCCGAGGCGCAGCGGATCTCCGCGGAGGACCTGCGGCGGCGCCTGCCGGTCGCCAACCCGCACGACGAGCTGGGCCGCCTCGCGGGGGTGTTCAACGTCACCCTCGACCGCCTGCAGAACTCCTTCGAGGCGCTGGACCGCTTCGTGGCCGACGCCTCGCACGAGCTCCGCACGCCCCTGACCACGTTGCGGAGCGTGGGCGAGGTCGGCCTGCGCCGGGGCCGGTCGGAGGAGGAGTACCGCGACATCATCGCCTCGATGCTGGAGGAGGCACAACGGCTGCAGCAGCTGGTGGAACGGCTGCTGCAGCTGGCCAGCGCGGAGGGCCGGGGCGAGGCGCTGCATCCCGCGCCGGTGGTGCTCGACGAGTTGCTGGGGGCCTGCGCGCAGGAGCTCGGCATCCTGGCCGAGCAGAAAAACCAGCGTCTGGTCGTCGCGGAGGCGGGCCTCCGGCTCCGCACGGACCCCGTGATCCTCCGCCAGGCCCTGCAGAACCTGATCGACAACGCGATCAAGTACGGCCCCCCCGACTCGGAAGTGCGCGTCTCCAGCCGGGCGGCGCCCGGCGGCGTGCTGATCGAGGTCGCGGACGAGGGGCCAGGTATCAGCGAGGCGGACCGCGCCCACCTGACGGGGCGCTTCTTCCGGACGGACCGCGCCCGCGCCCGCGCGAGCGGCGGCTTCGGCCTCGGGCTGGCGATCACCAAGGCTTACCTCCGCGCCCTCGGCGGCAGTCTGGAACACGAGGCACGGGCGCCGCGGGGCAGCATCTTCCGCCTGCGACTGCCGGACGGGACGGCGCCGCCGGAGCCACGCCCCCGCTCAGCCGGAAATCCGGCGGAGCCAAAGCTGCCCCCCGCCGCCGCGGGCGCAGAGCGGCATCCGTTCCCGGAACCACTCGTGCCGCGTGTTGAATAGGAAGCCGGTGAAGAGCTCGATCCGCCAGGCCGCGTTGTGCATCAGGAACGCGCGCAGCAGGTACTGCTCGTTCCACGCCCGGCCCTCGTCGAGCCACTCCCGGGGGTACTCCAAATTGCCGGCGACATCGTGGATGTGCACGAGCACCCCGGGCGCCAGCGCCGGCAGCACCTCGAGGTAGAGCCGGTTCACGTCGCTGCCCACCTTGCTGACGTGGGAGGAGTCGATGAAGAGGACGTCGTTCTCGCGCAGCTCCGCGAAGGTC
>Ga0169931_10005854_pt1 | contig 18671 bp, 10 predicted proteins | sample Kivu_15m_20L_FD_129675 | JGI IMG/M metagenome (GOLD analysis project Ga0169931, IMG submission 129675) | Freshwater microbial communities from Lake Kivu, Western Province, Rwanda to study Microbial Dark Matter (Phase II) - Kivu_15m_20L... | ecosystem: Environmental > Aquatic > Freshwater > Lake... | reverse complement strand
CGATCGTGTTGATGAAGGGGAACACCTGCTCGAGCGGCAGTCCCTCGACCACGCGGCTCCCGAGGAAGGGCGCGACCGGCACCGGCACGTCGCGGCGGACCGAGGAGGTCTCGACCGTCGCGGCCGCGACCGCCGCCGGCGGGCAGGCGCGGCTCCGGGCGATCACCTCGCCCGCCGCCGCCCGCTTCGCGAGGCGGGCATCGACCTCCGCGTCGAGCTCGCCGAATCGCCCGGTGACGAGGTGCTCGCAGACGCGGAGACCCTCGAAGGCGTCCTTCCCGTAGTAGAGCGGTCCCTCGTAGACGCCGCGGAGGTGACCCTCCGCGTAGTTCCGGGCGAGCGCCGCGCCGCCGAGGATCACCGGCACCTTCACGCCGAGCCGGTTCATCTCGAGGAGGTTCTCCTCCATCACCATCACGCTCTTCACGAGGAGCCCCGACATGCCGAGGGCGTGCGCCCGGTGCTTCTCGACCGCCTCGAGCATCGTCGAGAGCGGCTGCTTGATGCCGAGGTTCACCACCTCGAAGCCGTTGTTCGAGAGGATGATGTCGACGAGGTTCTTGCCGATGTCGTGGACGTCGCCCTTTACCGTCGCGAGGACGATGGTGCCGCGGGTCTCCCCCTCCGCGCGGTCCATGTACTGCTCGAGGTGGGAGACCGCCATCTTCATGACCTCGGCGGACTGCAGCACGAAGGGCAGCTGCATGCGGCCGCTCGCGAAGAGCTCGCCGACGGTCTTCATGCCGTCGAGTAGATGGTCGTTGATGATGTCGAGCGGCGGGTAGGTCTCCCGCGCCTTCTCGAGGCACTCGACGAGCCCCTGCTTCTCGCCGTCGATGATGTGGTGGCGGAGCGACTCCTCGAGGGTCCGCTCGACCTTCGCCGCGGGACCTCCAGCGCTCTCGACGTCCTTGAAGAGCTCGACGAAGCGAGCGAGCGGATCGAACGACTCGTCGGTGATCCCGGGCGGGAGACCGGTGCCTCCGCGGGAGGTCGCGCGGCGGTCGTGGATGAGGTCGAGCGCCGCCTGCACGTGCTCGGGCTCGATCCGCGCCAGCGGCAGGATCTTGGCGGAGTGCAGGATCGCCGAGGTCATCCCCGCCTTCACGAGCTCGTCGAGGAAGACCGAGTTGAGCACCACCCGCGCCGCCGGTCGGAGCCCGAAGGAGACGTTCGAGAGCCCGCAGGTGATCTGGGAGGTCGGGAACGCCAGGGAGATCAGCCGCGTCCCCTCGATCAGGGCGTGACCGCTGCGGCGGTCGGTGTCCATCCCCGTCGAGATCGGCAGCACCAGCGGATCGAAGAGGACGTCCTCCGGCGCAAGCCCATGGACCTCGACCGCCCGCTCGAGGGCGCGCTTGGCGATGGCGAACTTCCGCTCGGCGGTGCGGGCCATCGCCGACTCCGGGTCCTCGTCGATCGAGCCGATCACGAGCCCGGCGCCGTAGGTCCGCGCGAGGCGGCAGATCTCGTCGAACTTCTCCTCGCCGTCCTCGAAGTTCGCGGAGTTGATCAGGCACTTGCCGGGCGCGTGCCGCAGTCCCGCCTCGATCGTCGCGAGCTGCGTCGAGTCGATCATGAGCGGCGCGTTCACCTGCCGCACCAGCCGCTTCACCACCTCCGCCATGTCCGCGGCGTTGTCGCGACCGGCGTAGTCGACGTTCACGTCGAGGACGTTCGCGCCCTCGCGGACCTGCTCGCGGGCGAGGGAGACCATGCCATCCCAGTCCGCCGCCTCGAGCATCTTCTTGAACGCGCGGCTGCCCGAGGCGTTGAGCCGCTCGCCGATGTTGAGGAAGGAGTTCTCCTGCCGGTACTCGACGGGCGAGTAGCTCGAGGTGCACGCGGCGAGCGGGCGGGGCTCGCGGCGGGCAGGCACGAGCCCCGCGGTGATGCGGGCGAGCGCCGCGATGTGCTCGGGCGTCGTGCCGCAGCAGCCGCCGACGAGGGCGACCCCGAACTCCTTCACGAAGCGCTCGATCGCGTGCGCCATCGGCTCCGGTCGGAGCGGAAAGGAGGTCTTCCCCTCGAGGAGGACCGGCAGGCCCGCGTTCGGCACCACGGTGATCGGGCGGTCCCAGTGGCGGGCGAGCCACTCGACGTGCTCGGTCATCTCGATCGGACCGGTCGCGCAGTTGAGCCCGAGCGAGGCGATCGGATAGCCCCGCAGCGCCGTCGCCGCCGCGGCGATCTCGGCACCGAGGAGCATGGTGCCGGTCGTCTCGACGGTGACGCTCACCATGATCGCGACGTCCTCGGGCGTCCTGCCGCGGTCATCGAGCGCCTTGAGGCACGCGTTGATCGCGCACTTGATCTGCAGGAGGTCCTGGCAGGTCTCGATGAGGAGCGCGTCGGCGCCGCCGTCGATGAGACCACGCGCCTGCTCGGCGTAGCTGTCGAGCATGCGGTCCCAGCTCACCTGCCCGAGGGTGAGGAGCTTCGTGCCAGGACCCATCGAGCCGAGGACGAAGCGTGGCTTGTCCGGCGTCGCGTACTTCTCGCAGGAGGCGCGGGCGATCTCCGCCGCCTCCCTGTTGAGGGCGTAGGTCCAGGAGACGAGTTCCTCGTCGAACTCGGCGAAGACGAGCTTGTTCGCCCCGAAGGTGTCGGTCTCGACCGCGTCCGCTCCGGCGGCGAGGTAGCTCTCGTGGACCCCGGCGATCAGGTCGGGACGGCTGCGGACGAGGACGTCCACGCAGTTCTCCCGCCCGAGGTAGTCCCCGTCCACGGTGAGGGGCATCGACTGGAGGGTCGAACCCATCGCCCCGTCGAGCAGGAGGACTCGTTGCCCCAGGAGGTTGAGGAACTTGGATCTCATGGAAGCGGCGGAGTCTAGAACCGGATCCGGAGGCACTCAACCTTTCATCCGGATGAACGGATGATGCCTAGGCGAGCAGCGTCCTCCGATTCCCGAGCGGGTCCCGCATCGGACCCCGTCCTGACCACCCGTCATCGACCACGCCGCCGGGGATCACGCCATTCGGTCGCACGAGTCGCCCGACATGTTCGCGATCGTGGCGGTCGCCTCCCCTTCCCGGACCCGCCAACCCAACGGCTCTGAACGCCGCAGACGCGGTCGCGAACCTTGTGGACGCACGTTTGATGCCTGTCCTTGATCGCCCTCGTTGATGCCTGTCCTCGATCGCCCGATCGCCCCCCCCGCACGTCCATGCCTGTCCTCGATCGTCCTCCGATCGCCCTCCATGCCTGTCCTCGATCGTCCTCCCCTCCATGCCTGTCCTCGATCGCCCCCGATCGCGCGACCGTCGCCGGGACGATCCGAGAGGTACCTTTCCGCCTTCCCGACGCAACCAACCGATGCCGCGTCCCAACACCTCCGGTCCAACGCGACGGGTGGAGAATCTCATGACTCGTTCACGCCGCACCGCGGCGATCCGCCTTGCGATCACCCTCGGGGGGGTCGCTTGGTCGCTCACCGCGTGGTCCCTCACCGCGTGCTCCTCGACTCCGCCCGCGACCTCGGCGGTCGCCACCCCCACCCCGCCGCCAGCAGCGCCCTCCCCTGACGCGATCGACGAGCCGCTCGCGCTCGCGACCTTCGACGCGGCGTGGCAGCAGGTCCACGACGGTCACTTCGATCCGACCTTCAACGGCGTGGACTGGATCGCCGTCCGCGCGGAGCTCCGACCCACGGCGGCGAAGGCACGCACCAACACGGCACTTCGCGCGATCCTCAGCGACATGGTGAGTCGCCTCGGGCAGTCCCACTTCGAGATCATCCCCGCCGATGCCTACGTCGACTTCGAGGACGTGGAGGTCGAGCTTGAGGTCGAGGTCGAGGTCGAGGCATCGGTGTTGGAGCGATCCGAGCCGGAGGTCGTGGATCGTTCGTCGCGCGAGGAGGTCGCCTCCTCGACCTCGGAGTCGCCCGCGGATCGATCCGCTCCCATCTCCGATCGTCCCGGCTGGCTCGGGTTCGACGCGAGGATCTGCGGTCAGGAGGTCGTGGTGGTGCGGGTCAGCGAGGACTCCCCCGCCGCGCTCGCCGGGGTTCTTCCCGGCGACGTCATCGTGCGGATCGACGGTCGCCCGACCGACCGGCTTCGACCCATGATCGAGCGGGCGTCGGAGTCGGCGATGCTCCGCTTCGAGGCGAACGCCATGGTCGGCGGATCGCTCGCCCGCCTCGAGGGCGAGTCGGTCGAGCTGTCGCTGCGCTCGATCGATGGCACGGAGCGCACCATCGACGTCGTCGCCGCGACGATGCCCGGCGAGATCGTCCGCTTCGGCAACCTTCCTCCCATGGTGGTGGACGTGAGGACGCGGGCGCTCTGCGCGAACGATCTCTCCGCGATCGGTCTCGCCCCCTGCGGCGGCGACGTGGTGGGCATGGTCGGGTTCAGCGTCTGGCTCACGGCGATCAATCCGAGGTTCGACGCGGCGATGGACGAGTTCCGCGACTCGCTCGGAGTGATCATCGACCTCCGCGGCAATCCCGGCGGGATCGGCGGCATGGCGATGGGGCTCGGCGGTCACTTCTTCGAGGAGCCAGTGAGCCTCGGGACCATGAAGACCCGGGAGAACTCCGTGTCCTTCCGGGTGAACCCGCGCCGCAGCGACTCGAGCAGTCGGGCGACCACCCCGATCGACCGACCGGTCGCGATCCTCGTGGACGAGATGTCTGCATCGACGAGCGAGATCTTCGCGGGCGGCATGCAGGAGGCGGGACGCGCGCGGGTGTTCGGTCGCACCACGCCCGGCGCGGCGCTGCCTGCGGTGATGGTGCGCCTCCCCAACGGCGACGTCTTCGTCGCGGCGATGGCGGACTTCGTCACGCCGAAGGGCGTCCGGCTCGAGGGTCGCGGCGTCGTGCCGGACGAGATCATCGAGCTCACGCCGGAGGTCCTCTCGAGCGGTGCCGATCCCGACGTTCGGGCGGCGGCGAAGTGGATCCTCGAGCAATGGGGCGAGCCGGAGGGCGACGAGCAGACCGGCGAGGAGACCGACGAGGAGACCGACGAGGAAACCACCATCCTGAGCGTCCCGAGCTCCTGATCCCCCAAGACCGACCTCGCGGAGTTCTGCAACTTCCCCGTATCCTCCACCGAGCCTGCCATCCGGAGAACCTCGCATGCACCGTTCACGCCCCACGCAACGCCTGCTTCCCATCGTCGCGCTCGCCCTGCTGACCGGGTCGTCGCTCGCCCAGACGGCGCCAGCGCCCTCCCCAGCGCCCAAGGCCCCCGCTGCTCCTGCTGCTCCCGCTGCTCCCGCTGCTCCTGCTGCTCCCGCTGCCGCCGCGGCACCTGCGGCTCCGGCTGCCCCCGCCCCCCTCAACCCTCAGCCTTCGGCGTCCGACGACGCGGCTCCCCTGCCCACCTTCGACGAGATCTGGCCGAAGGTGCTCGATGCGTCGGGCGGTCAAGCCGCGATGGAGGCGATGAAGTTCGTCACCACCAAGGGCTTCATGGAGATGCCCGCGATGGGGCTGAAGGGCGCGATATCCACGCAGGTCAAGCTTCCCGACCACACCCTCACCTCGATCGAGCTTCCGGGGATGGGCACGATGCTCCAAGGCACTTCGGGCGACGTCGGCTGGACGATCGACCCCATGCGCGGTCCCGCGCTCGTGGAGAGCAGTCAGCTCGCGCAGCAGCGGATGTTTGAGAAGCTCACCCGCAACGGATCGGATCCTCGCACCGTCTTCAAGGAGATCACGATCGTCGGTCTCAAGGACTTCGCGGGTCGCCCCTGCTACGAGGTCGCCTTCAAGAGCGACGACATGTCGTTCACGAGCTTCTACGACGCGGCGACCTTCCTGACCGCGGGACTCCGCATGACCATGGCGTCGCCGATGGGCGACATCTCGGCCGAGATGGTGCTCTCGGACTACAAGGCGTTCGAGGTCGCCGAGGGCGTGAGCATGCAGCAGCCCACCCGCACCACGATGAAGGTGATGGGACAGGAGCAGGTGGTGGTGATCGAGGAGATGAGCTTTGCCCCCATCGACGATGCGGTCTTTGCGCTTCCTCCCGCGATCACCGCGCTGATCGCCGCCAAGGAGCAGCAGGCGCAGCAGCCCAAGGACGCCAGCACCCCCGCCGCCGGCGACGCCACCGCCCCGACGGCGCCCGCGAACGGCGACCAGCCCGGCACGAAGCGCCCGCGTCCGCGTCCCAAGCAGGACCAGCCCTCGACGGCGCCCACCCCGTGAGTCGCCTCGCTTCCTCCGCTCCCATGCCGCGTCCCGGTCGCACGACCGGGACGCGGTCGTTCGCGGTCGGGTCGGTGCTCGTGGCGGTCGCGTCGTCGTGGGCGGTCGAGCCGCCCGCGGCGCCGGGCGACCCGACCGCTCCGGCGAGCGGATCGTCCTCCGCCGCGCCAGCCGCCATCGAGACCCCTCCGCTTCCCGCAGGCTCCGCCGAGGCGATCTCGCTCCTCGACCAGGTCGAGCGGGCGTTTGGCGGTCGCGCGGCGATCGACGCGATCCCCGGCGTCCGCATGGAGATGACGGTCGCGACGCGGGAGGGCGATCCAGACCCGGTCCGGATCTCGGTCGTCAGGGCGCGTCCCTTCGCCGCGAGGATCCGGCAGTCGGGCGGGGGTCGCGCCGACGGCGAGATCGGCTTCGATGGCGACGAGGGCTGGATGAGCGATGGTCGCGGCGGCTTCCTGTCGCTCGATCCGGCGCACGCCCGCGGCATGCTCGAGGGCGCGGATCTTCAGGCGATGCTCCGCGATCTCCGATCCCGCTTCGAGCGGATCGACCTCGATCCTCCCACCGAGTTCCGCGGCGCGCAGGCGCTCGTCCTCCGCTGCATCGAGCACGATGCCGAGCAGGGCGAGTCGGTCCGCATCTTCGTCGACCCAGGCACGGCGCTCCCGCTCGGCATGGAGTCGATCACCGCCGAGGACGCCGAGGGCAGCCGCGTCCGCGTCGAGGGCTGGCGCCGCGAGGGCGAGATCCGCGTCTTCGAGCGGATGGTGATCGACCGCGGCGGCGCCGAGAGCTTCGTGAACTTCACCTCCATCCGCTTCGAGGCGATTCCGGCAGGCGAGATCCGATCACCGCTCGGGAACGCCCTGCAGTCACCCACTCCGAGCGACGCCGGCGGACCGGAGACGGACGCGAGGCGGTGAGGAGGGCGGTGGATCGGCAGGTCGACCTACCGACGGCGCCTCCCTCAACCGCCCCGATGAGGCGGATCGCGTCCCGCCGGTTCCCCCCCACGGCGGAATGGGCAACCTGAACCGATCGCCGCACACTGCACGCTTCATAAGTCCACGCCCGCAGGAGCGATCACTCGGATCTGGCGAGCCGCCCTCGGTTCGGCACCCCCCGAGTCTTCCCGCCGAGGCGGGGGTTGGAGCCGATTCCGGTTCGAAGGACCGGGATCAGACGGTCCGGAATCCGACGGACCGGGATCCGACAAGCCGGGTTCAGAAGTCGATCCTCGAAGTTGGAATCGACCGCCGTGACTTGTAAAACTTCTTGACAAGATGCCGATTCGGCGCATGGTCAGGCTTGAGACCTGCACGCCGTTCATCGAAGGTTCTGCAGGCGGGCGGACCAGTCAGGGCATCGGTTGCCTGGTGGTTCACCCCGAGTGTCCATCCAGTAGGTATCCCGATAGGTCCGGCCGAGTCTCGTTCCCTCCCGGACAAACACCTAAGGAGAAAGATCATGTACGGACGTTCCATCATGTTGGGGGTTGCCGGGAGTCTCTTCATCGCGTCGATCGCTTCGGCGAACTTCGACTCCTTCACGTGGTCGTTGAGCAACAACGCGCTGGCCGGCTCCGGTTTGTTCACCAATCCGGGGAGTTACGCGGTCGGCAGCGCTGCGGCGGTCGGTGGCAGCGGAACGCTCACCTCGACCACCATGACGGTCGTCGGCGGCAACGCCAGCGTCCGCGGCGTCACGTGGTACTCGACGACCGCGACGACCGCGGGCACGATCAGCGTCAACTGGTCGTTCTCGAACACTCCCGGCGGCGATACCTCCGGCTGGGACGCGGGCGGCTGGGTGCTCAACGGCAACTTCACGGTCCTGGCGCTCAACTCGCAGTCGCCGACGAGCGGCGTGCTGACCTTCGGCGTCAACGCCGGCGACACCTTCGGCTTCGGAACCGGGACCGCCGACGGTACCTTCGGCGCGAGCACGACCGTCTTCACCAACTTCGTTCCGGCGCCCGGAGCGATCGGGCTGCTCGCCCTCGCGGGTCTCGCCGGCTCGCGGCGTCGCCGCTGAGGCATCGTTTCCGCCGGCGATCCTCGATCGCCGACTTCACGGCTTCTCGACCGCGGTCCACCCCACCGGGTGGACCGCGGTGTTCTTTGGGAGCGGTGATGGGACGCGAGACCAGTCACCGACCGATGAAGGAGCGAGATGACGGTGCGATGAAGGAGCGGCGGCGTCCCTGATCGGGCTTCCTCGAGCCCGCCCGCCGACGACCTCTTCGCCTCCGGAAGTCCGCGGACGACGCCATGCGGCAGGACGCCACCGAGCTCGAGCAGCAGTTTCGTGCCGCGCAGGAGCGTCACTTCGCGGGCGACGTCCACGCCGCACTGTCCATCTACCGCGGGCTCCTCAGGAGGCTCCCCCGCAACGGACCGCTGCTGCACGCCCTCGGCGCGGCGGAGATGGCGGCCGGCGAACTCGCCTCCGCCCACGAGCGGCTGACCGCCGCGATCCGGCTGCTGCCGAGGGATCCGGTGGTCCGCATCGACCTCGGATCGGTGCTTCGGAAGCAGGGTCGCTTCATCGAGGCACGGCGGGCGATCGAGGAGGCGCTCGCGATCGCTCCCGGAAATCCGACCGCGATCGCCCAGCTCGCCGAGACCGACCTGCTGCTCGGTCAACCGGCCGAGGCCGAGCGTCGCCTCCGCGGGTCGCTCGGATCGCTCGACGCTGCGCCGGATCATCCCGCGATCTCGCTCGCGTTCGCGCGGCTGGCGTCGCGGATCGGAGGCGAGCGCGAGGCGATCGAGCGCCTCCGGCGGACCCTCGGCTTGGACGCCATCGCCCCGATCCTCCGCTGCGAGGCGCTCTTCCGCGTGGCGGCGCTCCATGACCGGCTTGGGGAGGTCGATGCGGCGTTCGCGGCGCTCCGCGAGGCGAACGCGATGAAGCCCTGCCGCTTCGACCCGTCGGAGTTCTCCCGGCAGGTGGACCTCGCGATCACCTCATGGAGCCCGGCCCGACTCGCCGCCCTGAAGCGGATCGGAAGCGAGGGACGCCGCGCCGTCTTCATCGTGGGCATGCCCCGCAGCGGCACCACGCTCGTCGAGCAGATCCTCGACAGCCATCCGCATGCGGCAGGTGGCGGCGAGCTTCGGGCGATCGGCGACCTCGCCGCGCGGATCGATCTCGGCGGCTCCCCTCCACTCGTCGCCGATCCGTCCTGGATCGACGAGTCGAGCCTTCCGGACATGACGAGGGAGTACCTCGAGCGCCTGCGGCGGATCGACCGCGCCGCCGAGGTGGTGACCGACAAGATGCCGCTCAACGGACTGAACCTCGGGCTCGTCTGGCGGATGCTTCCCGAGGCACGGGTGGTCGTCTGCCGCCGCAGTCCGCTCGACACCTGCCTCTCCTGCTACTTCCACCACTTCTCGGGAGCCCTCGACTTCGCCTACGACCTCGGGCACCTCGGCGCGATGCACCGGGCGCACGACCGGATGCTCGACCACTGGATCAAGGTGCTGCCCCTGCGGATCCTCGAGGTCCGCTACGAGTCGCTCGTCGCGGACCCGGAACCCGAGATCCGGCGGCTGCTTGCGCACGTCGGTCTCGCCTTCGACGAGCGCTGCCTCCGCTTCCACGAGAGCGGACGCGTCGCCCTCACCGCGAGCCACGACCAGGTCCGCCAGCCGATCTACCGCAGCTCCGTCGATCGCAGCGAGCGCTACCGACCGCACCTCGGCGAGCTTCGCCGGGCGCTGGGATCCGGGTGATCCGGGTGATCCGGGTGATCCACCTCCAGGATCGCCGCCGACCTACGCAAGGAGCGCGGGCACCACTCGACCGTGCACGTCGGTCAGTCGGTAGTCGCGTCCCTGGAACTTGAAGGTCACCCGCTCGTGATCGAGCCCGAGGAGGTGGAGGATCGTCGCCTGCAGGTCGTGGACGTGCACCGGATCCCGCACCACGCGGTAGCCGAAGTCGTCGGTCTCGCCGTGGACGATCCCCGCCTTCACGCCCCCGCCCGCCATCCAGATCGTGAAGGAGTGCGGGTGATGGTCGCGACCGAGGAACTTCGAGCCATCCCGCTCCTCGTTCATCGGCGTGCGGCCGAACTCGCCCGACCAGACGACGAGGGTGTCGTCGAGGAGACCGCGCCGCTTCAGGTCGATCACGAGCGCCGCCGCCGCGCGGTCGGTCTCGAGGCACTTCCGCGGAAGCTGCGTGATGATGTCGTCGCCGGGACTCGTGCCGTGCACGTCCCAGCCGTGGTCGAAGAGCTGCACGAAGCGCACGCCTCGCTCGACGAGCCGCCGCGCGAGCAGGCAGTTGCGGGCGAAGGAGGGCGCCGCGGGATCGCAGCCGTAGAGCTCGAGCGTCTCCCTCGACTCGCCGGCGAGGTCGACCGCCTCGGGCACCGACATCTGCATGCGGAAGGCGAGCTCGTACTGCTCGAGGCGGCTGAGCGTCTCGGGATCGCCGTGCTCCGCGTGCGCCATCCGGTTGAGCCGCGCCACCGTGTCGAGCATCCGCCGCCGACCAGCCCGATCGACGCCCGGCGGATCGTCGGCGAAGAGGACCGGCTCGCCCTCGCTGCGGCACTGCACGCCCGCGTAGGTCGTGGGCAGGAACCCGCTGCCCCAGACGCTCTTGCCCGCCGAGGGATTGCGACCCCCCGAGAGCAGCACCACGAAGCCCGGCAGGTCGCGGTTCTCGCTGCCGAGCCCGTAGATCGTCCACGCGCCCATCGAGGGTCGCCCGGGTCGCGGCGAGCCGGAGTAGAGGAAGAGCTCCGCGGGCGCATGATTGATCTGGTCGGTCTGCACCGACCGGACGATCGCGAGGTCATCCACGATGCCGCCGAGCTCGGGCAGCAGCTCCGACACCCACGCCCCCGAGCCGCCGCGTCGCGCGAAGGCGTAGGGCGAGCCGAGCATCTTCGGATGCCCCTTGATGAAGGCGAACCGCTCGCGGTCGAGGAGCTCCTGCGGGCACGGCTCGCCATCGAGCTCCTGCAGCCTCGGCTTGAAGTCCCAGAGGTCCTGCTGCGGCGGCGAGCCCGCCATGTGGAGGTAGATCACCCGCTTCGCCCGCGGCGCGAAGTGGGGCGGACGCGGCGTCAGCGGATCCCCGCCCGCGCCCCCCGTGGGCTCCCCTCGGAGTCCCCGCACGATCGACATCGCCGAGGACTCCCCCACCATCGCCGCGAGCGCCGCGAGCCCCACGCCGCTGCCCACGCGGGCGAGGAAGTGCCGCCGCGTCGCGAGCCTCGCCGCGTCGAGGCGGGCGGGATCGAGGTGCGGATCGAAGTCGGGGCGGTCGGTCGTCATCGGCGAGTCATCAGTCGGCGAGGGTCAGCGGAGGTTCACGCTCGGGTCGCGGGGAGGGTTCACGGCTTCACGAGGAACTCGTCGAGGTTCAGGATCGCGGACGCCGCGATGGTCCACGCCGCCGCCTCGACCGCCGGCAGACCCTCGGGCAGCGGACCGAGCGGCACGGTCGCGGTCCGCAGGGCATCCTCCTCCGGCGAGCCCTCGTACGCCATGCGACGGTCCTCGACGAGGGCGAGGACTTCCGCGGTCTCCGCCGACGAGGGACGACGACCGAGCGCGCGGAGGAAGAGCCGCTCGGCGCGCCCCGCGTCGTCGGAGGACTCCTCGATCGCCCGGCGGGCGAGCGCCTGCCCGCACTCGACGAAGACCGGATCGTTGAGCATCACCAGCGCCTGCAGCGGCGAGTTGGTCCGGCTCCGCCGCGAGGTGCAGGTCTCGCGGCTCGTCGCGTCGAACGCCATCATCGAGGGATAGGGCACCGTGCGCCGCCAGTGGGTGTAGATCGCGCGGCGGTGCCGGTCCTCGCCCTCGCTCGTCGTCCAGCCGCGGTCGCTGTAGATCACCGTCCAGACGCCTTCCGGCTGCGGCGGGAAGACCGGCGGACCATGCATGCGGTCGCTCAGGAGTCCCGCCGCCGCGAGCGCCGAGTCGCGGATCGTCTCCGCGTCGAGGCGATGCCGCGGGAACCGCCCGAGCAGGCGGTCGCGCGGATCGACCTCGCGCATCGAGGGCGAGAGGTCCGCGGAGCGGCGGTAGGTCTCCGAGGAGACGACCTCGCGCAGGAGCCGCTTCAGGCTCCAGCCGCCCTCGCGGAGCCCGATCGCGAGCGCATCGAGCAGGCGCGGATGGCTCGGCGGCGCGCCCTGGACGCCGAGGTCCTCGAGGGTCTCGACGATCCCGGCACCGAAGAGCTCCGCCCAGACGCGGTTCGCGAGCACCCGCGCGGTCAGGGGATTGCGCGGATCGAAGAGAAAGCGGGCAAGCTCGAGGCGGTCGCCGGGATGCGCCTGATCCTCGGCGAGGATCGCCGCCGGAACGCCGGGCGAGACGACCTCGCCGCGGTCGAGGAAGGAGCCTCGGCGGAGGATGCGGGTCTCGCGGCGCGAGTCCGCCGGCAGCGCCGCGAGGACCGGCACCTCGACGCGCGTCGGCTCGGTCATCCAGTCGAGGCGGATCTCGACCGGAAGCGTCGGCTTCTCGTCGGGGGTGTCCGCGTCGGCGGTCTGGTCGAAGATCGCGAGGAGCCGGTAGTACTCCTCGTGGGTGATCGGGTCGAACTTGTGCGTGTGGCACTGGGCGCACGCGGCGGTGAGTCCCTGGAAGACCTCCATGGTCGTGTTGACGCGATCCACGACCGCCGCGACGCGGAACTCCTCGTCGGAGGTCCCGCCCTCGTCGTTGTTCATGGTCTGGCGATGGAAGCTCGTCGCGAGGCGGGTCTCGTCGCTCGCGTCGGGAAGGAGGTCGCCCGCGAGCTGCTCGGTCGCGAAGCGGTCGAGCGGCAGGTCGCGGTCGAGCGCGCGGATCACCCAGTCGCGGTAGGGCCACGCCGTGCGCAGGTCGTCCTTCTCGTAGCCCTTGCTGTCGGCGTAGCGGGCGAGATCGAGCCACCACCTCGCCCAGCGCTCGCCGAAGCGGGGCGACGCGAGCAGGCGATCGACCGCCCTGGCGTACGCGGCGTCCGATGGATCCGCGAGGAACGCCTCGACCTCCGCGACCGACGGAGGAAGCCCGATCAGGTCGAGCGAGACGCGGCGAAGCTGCGCCGCCGGATCGGCCCGCGGTCCGCCGCTGAGCAAGGCGCCGGCGAGACCCGCGGCGACCTCGGCGTCGATCACCTCGCGGAGCGGACGGCGATCATGCAAGACCGGAGCCCGCAGCGACCAGTGCTCCGCCCACGGGGCACCCGCCTGAATCCAGGCGCGGATCGCGGCGACCGCCGCCTCGTCGAGTCCATGCGGCGAGACCTCGGGCGGCGGCATGCGGAGCTCGGGATCACCCTCGACGATGCGCCGCAGCGCCTCGCTCGCGAGCGGATCGCCGGGCACGACCGCGCGGGTTCCTTCGCCGAGATCTCGCTGCTGATCCTCGGGGAGATCGAGCCGCAGACCCGCCTGACGGGTCGCCTCGTCGGGACCGTGGCACTTGAAGCAGTTCGCCGCGAGGATCGACCGCACCTCCGCGACGAGACGCTCGTCGGCGCGGACCGCGGCGGGCGATGCCCCGGTTGACTCCCCGGTCGGCGCCCCGCTCGGCGCCTCATGCCGTCGCTCCATGGCGGCGACGAGGAGGACCACCGTCGCGACGCCCCCGACCGCCGCCACCCGCAGGCGATTCCTCGTCAAGACCCTCGTCGTGGTCGGCATGAACCGAGTGTACGGATGGTTTGCTCCCCGACCACTCGGAGCCAGAGGATCCTCGCCCGGAACCGCTACCGGCGCCGCCGCTCTTCCGGGGACGCCGCGTGGTCGAGTTCCTGCTTCACCGCGGCGATCAGGCGGTCGGCGCGAAAGGGCTTGTCGAGCAAGGTCACCTTCGAGCGATCGATGCCCTCCCGCTCGAGCATGTCGGCGGCGTAGCCAGACATGAAGACCACGCAGACCGAGGGCGACACCCCGACGACCTTCCGAACGAGCGCCGGACCGGTCAGTCCCGGCATGACGACGTCCGTCACGACGAGGTCCGGGACGAACTGGTCGTCGCGCACCAGCTTCCACGCCGCGTCGCCGCTCGGGGCGCTTCGGACCTCGAAGCCGCACTCCGCGAGCGCATCCGCGACCCACAGGCGGATCGAGTCGTTGTCCTCGCAGACGAGCGCCCGTCGGCCGCCTCCCTCCAGGACGATCGGAGTCGCGGGTCGGTCCGGCACCGGCTCGGCGTGGACGAGCGGAAGATAGATCCTGAACTCGGCACCCTTGCCCGGCGCGGTCGTCAGGTGGATGCGTCCGCCGCTCGCCTGCACGATCGAGTAGACGGTGGCGAGCCCGAGCCCGGTGCCCCGCGAGGGCCCCTTGGTCGTGAAGAAGGGCTCGAAGACGCGCTCCGCGACCTCGGGCGTCATGCCCTCGCCGTCGTCCGCGAAGCGGAGGCGGATCCACTGCCCGGCCGGGATCTGGTCGGCTCCAGCGAGGGCGTCGCGCTGGTCGATCGGCTCGACGCGGACCGCGAACCGCCCCCCCTTCGGCATCGCGTCGCGGGAGTTCATGGCGAGGTTGAGGACCACCTGCTCGAACTGCACGGGGTCCATGCGCACGATGGTCGGGGCGCCGGACGCGTCGAGCTCGAGCCGCACCGTCTCTCCGAGCGCCTGTCGCAGGAGGTCCTGCATCGCCTGGAGCGAGTCGAACGGCGAGAACACCGTGGGCTGCGACTCGCGTCGCCGGCTGAAGTCGAGCAAGCGGCGGGTGACGCCCCGCGCCTGCTGCGCCGCTTGATCGATCATGTCGAGATGACGCGTGATGGTCTCGGGGCCGATGCGCTTCTCGAGCCCGCGGCGGACGAGGTCGAGACCTCCGAACATGACCATCAGCGCGTTGTTGAAGTCGTGCGCGATTCCGCCCGCCATGCGACCGAGCGCCTCCATCTTCTGCGCTTGCCGCAGCTGGATCTCGCTCGCCTCGCGCTCGATCGAGGAGCCGAGGAGCATCGCGATGATGCGGAGCGCATCGACCTCGACGGAGTCCCACGACTTCGCCTCGTCGCAGGCGTCGAAGCCGATGAAGCCCCACCAGGTCGGTCCGGCGAAGATCGGCTCGACGAGGAGCGACTGGATGCCCTGCGCCGCGAGCAGCGGCTGCTCGCTCTCGGGAAACTCATGGACGTCCCCGTAGACCGGATTCCCGGCGCCGAGCAGCTCGGCCCAGCGTCCGAAGCCCGCCTCGCGGGCAGGAACCTCGCGAAGGTCCGGGTTGTCGATCTGCGGACTGACGCCCTCCGCGACCCACTCGAACCGCTGGGAGAAGATCGCGTTGCCGTCGCGCTCGTGACGCACGACCTCGAAGATGTAGACCCGGCTCGTGCCGGTCGCCTCGCCGAGGATCGCAAGGACCTCGGAGATCCGCTCCCGCCACGGCGTCACGTCGAAGAGCCGCGAGGCGGCCTGCGAGACGCCTCCGAGGATCTCGTCTCGCCGCTGGATCGCTGCCCGCATCCGCTCGCCCGTGACGTCGCGCGGGGCAAACGACAGGGCGCTCGCCCAGCGAAGCGTCCGCTCGACCACCCGGACCGACTCGGGCTCGGCGAGCCCGGAGGCGAAGGAGAACTCGCCGCGGGGAGTCGGATCGGGGGACCTCGCCGCGTCCGAGGAGGGCATGAGGGCAAGCGTAGCGGGTCCGCCCCGACCCGCGAACTTCGAGGAGGATCGTGGTTGCCTGAGCGGTCGATCTGATCCAGACTCCCTCATGACCGGAGACCGCACCGAGACCGCACCATGCCGCGCCCCCTCCAAGTCCTGCTGATCGCGTCCGCGCTCGGAGGTCTCGCCCCGAGCACTCCCGCCGACGTCGTCTACGCGACCAGCGGTCCCTTCGGTGGTCCGTTCGGCGTCATCGGCTTCGACGTCTTCGCGCAGCAGTCCGTCGGCGTCCGCTTCGTGCCGACCCAGAACTACCGGCTCGACCGCATCAAGGTCTGGCTCATGGACAACTCCGGCGGCTCGCACCCCCTCGTCACGCTCGAGGTGCGGGCGGACCAGACTTCCGGCGGCATCAGCATCCCCTCGACGATCGTGCGGGAGTCATGGACCTTTCCCATCGCCGCGGTGGGATGGGTCCCGCAGCAGGAGACCGTGCAGTCGTCGGCCCGACCGATCCTCGAGGCGGGCGTGCGGACCTGGATCGTCGCGCGATCGCGATCCAGCGCCGGCATGAATCCCGTCTGGAACTGGGCGTCGCAAGGCGCCGGCTTCGTCGCCACGACGAACGGCTCGCCGGAGGCGTGGCAGCCCGGGGGGTTCGGCGCGGTCGTCTCGGTCGTCGTCGAAGGCACGCCTTGGTCGCCTCCGAGCCCCGACCTGAACGGCGACGGGGTCGTCGGCGGCGCGGACCTCACGATCCTCCTCGCCGCGTGGGGCGCGTGCCCGCCCACGGGCGACTGCGTCGCCGACCTTGTCGAGAACGGACAGGTCGATGGCGCCGACCTCGCGGCGCTCCTTGCGGCGTGGTCCTGAGCGAGAAGGTCCCGGCGATCAGCCCCAGTTCGAGAGCAGGATCGCCAGGTCCGCGCCGTTCACCTCGCCATCGTCGTTGAGGTCCGCCGGGCAGTCGCCCTTGGGCGGGCACGCGCCCCACGCCGACAGCAGGATGCTCAGGTCGGCGCCGTTGACCTCGCCGTCGTTGTTGAGGTCGCCCGGGATCGCCTCGACCCCGAGGGTGCCGTCCGAGCGGATGTTCTGACCCTGGATGTCCGCGGCGCCGGTCGCGCCGTCCTGCCAGACCGAGAGGATGGTGCCGGAGGAGATCACCTCGGCGTCGATCCTCGACTTGGTCGAGGGGGTGGAGGAGACGGTCAGGTTGCTGCCCCACGCCTGCGAGGCATCGGCGTTTCGCGCCGCGGCGAAGATCTGCTGTCCGTTCGGACCACCCTGCACCCACATCGCCGTCGCCCCACCGGTCCGCGGCAGGCAGCGGATCGACTGGATGTCGTTCGCGCCGATCGGCACCAGCACCAGACCGCCGTCGCCCCACGCCCGCGTGCTGCCGACGAAGCGCTGCCCGTAGAGCGCCTGCTGCGACTGGCTCGAGTTGCGCTCGTTCCAGAAGCAGTAGATGTCGCCGCTCGCCGGATCGAGGATCGCGGCGGGATCGAAGCGGAGGCGTCCGGGATCCGTCGCGACCGCGATGCCGTTCGCGGGGTACTGCTGGGTGCCGTCGGCGAGGACCCGCTGCACGAAGGACTGCTGGGTCGTCGCGTACCACGCGAAGAGCGCGCCTCCCGAGCCATCCGAGGTGAAGGGAGGGAAGTTGCCGAACTGGAGGGAGCCCCCGTTGTAGATCGTGATCGGCGACGCGCCCCAGAGCGGGTTGCCGTCGGCGTCGAGCTTCTGCGCGTAGAGATGCCGCGGCGTGCTGAAGCTCCCCTGCCTGATCATCGAGACGACCACCTGTCCCTCGGCGCCGGGGGCGTCCGACGCCTGCAGGTCGCCGATCGCGACCGAGAGCCCACCGGGACCCTGCAGCGAGCGAGACCAGAGGACCGTTCCCTCGGGAGAGAGCTTGCGGACCTGCACCGCGTTCAGCTGGAACCACGCGACCACGATGTTGCCGTCGGAGGTCCCGACGATCTTCTCCTGCCCGACGAAGTCCGAGGTGTTGGTGAGGACGAGTCCGGTCCCCCACGCGGGCACGCCCGAGGGCGAGACGCGGTTCGCCCCGATCTGGATGCCGCCGGAGCGGGTGTCGCGATAGGCGACCAGTCCCCAGCCCTCCGTGTCCACGCCGATGCCGTAGTCCTGGGTCGAGCTGAAGGTCAGGTCGGCAAGCAGCAGCCCGTTGGATCCCCACTGCGGGACGCCCGCCGCGTCGAGCCGCTGGAGGCGGACGTCGTAGCCGCCGAGCTCGTTGTCGAACCAGCTGACGTAGCAGCCGCCGTCCGAGGTCACGGCGATCTTCGGCTGGACCTGCTCGCCCGGGCGCGAGGCGATGACGAGGTTCGCCGCGGCGGTCGAGGACCACTGGGCGCGGGCCGGGGTTCCCCCGACCGAGGCGAGGCAGACCGCGGTCAGGGCAAGCAGCGAGGTGGATCGGGACATGGGTGCGGCTCCAAGCGATGGGGACGGCAGGGCGACCAACCGAACATAGTCCAGCGGGCGAGAATGCCCACCCCAAAACCCCATGGACGCCCGCAATCATGGGCTCCACGCGCCTCGAAGATCTCTGCCCCGACGGGTCCGTCCACGCCTCGCCTTCGTCCGGAAACTGGAGGGACGGCTCCCGCTGGCTCCTCCGGCGATCTCGTCCCCGCGGACCGATTCGTCCTCAGCGGTCGCCGCACGATCGCCGAAGTACCGCATGCAGGTGGTCGCCGGGGTCGCCCCCGGAGCCCCCAACCCCGATGTCGCTCGAGATCCTCACTGTCCTGGCGGTGGTGCTCGGGGTGCTCGGCACCCTGATGCTCACCCGCATCTCGGCGGACGGCGTGATGCTCGGCGCGCTCGCGGTGCTCGCCGTGGCGCCGGTGCCGACGAGCGATGGCTG